>Ga0326514_10000284_pt1 | contig 34306 bp, 34 predicted proteins | sample 3_2548_0518_D_FD_203653 | JGI IMG/M metagenome (GOLD analysis project Ga0326514, IMG submission 203653) | Bovine rumen microbial communities from UC Davis, California, United States - 3_2548_0518 | ecosystem: Host-associated > Mammals > Digestive system > Stomach > Rumen | place: USA... | reverse complement strand
GTGGGCAATGCGAGGATATACCTCCAGTCATTCTCGCATGAGGAATTTCCTTGGAACAGTAAGTTCTTTATGGGAGAAGACTAATGAGCTGTACTAACAATGGCCCTATTCAGGGCGGGCTTATCACTGAGAGCCGCATCACTGACTCAAAGATCAGCGACAGCGAGATCACCAACAGCACGTTCGACAACGGTACTGTAACCGGCGGAGTCAGGCTGGACGAGGAGTCCGCCACTGATATCGCCGCCGCTACCGCTGACAAGGTGCTGAACACTCTTGAGGTGTCCGGAGCGGACATCGTTCCGGCTGCCAAAATGGAGCTGCCGACCAGTGTGGTAGGCGACAGGTCTGCCCTGATGGGCAAGCCCGCCGGGTATATCAAGATTAAGGGATACCTTATCCCTGTCTACAAGACCGGAGAGTAATTATGATCGGGTTCATGTCAGTCTCGTTCGGCGGAAGCACCAGCTCCCGTGAGGAGTACCTGCGCCGCAAGGACGAAGCCCGTGAGTGGAAGCGGCAGGATCGTGAGGACTGGCGCAGGGAGCATTACGCAGGCTATGACAGGCTGAGCGGGCTTCGTATGCGCAAGGAGCACTCCGACTGGCTTAACAATCCGACCAACGGGCGTATTGACCCGCCGAAGAACAGCGGCGAGGGCAGCTACTATGTCGGGCATTAAGGAGGTTATATGAGTTGCAGTGCATGCAGGCGTCCGCCTGTTTATCAGAAGGTTGCCCGCATCGGTGAGATGCCGAGGCGTACTGTCAGCTCTGACATGCAGAGCCCGGACAGGGCTGTGCGCAATCAGGCTCAGAAGAGAGTAATCACCGGACTCAGATATGCTCCCAAGTAACGATAACGAGTTCTTCAAGCTCCTCGTAGCCCACGGCATGCAGCAGCAGGCGCTTGCCTATATCCAGCGCCTGCTCAGTGAGGCGCGCACGGACTATAACGCCGCGCTCCAAAGCATGCTGTTTCAGGACTCAGGGCGCGACGGGGCGCTGATTAAGTATGGCAAGGTTGCTACGCTGGAGGGAATCCAGTTCGACCTTCGCCGTTATTTCGATAAAAACAAGTCATAACAGGGGATATTATGGCACTTTTAGGAAGAAGAAGGGGCAACGCAGCTGTTCTGCGGGACGTGCAGAAGTTCAGGGACGGGCTGGCACAGGACGAGGGGCGTGCCCCGGAGCAGGCAGAGACTCAGGCAGCGCCGGCAGCACGCCCGACCAGTGGCGTGAGGTTTACTCCTCCCGCGCCCGACTCCGTAGCGCCTGCTCCGCAGCCCGCTCCCAAGCCGAGGCCTGCTCCCACGGCTCCGGTTGACGATGACGATGATGACGATGATGATATCCAGTATCGCACCGTTGACAATATGGAGTACGACCGTGTCCGCAACGACGCCATCGCCGCAATGCAGGCTGAGAACGACGCCCTCAGAGCCCGTCTTTCTTCCTATGAGCAGTCCCGTGAGGACTTTGACAAGTTCGAGAAGGATAAGCTCCTCGATCAGATGATTGATGAGCAGGGCTTTGACTCCATCTCAAAGGACGACGCCCGCCGTCTGCTCAACCCTATTCTTGATGGCATGAGGAAGCAGAACGCCGCGCTCGGTCAGGCTCTCTCCGCGCAGTATAGCAACAGCGTGAAGCAGTATCAGGAGCTGACTCAGAAGCGCGAGAAGGAGCAGTACAAACGCTTCGCGGACAAGATCCGCAAGAAGTTCCCTGATCTTCCCCAGCTCCAGGAGACTCAGGCCTACGTGGACGTCATGACAGCTCCGGTAGCGGCAGGATCTGACGTAACTGTCGGGGAGCTGGTCTATCAGGAGTTCAATAAAAAGAATTACAAGTACATCAACAATGTGCTTAAACAGGTTCGGGATCGCATAAATTCCGTTCCTGATATCAGTGCCAATGCTGTGGTAGGCGGGAACGCCCCGTCTCAGGGCAGCGGCAGTACGGAAGCCAGACCTCTCTCGGACTCTGAGATGTCCGACCTGAGGTTCAAGCTTCAGAACCGTCAGATCTCCCGACAGGAGTTCAGCGACGCCCTGAAGCGGCACAGAGAGGCACTTCGCGGCAACGCGGAGTAACTAACTAGAGGTAACATATGGCGCGTATGCAGTCAGCATCGGGCTACGGTGGACTGGAATCTACCCCGCTTGCCCGTCCCGGTTATTTCAACGAGATCATGAATCGTGTCTACGAGCGTGATTTCCTTCCTGAGATAACCAACTCCCAGATTGATGAGCGTATTACCATGTGCCATCAGCAGGTGCAGATTATGAAGGCACCTGAGGTTGGCGAGTGGCGCACTCTTCAGAAGAATCAGGAGATGATTCCCAATCAGGTCAGCACCGAGGCTATCTGCCTTGAGGTATGCAATGCCGCTTACAACGACATCAAGATCGACCAGCTCGATATCAGATGGGCGTGCGAGCGCTGGGACGCATGGGAGGAGGCTTTCCTCGATGCTGTCTACGAGAAATACGTGGAGATGCAGCGCAGGTGGGTTCTCTCCGCCATGATCCTTGAGGCAAGCCCCCGCAATCAGGGCGCTCACGCAGGACAGTATGGCAAGGCCGACCTCGGCTCACGTGGCAACCCTGTCGTAGTCAACAAGGACAACATTGCCCTTCAGGTAACCAAGCTTCAGGAAATCCTTACGGATAACCTGCGCTGGGTTGAGAATAATATGTTCCTCGTTGTACCTGTCCAGTTCCGTTCGATCCTCGCGCAGTCCAACTACGCTAATCAGGCTTGGATTGGCACCGGCGCAAGGAACACCAGCTTCAACATCGACGGCAAGTGGGAGGAGCAGATCTGCGGCTTCAATGTCATCGAGACCGTACAGTGCCCTCATGTTATCGAGGACGACGGACGTGTCTGCTTCTACATCCTCGCGGGCAACCGCGACGGCTATGTATACGCCTCCGACATTGTTGATGGACGTATCGTACAGCCTGAGCGTACTTGGTCTGCCGAGTATCAGATGCTCGCTGTTTGGGGTGGAAAGATGATCTACCCTGAGTGCGTATGCGTAGCTTACTGGACTTTTGATACTCAGGAGTAACAGACTATGGCAAATATGGTTGACCTTTTCAAGGGCGGCTCACCTGTTGTAAAGTACATGTGGGACGAGAAGGACTACGTCCAGTTCGGCGGCTCGTTCGCCGAGAACGGGTTCTCCGATACTCCGCCTTATGACTCCCACGTTGACGGCGCGTACAACGTCGGCAACTTCTGCCTTGGCATGCCCATCAATCCGAAGATTATGGCATACCAGCGCAAGGCGCTCACCCGCCACCCCCTTAAGGTAGGCGATGTACTGTGGCTGTTCTGGATCCCTTATGATCATTTCGCCACCTACTTCAACCTTAAGATCCGCACCGGAGATCCCGCCATCGCCGGACTGACCCTTAAGCCCGTGGCAGGCAAGCTCACCAAGAGCAACTCCGAGCTGGCAGGCAAGCACTTCAACGCGAACCTTGTCGATGAGGAGCTTAACACTGACGAGCTCGCTCCGCAGGTCGTAGATGTCTTCGACAGCTATGGCATGGACACCAGCGTTGACGGGGCGGGTGCGTTCAGCGGACAGACCGGAGCCATCGACATCTCCAAGCCCGGCATGAGAACCTATCACCTTGTGAAGGATACTCCTGCTTTCTACTCCACCATGTTCAAGAAGGACGATGGTACTGAGCAGAATGTGCTTTGGCTTATCGGACTCCGTATCGAGTCGCTTGCCACTGACTCCAGCGTAACACTGGATCAGATGAACAACGCGATCTATACTTCACTCAGGCTTGAGGGCTTTGAGTGCCCGACTAACCTTTAAGGAGGTGTGTTATGGCTAGCAATACTGGCTGCGAGCTTACCGGCTTTCCGAAGGCACGTGTAGGCAAGTATGGCAGATCGATTTCCCAGCGCCCCAGCAAGCTGAAGCTTAAGATGCCGAAGCCGCAGGGCCTGGAGTCAACTGTTGGTCGTACCGGATCTGAGGGCGGCACTCTTGTCGCCCACTCAGGCGGTGTAGGCCGTTAACCAATTCAGAGTAACGGGCGTCGGCGATTAGCTGGCGCCTGTGGGGGACAAGAATGGACAAGAAAGAGTTCGTTAGTAATTTACAGAATGACCGTGCCGCGCAGAATTACTTCAACCAGCAGCACGACGAGCGCATGGCGGAGCTGGCGGATATGCATCCAGCCAACGCTGTTCCCGCGCTCGGGCGTGCGCCCTGTGTGAAGGTCAAGGCTACCGGCATGGTTCTTCCTTGGCATCCTGATTTCGCCAACCGTCCTGACCTCGTTGAGGACTGCGACGAGAATGGCAACACTGATCCTGCCTCGTGGGGCGCGAAGATTGAAGCACACGATCCCGCTCCAGCGCAGGGCGTTGTCGTACTCCCAAAGGAGAGAGTCGCCGTTCACGATGAGCATACCTCTCCGGTCGGGCTGGCGAGCGAGAGACTGGGTGTCGGCAAGGAGTTTTCTGTAGACTACACCAGCGAGCTTACGCGCAAGGAATCGCTTGTGATCCCTGAGCAGGCTCCCGGCACTACGGTTACTGACGTGGTTGACGCCACGCTCAGCGCCAAGGTGGGCGCGAAGGTGAACCCTGCCCGTCACGGCAAGAGGAAATAGTATGAACGCAGGGCAGCTTGTACAGCAGGTAGGAATCGATCTTAACGACTCACAGCACACCGTGTGGTCGCAGGAACAGATTTCGTATTACCTCGCGGAAGCCCTGCGTATTGCTTTCTCGTTCCGCAAGGACTTGTTCAGTTCTGTCAAAACGGTGAAGCTCGAAGCAGGCTCGCAGTTCCAGCGGGTTTGCGACTGTACGGATATTACCGAGCTGTTCGGCGTAACCGATAGCGAGGGACATATCCTGTACACCGTGCGGAAACGTACTCTGAATCCGGCGCTCGACTGGAAGGGAGCCAAGTGCGACCGACCAGCCGGGCGCTATCACATGTACGAGTACAGCCTTGACCCGGACAACAACGGGTTCAGGGTCTACCCTGCCCCTCCTTTCGGGCAGGACGTCTATGTCAGTATAGCGTGCGCCGAGATGCCTGATATCTCGAACGCCAGTACGCAGCTCAGCAGTGAGCTGACTCCTGCCATCATTCAGTGGGCGCTCTACCGCTGTCTTGACATAGACGCTGATACTTCAGCTACGGCACACACCGTGGCTGTAACACATCAGCAGATGTTTTTCAAGCTGCTCAAGATACCTATGATTGGCGAGTACGTAAGCAGGCACTTCAACAAGGAGCATACTTACGACGGCGCCAACGCTCAGGCGACGGCTGACTCACGTGCCCAGCAGGTAGCTGGCGGACTCTTAGGAACAGTATAAATGGACAGCAACGTAGTATTTGAACTGACCCCCAAGCGTCCGCTGGAGGACTTCCTCCCCGACCTCGAGATGGAGTTCCCTGACCTGCCTGCCGACTTTCTGCTCTACCAGTTGCTCCAGTCGGTCATCAGGCTGTGCCAGCGTGCCAACGTGCTGCGCCGCACGGCTATTATCAAGACTGTGCCATGCGCCACGAATTATGTTCTTGAGCCGCCTGATTGCATGGACGTCATCGCTGTGATGGCAGTTGACGAGCTGTGCGGAGACCATATACGCAGGGTGTTCACGGCTGACCCCAAGCCGCGCTGCAACTGCCCGCTGACGCTGGACTCCTGTTTCAGCAATAAAGATGATTTCGTCACCATCGAGGGCAACGAGATTATCTTCAGCGCACGCTCATGCAATTCATACAAAGTAACCATGTCCGTACAGCCCAAAGAGGTGTGCGACGTGGACTCAGTGCTCTACGAGCGCTACAAGGACGCTGTACTGTTGGGGGCAAGGCTCGCCCTGTACAGCATGAAGAGCCGGGACTGGGCTGCTGACGCCACCACGCTCACGATGCTGGAGAAAAAGTACCGTGATGCCGTGGCGTCAGCGGCGCTCGACACCCTCACGAGAAAGCAGAGAGGGGTAGTTATGATGAGGCACCCTCCGGTAATATGATTGATACATGCCGTAAGACTATTAAAAAGACCTCATGCGAGTCTGATGCTGAGAACCAGTCAGCCCCGGTCTATGAACCATTTACTGCCTGTCTCCCGTTCGGCGCGAGCCTCGAATGGGACGGGCAGGGACTAATTTATCATGAATCAGCTAACCCAATATCTGATGGGGTCTATGGTACTGTCACGGTGCAGGGAAACTGCATCGCCTCAGCAGGGGCGGAGCCTGTATGTGAATACACGCCAGCCCCCTGTGCTCCAGCTGCGGGGCCATGCTCGGGCACTGGCTCCGGTGGAGATGGTGTCACTATATCCCCGTCATCGGACAACCTAACTTATCTCGACACGGCGAACCGTCTCAAGACCACCCTGTTCTACAAGGCTGGGAAGAACATCAGCATGTCGGGGTCGGGCACGAAGTCCGACCCGCTGGTCGTCTCCAGCGTGGACGACTCCGGCGATGATGGCACTGGCTTTATCAAACTCATCTCCGGCAACAGCGGCGTTACCGTAACCGGAGACGGCACAAGCAAGTCCCCGTACATGGTCTCGCATATCACCCACGAGGGCGTCAGCGGCATGTACGGTCCCTTCACGCTTGACGAGTATGGGCACGTTACAGGCTACAACGAGCAGGCATCCAGCGTGCTCGCCGTTATGGGCGCTACTGATATCGATGTTACGACCAACGGCGGCATCGTAACCGTAGCGCTCGCTGACCAGCATACCACCGGGCAGTACACCACTGGCGGCTGGGAGCTGGAGTTCGACAATTACGGCATACTCCGCGGCACGAAGCAGGTCATCAGCCTGTCCGTGAACGAGAACGATGTCTATGACATGCGGGACTACGGGTTGTCATTCAACCAGTACGGCTCGGTGGTCGGCATCACTCCGCTGAAACACAACAGCTCTGTCGGGGCAGCATGGGCTGATGAGGTTACCTCTGGCTCTGACTCCATCACTGTTACCGTGCCTGACTCTGGCAAGCTCATCGTCCAGTATGACGGGCAGTTCTACGACCCGCCTACCGGCAACACCGGCACTGCGCCTGTCAACGACATGGTTGTCAGTGTCGACGGCACTGAGTTCAAGCACATCTACCGCTCGGCTGGCTGCTGGAGGGGGCTGCTCAAGGGACTGTCTGCCGGAGATCATACGATCTCCATCAGCGGGGCAAGGTTCATTACAGGAGTGCTTTTCGCACAGGCGGTGGGCTGATGGCGAGGTTCCTTGAGTTCCACGGCATTTTCCCCCGCATCACGGAGGACAACCTCCCGACTAACTCAGCGACCGTTGCCAATGACGTCAACCTGAGAAGCGGGAGGCTGGAGCCGTGGCGTGAGCGCCTTGCCCTTGCCGAGGCTCCTGAGTCCGCCCTGACCATGCACCAGCATGGCTGCTGTTATTACACGTGGGACACCTGCGTGTCCGTGGCGGAGTACCTGCCAGACTACAACAGCATGTTTATTACAGGGCGCAAGGGCTATCCTGAGCGTGCCGTGTTCGGCGATAACTGCTCCCTGACCTATTACAGGCTGGGCGTGCCCAAGCCCGCTGGCACTCCGTCAGTCTCCAGCGTCAGTGAGAACGCCATTGGGCGCAGCGAGGTCAACGACCAGCGCACCATGACCGGGCGGTCTTACTGCGTTACCTATGTGAACGTCTTCGGCGAGGAGTCCGCTCCGGGCAACCCGTCGAGGGTTATATCAGTCTGCGACGGCGATACCGTTGTGATAACAGGATTGCCGTCTGCCCCCTCTTCCGAGTACGGAGTGAACTATATCCGTATCTACCGCTCGGCATCAGTGATGAACTCTGACTCCGGCGGCACCAAGCGTGCCACCGAGAACGACACTCCGGCGTCATGGTTCATGATCGCCGAGCTGCCAGTCGGCACTGAGTCCTACGCTGACTCAACCAAAGAGCTTGATCTCGGCTGGGCGTTGCAGACCGACGACTACCGTGAGCCGCCCGCAGAACTTCGTCAGATGACCTATCTCAGGGGCACGGGCGTGCTCGCCGGAGTTACAACCAACATGGTGCACTTCAGCGAGCCGTACCAGCCGTGGAACTGGATGCGCAAGTCCGACCTCACCCTGCCGTACAACATCGTGCACGCCGTCTCGTTCGGCGCTTACCTGTACGTTACCACGACCGGCAACCCCTACGTCATCGACATGACGAAGGGCTGTCAGGAGCAGTGCGCTCTGGTCGATGACGTCAACATCTCGCTGCCGGACATCGCCTGCGGCTATGCCCACAGCGCTGTCGCCACGCCGTTCGGCTGCGTGTACGTGAGCAAGGACGGGCTGGCTCTTATCAAGCCTGACGCTCAGGTTGACCTGCTGACCAAGGCGTACTTCAGCACCGAGGACTGGGCTAAGATACGCCCTGAGACCATCAGGCTCACCTACTGGCGCGGGTATATCGTGTTCGTCTCCGACAAGGCGTCGTTCATGCTGGAGGTCGATCCCTCGCTGTATGGCGATGACACCGGAGCGAAAGCGGGTAATCTCACCACATTCAGCGACAGTCCGGTTGACCTGATTGACTCTGCGAACGACGAGCTGCTGATGATGGACTCCGGTTTCATATGGCAGTGGAACGCCGGGAACACATGGCGCAGATACCACTGGGAGAGCCGCCCGTTCGACTTCAACGGCCTCTCATCGCCGAACTCTGTCAAGCTGATACTCCGTAAGGGGAGTACCTATTTCACGATTATCTCCGCCGATACCGACCAGCAGCAGCTGTGGGGCGGCGTGATAACCGACAGCAGGCCGCACCGTATCGGACGGCTCGGCAGGCACTGGTTCTATAAGCTGGGGCTTGACGGCACGGGTGTCGTTGAGTCCGCCTACATTAACAACTCATATGGGGAACTGAATGGTAAAGTATAAAGTACTGGCGAAGCCGGGGCTCAGCGACATACAGACTCAGGCGCAGGGACAGAAGTTCATTGACAAGCTGCGGGACGAGGTGTTCCCGATGCTGGACAAGTGGTGGACAACTTACGGAGCTGAGCATAACGGACGTGAGAAACTGGACATCAACCTGCTGTCGTTCGTTCAGACTTGGGCAATGGGCTCGGCGTTCATCGCTATGGCATATGATAACGACGAGCCTGTTGGCATTTTCATCGGGCTCAGGTATTCCAACATGTTCTACGCCGGGTCGACCATGCAGGTGGCGGCGCTCTATGGCGACACTGCTGAGATTAAGGAGGGGCTGGTTGATTATGTCTCCAGCCTTGTTCCCGCCATGATGATTGACGAGGTCGCCGTTGACAGCGATGCCTGCGAGAACATCGTCATACCGGGTATGCATGCACAGCGTTCCTCCCGTATGACTTACTGGAGACCATAGTGTTATGGCGACCAACGAGCCCCCTCATATACAATACTACCGCAAGCAGGGAGACTCCGGTGTTGAGAGCACCCTGAACGGCAAGCCGTACCAGTGCAACCCCGGTACGACCAACGGCGGCAAGGAAGAGGCCGGCCGCATATGGCCGTTCCTCACTGCTGTCATGGCAGGGTATATGACCGGGGACGCGCTGATGCGCTCCAAGCGGCAGTATGATATTGCCGAGTGGTACTGGAAGCTCGCCAATGAATGGCATCAGCTGCATGTCCAGCACTACGAGCCGGTTGAGGATCAGGCGTTCGATGACGCGAAAAACTGGGAGCCGGGCGACCCGCAGTACGATTTCGCCGAGGGCGTGGCGCGCAACACCATACGCGCCAAGTTCAGCAGGGCATACGAGGCGCAGATCCGCTGCACTTCGGAGTACTGCACTGGCAGGCGCGAGCAGATGCTCAGGGATCTTGCCCTTGCCGAGGCACGTGAGTCCGCATTCGCTGCGAAAGCGGGACGTGAGGCTGAGCGGGAGTATATCCGCAACCGTGTCATTCAGCGCTGGAAGCAGCTGTTCGGCGTTGTCGCTATTGGCAGACACATGTCGGGGCAGCCGCTGGAGTTCATGAGCCAGCCGTACAGCATCTATGCCCAGCTCGGTGAGTACTCTTACAGCTCGGCAATGGGCAACTGGCGCGCGTTCGGCTACTGGACTCAGCGCAACAAGACCATGTACCCCTCACTCAAGGTGGCATGGCTGCCGCCTGAGACCCCGACCAGCCCGACTCCTCCGACTACGTTCACGCCTCCTCCTGAGACGCCTGAGTACGGCTCGATGAGCGGCACATATCTGACCAGTGAGGATTATGCGCGTATGCTGGCGGGCGAGCGCACCAACGAGCCGGATTATATCAGGGGCACACGCAGGTCTGATTTCCATTTCGGTGTTGACAACGGATACTTCAGGTGAGGTAGTATATGTTCGCGTTTGATGTGCTTGATATAAATAATAATACAGCAGCCCTTCGGCTGGAATATCAGCGTAACACCGAATATAACAACGTGTTCAACCGCATCTCGCAGGCTGCCGAAATGACAGCCCGCCGCATGTGCATGTGGGCTGCGCCGGAGTACAACGAGAAGGGCGAGCATGACTACACCCGCTGGTGGATCATAGCACAGGTAGCGCTGAGCCTCGCCTATACCGCGCTCAATACTTATATCCTCAACCACCGTGAGGATATCGCCAATAAGTACTGGAAAATCTCCAAGCAGAAGAAGGAGCGGTTCTTCGGCAAGTTCGCCCCGCTGGAGAAACAGCTTTTAGGCGAGCTTAAACACACTTCGGACAGATGGCCGGGGCATCCTGTTGACTATGACGGTGCACGCAAATACACTTCCCAGTTGTCAAACAATGCCAAGTCGTTGTATAATGATACAATAGATAAGCTGTATAAGCAGTACAGTATCTGCGCCGACCCCAGCCTTGACGCTGACCAGTACACTGCCGGACTCAATACTGACCTGCTTAACAACGCTTACCGCAGCGAGGAGACGTACTCCAACCAGCTGTGGATGGATTACTGGAACCGCAGGCTTGAGATGCTGAACTTTGGCAACGACAACGAGACCAACGGCTACAAGGCGGCGGGGGCTGCTGACAGCGCGTTCAAGGACGTCGCCAAGACCCTGAACGACATCGGCGGAGGCATGATGAATTTCTTCGGCTACATGAACAACAGGGTGGACACTGTGTACCCGACCATGTATGCCATGACCGCTCCGCTCCAGTCGATGGGCGGGTTCGTTACCGCTGGCACTCAGGGCTTCAGCAACGCTACCAGCATGTAGGAGGTTATATGGCTATATTTATTCCTGACCTGTTCGGGTCTTATGTTGACGGTCGTGAGAAGGCTATTGACTCCAACTGGAAGGACATGCAGAACTACAATAGCGTGCTCGGCGGGCAGATTGACAACGCTCGTGATATGGCCACGTTCGACTCCAAGGTTATGCAGGAAAAAGGCAAGGGGCTGTCTGACTATTCAAAGGGTGTTACCGACTGGACTGCGGGGCAGTCTCAGGAACTGCTTAACCGTCTCCTGTTTAGTGGTATGGAGCAGAACGACGCACAGTTTGGCAAGCGGCTTGCCAATGCCAAGCTCGGCAACCTGCTTGCCGGATTTGAGGCTGGCACCAGCATGATCGAAGATCAGGCTGACCTGAAGCATGATAATACCGAGACGCAGAAAGCAATTAACGCTGGAGACCGTTATTATGCCAATGGTCCTATGTTGGGTGATATCGACGCCCGTTCCAGCATGCTTCGCGGACGGAGTGCTCTCATGGAACAGCAGGTTGAATTTGCGAAAAAGTATCCGTATCTCTACTGGGCGATGAGCGGCATGTTGCCAGGCGGCACCACAGGACAGAGCACGGCATCAGGGAATGGCAATAATGGGCTGACCAGCGTGGACGAGGCTGAGGCAAAAATGAGAGCAGAACAGGGCAACGCTGACGCCAACAAAGCTGAGAACAGCGGTCAGGGGAACTGATAGAGGCAAGCATAATGGACAAGTTTGATTATCTTCAGGCTGCCCTGAGAGACCCGTGGGTACGTGCCTATCTTAAAACCATTCAGCATAACGAGGGCACTGACCGCGGCGGGCGCGGCTACGCTACCTACTTTCGTTATTACGATAATGGGGAGACGCCCGAAGAGACCCTGCGCTCCTATCACCTGCACTGGATGCCGATTGGCAACGGCAAGTTCTCCTCCGCCAGCGGCGCCTATCAGATAATCAACAAGACCTACCGCGGGGTTCAGGATCTTTTCACCAAGACCGGAGTCTTCCAGCGCATGGGCGAGCGCCCCGACAGCTGGAGTCCTGAGGTGCAGGACATGATGGCGGTCGAGCTGCTGAATGAGAGTGGCATCCTCAAACGCCTTCTCGCCCATGACCCCGGAGTCATTACCGCTGGCAACAAGACTTGGGCGTCGTTCGGCGTCAAGTCTCCCCAGTCCACCGCGGCGGCGTTCAACCACTACCTCCAGCAGGAAGGACAGTCTCCTGTTACCGTTAAGATTAACGGTCAGAACTTTAACGGTTCCGGACTCAGCTATGCCGGAGGCGCCCCGGCTGGCGGCAGTTTCTCGTCAGGGGGTGTGTCAGGCGTTACAGGCCGTCAGCGTACTGTTGATACTGGTATAGACTGGGGCAGCGTGCATGCTTCGGGCAATGGGGGGCAGGGGCTTGCGCTCGCTGACGATTCAGGGTTTTCCCTGCTTGGCCGCAGTCCGACCCGGCTTGATTATTTTGGTGGCTATCACCCCCGTTCCACAAATACCCATATTGACATGCGTCCGCAGGATACGCTGGAGACTGCTGGTGTCAATACGCAGTACACAAGAGACTCGCGCCCCCAGCTTCAGCCTGTCCCGTTTGGTACAGCCAACCTTATTCTCAGTCCTGAGACTGATATTTCAGACTCTGAGAAAGGTGTCGCCAACCGTGCGTTCATGATCAATCAGGCGGTTAATCCTGCGCCTAATACTACTTATGGGGCGTCGTTTACTGGCAGCGGTATACGCCCTACTGCCACGCAGTACGACCCTGAGACCGGTCGTGTTATACGCAATGTAACTTTAGTCAGGGATTCGGAGTATGCGCCTGACTCAGGAGAGGCGCCTACCGCTGACGGTCAGTCCCCAGCCGGTTACGCGGCAGACGTCTCTCCTGAATCTGAGTTTGATAATACCGAGTTCATGGTTATGCCTATTGATGACTATCTTGCGCAGGAGTCATCGGAGCATCAGGACGTAGACAGATTAGGCACACGTGTAGACCGCCGTATCCAGGATATGGTACGCAATATACGTGTTGATGTATAAATTTATACATGCTATAATTGTCCGCAGTACGTATGAATTACTGGGGGCAATATGGCTCTTGATTTTGACTCGGCATTAGAACCGCTTGGCAAACCTGTTCTTGATACTGGGATTGAAGTCCCAAGCGTCAAAGAGTTTGAGATTCCTGATCCGACCAAGGGACTGACCGGCGGTGATGGTTCAGGTACAGGCACAGGGTTCGGGTCTGGCAAGTCACTGTTCGGCAAGACCAAATCAGGGCGTGATCTTACTGCCCCCTCTCCTGAAAAATCTATCCTTGAACGCAATATTAACAGGGTTAATTCTGCTGGTGGTGTCAATGGCTGGTCAGCGACTACCACTTCAACCAGTGTGAAGACGCCTTTTGGCGGCGCGGTACAGGCCGCGCAGCCCGCTGGACAGAACATGCAGCAGTCGCTCGATGCTATGGAGAAAGCGGCTGAGGAATATGTCAAGGGTATGCAGGCACAGCTTCAGCCTGCCACTGAGATGCCTACCACTGAGGCGCCTGCTGTTGGGGCTCAGACCGCGCAGGCTGCCGAGCAGACTGCCGCAACGCCTCAGACCACGTCGGAAACTCAAACACCCTCTACTCCTGTTAATGTCGCCAAGTCTGAGAACGGGGCAACCAGCACTACCGAGATCAAGTCCAAGACATTCGCGTCTAAATCCCGTACTACCAAGACTCTTAATCAGCAGGCGTCGGAGCCCGCGACAGAGCAGGACAAGTTCGGTGATGTGGATAACTCAGACCAGGATGCTGACGCATTCGCGCGTTTCTACTCCAAGTATGCCTATGGTATAGATGTCGATGATCTGGCTGACACAGTTTCAAAAGAGTATAAAAATAAGACTTACGGCTCTGATATCTCTACCAAATGGCTTAAAGATATCAAGACCTTTATTTCTTATGACCGCCGTGCCCATACAGAAGACCTGTCCAATAAGGATATTGAGGCATGGCAGGGTGTAGCTAACAGGCTTGTCGCCAACAGGAATACCTACCGTCTGTTTTCGGGTATTGTATCAGAATCTCCATTCCTCAATGGGACTAATGGCGCTGTCAGCGCTGATGTGCTCACTGCTGTCAGGAACGCGGTTGTCAGCGCGTCGGATCAAAAAACTGTTGACCGTTATGTTCCCGGACTGTGGAATTCCAGCGCATACCGCAAGTTGCGCGAGGGGAAACAGGCTAATGATTTGGAGTCCCGCCGGGCACTCGCTGAACTTGGCAAGCTGTTTGCCCCGCTCATTCAGCAGGAGAACGCAGAAGAGAATGATAAATCCGCGCCGCTTGGTATCTCGCTTCTTTCTCCTGACCTGTGGAAACGTAATTTTTACACTTCGGGCAATCAAATTGACAACGCGCTCGTCGGGTTTGTCGGCAACATGTACGACATGTACCTGTCATTACGGACAGAGGAAGACCAGTCTGAAATTGATAAGATGACTCCGGCAGAGCGTGCGGAGAATGATGACCTGCTGGCGGAGCGTCGCATTAACATGCGTGTTCTTAAAATGTCTGATGACGCTACACGCGACAGGCAGGAGAAGATCAATGCCGCCAGCGATGTTTACACCATTCAGGAGCGCATTAACCGCGGGCGCAATATTGTAAATAACCGTGAGCAGGACAGCAGCTGGGGGGCGTTTGTCAATTTCCTGCATGCTCCGTTCTATACCGCGACTACGCAGACCGCTGACTCTGCCGGGTCTATTGTCGGTATGCTGGCTGCCGCTGGTACAGGGTATCTTACCGGTGGTATAGGCGGGGCACTGCTTGCCGGAGCGGGGGCAGGCGCTATTGCCATTGGTCCTATAAACGCTGTTGACGACGCAGGGCAGGCGGCCAACCGCCCAGTTGCTGAGCTTATGTCTGACAACGAGATGGGTAATTTTCTCACTACCCAGCTCGGCAGTAATGAATATGATGTCAAGTCTGACATACGTAATATTACTACTGCGCTGCTCGCTGACAACGGGCTTATCACGCTTGGACTGGCGTCTGATGACCCCAACGTTAAGGCTGATGCGCAGAAGCTCAGCGACCTTATTGCCAAAATGCCTGTCTCTGTCGGTAAGTCAGACGAGCACCTGAGCAAGTCTGATGTGCTCGCGTTTTACCGTAACTCGCTGGTTGCGCAGACTATTGAGGATAATAAGGGACTTAGCGACGTCGTTGATAAGTATCGCCAGCATATATTCAGCCGTACAATAGAGATTGATCGCCCGGTACAGTACGCTATTGGCGCGCTTGAGGGTATACTGTCTCCTATCGCGCGCAATACAGGTGTTGCTGGTATTATCGCCGACGCCGTCAATAAGAAGCTGCTTGCCGCTGGCGTTACCCCGTTTTACCGTAACGGGCTTATCAAGGGTGCTTACGCGGTTACTGAGGGTGCGGTTACCGAGGGTATTGAAACCGCTGGGGGAAATGCCTCTCAGCTTACTGCTGAAGGCAGGCCGCTTACCTATAAAGACGTAACCAAAGGCGTAGGACAGGCGGTTGTAGCAGGCGGCGTACTTGGCGGTACGCTTATGGTGCCGCATGCCACAGTCGCCACGTATAAGCATTTTACAGCGGGGGCGCAGGGCAACGGCAACGGCAACGGCAACGGCAACGGCAATGGCAATGGCAACGGCAACGGTGGTAATCCTCCTGTTCCGCCCGCGCCTAATCCGCCCGCGCCTTTCTCGCATATCGAGGCCGGGTTCTACCAGCCGAATGACCCCAATGACCGTAGTACAGACTACGATGCCGCAGCGGATCTCGCAACCGCGTTACGCGATGACCCGTCTATTCAGGCTTATGCGACCCAGGGTATCCCTCCGCGGTTGCAATCCGACACTCCGGTATTTGGGAGTACGGTTATGCCGTCCCGTGATATTGTTGATAACGCTATCACAGCTATTGATGATGTCATTAAAGAGATAGACAGCAAACTTAGTCAGGCGCAGATTGCTGGAGACACTGATACTTATAACAAGCTACAGGCATTCAGGAATGAGGCTGCGCGGGTCAGGGCAATTATAAGCACTGCTCGCAGATTTTATCGCGATACGCCGGGTTCATCACAGAATCAGCAGGGGCAGGTTGCGCCTGGTGCGGGCGGCGTGAGAGTCCGTTTTGGCAATGATTTCATTGATATGGCTAACGACGATGTGTTTGCGGCAACGAAAAACTATGACACATCAAAAATGCCAGCCGACCTGAAGGAGAAAGTAGATCTCCTGAATAAGTATGAGCGCGACAATAAGCGCCCCTATGAGTGGGCAGCTGTATCAGATAATGAGCTTGTCCGCTACACGCCTGCGGCTAACGGGTTTCCGCCGTCGCATGCACGCACCCGCCGTTACCCTGCAAGCTATGTCCGTGTTTTACGGGATGGACAGGGAAATGCGCTTGGTGCTTCTGTCGGAGCTATTTATGGCGAGTGGACTGATGATCAGTTCCAGCTTGCCACAGATTACGCGTCCTATAAGGGCTGGAGCACTGACCCCAAAGGCTTCCATCCTTATATGGATAAGAATGGGAACCTTGGTGCGAAATTCGGCAAAAAGGCGTCTGGTATAACGTTTGACCAGATGCGGAACGAGATGGGGCAGAGCGCTCCCGGCACTGGCACTGGCACTGGCGCTCCCGGCACTGGCACTGGCACTGGCACTGGCGCTCCCGGCACTGGCACTGGCACTGGCACTGGCGCTCCCGGCACTGGCACTGGCACTGGCACTGGCGCTCCCGGCACTGGCACTGGCACTGGCACTGGCACTGGCGCTCCTGCTCCTAAGCCCGCTCCCGGCACTGGCGCTCCTGCTCCCGCTCCTGCTCCCAAGCCCGCTCCCGCTCCAGCCCCGCAGTTTGATATCGCGGCAGAGGCTCAGAATATTCGCCGCCAGTGCATCGAGGCTAATAATAAGCTGAAAAATACTGGGCCTGAATTCACATCTTTCTTAATAACCGTGTTCGCTCAGAACACGGTACGTGCATTGCATAAGCTGAACAAGCTTAAAGCTGACCATGACCCTGCCGGAAATAATGTAGATATTGACGCCGCGGCTATGGATCTGCGGGACCGCCTGGCACGATACACAGCAACTGCCATAGCCAATGCAGATCCGTATGTGCTGGACGCACTTGAGCGGAACGCTGTAAACTGGGCGGCAGACGACGTGCACACAGAGGTCGCAGTAGCGACAGCCACTGCTATTACTGGGCATATTAATGAGATTCGCAGTGCCGCGAGCAACCCTGCGATAGTAAACAGGTTTATTTACAATTATATTGCTAAGTTCGCGGCTAATGCTGATTCAGTTACCAGGCCTGACCCCAGGGTACATCAAGTTGCGTCCATAGCTGGCTCCGCTCATGATCTATATGACCTGCTTGCGCCGTTCAATCGCGAGTTCGCGCAGATTATTCTTGATGCGGTTACGGAAATACGCAAAGCTGGGCTGTCGTCCGTGCTGTCCCGTAATGATTTCCCGACCGAGCAGATACTCTCTGCATACGATATATGCCATACCTACGTCATTCCGGATATTCTCAGAACCACTGGAGAGGCTGCTGGGGGTGAGGCTGTTCCGTCAACTGGCGCGGATGAACAGGGAGAGATCGATTTTAATCCCCCTGAGCCTGAGTCGGAAACTGCGACTGAGTCGGAAACTGCGACTGAGTCGGAAACTGCGACTGAGTCGGAAACTGCGACTGAGTCGGAAACTGCGACTGAGTCGGAAACTGAGACCAACAATGGGCAGGAGGGAATTGATTTCGGTGCTCCTGAGCCCGAAGTTGAGACTGAGCAGGAGGAGTCGCACGGCAACGCCCGCAGGCCGGCTATTGATTTCACTAAAAAATCTGTAATGAACTGGGCGAAGCGCCTTATAAGAGGTACGGCAGACCCTAAAATTGCGCTTACTATTCCTGAAATATTTATTCGTTCTGACCGTCGTTCCGGTTATAGGAAAATAGACAAGCGCCGCATTCCTGAACTTCTTAACCTTATCTGTCAGGCGCTGGAGTCGTTCGTATACGCACGTCCTGATGACGCGCTGCGTATCTCAGACCCGGCAACGACTGATGACGAACTGACTGAGATTGCGAAACGTATAGTCAGTGAGTATCTGTCAAACGAAAACTGGATGATGGATAAAGCCACTGGCAACCGTGATCTCCGCATTGAGCGCGGCGCGGAAAATATTCTGTGGTACACGCTGAATGAAATGCGCTATACGTATCATGTGAAACTTCCCGGCGGCAGCACCCCGGTGCGCGGGCATGGCAAGACGCTCGTAGTCAGCGATATGCCATACACGCCGGATTTGTCAGAGTCGCAGCGCGGCAAACTCATCCAGTATATTAATGAGAATGGCATAACAAGAGGCGAGTTTAACGTTCTAAAGACTACTCTTGGGCGTAGACTGGATACTGATGAGTGGGAGGCTTTCGCTGACAGGGTACGTCAGCAGGTAGGCAACGACAAGTATTACAGTACTGAGTCGTCTGTCGGGTTTATTAATTGGAAATACGAGAATGGCATTCCTCTCAGTGACGCAGAGGAGGTCGCCCGTGTCCAGTCCCAGACTGGAGGAAATACTAATGGCACAGAATCTGAAGAGAGACCAGCTGATACTGGCAGCGATACAACTGCTCAGCAAGGGGGAGACACCTCCGGGGGAACTGATGAGACAGCTGGACCCGGAGACAGCGAAGCTGCTGATGGAACTGACTCAGCAACTGAAAGCTCAGGGGATGTCGGGACCGACGCACCGGACACCGGAGCGGCTGAAGGCACTGATAGAACTCCTGAACCGGTATCTCCCTCCGGAGAGGGAGCCGTCGGACCTGGAGTTTCTGAGCAGTCTGAGCCCAGCGCTGCGTCGTCAGATAATGTCGCAGGAAGCACTGTTGGAGAGGGAAGCGACGGCACGGCAGGTGCTCCTGACGAAACAGCAGTTAGCGAAAGTACAGAGCAGTCAGGCAACAGTGATGTAGATGCAGACGATGTGGCGACTGACGCCGCTATGGACAGCTACGTCCAGCAGTGCCAGCGTACTTTGGCCGCGGTAGCACAGGGTGTAGCGCCCCTTGCATCAGCATCTGAGGCCAATGCCGAGCTCTCGCAGACCGGCAATGGTTTTCTTGTACCGAAAACCGCTGTTCATCCTAACGCGCAAAGTGAATATGATGTTTCCATAGACGTGCTAACGAAGGTTCTCATGCCTATGTATATGACTCTGCGCGCTATGGGCAGGAGATTTAAGCGTAAAGGCTTCGGGCAGGGGTTCGCTTTCGCGGTACTTAATAGGGATTATCAGAACGAGGTAACTTCAGAACAGCTTGATGACCCTACATACGCGACCGATAAATCGCAGACCGAGTTTGTCTATCAAACGCCGAATACCGTTGAGGATCTTAGACGGAAGTACGGTGTAGACTACCTTATCGAGGTTCGGGAAAATCTGCCTTATTCGCTTAAAACGATGCTTACCCCGGAAGCATATAAGGTTATATCAGCTCATATTAAGAAAGACGCGAATGGGCAGTTATATTTTACAAATGATACTGTTACTATTAACGGCGAACAGTACTCAATGTTTGACCTCATGAGTAAAGTTGTGCCCTCAGTAATAGCGGTTACTGGCGTCCATGAATTCGCGCATGCGCTGGCGGATATAGCTGTTCACGAGAGTATCTATAATAAAAATAATAAGGAAATAAGCGGTATCCAGCGTACTGTTAATTGGGCTGTCAACGCGTTTTATGATGCGGTTAACGGCATAGGCACTACGACTAAATCGCATACGCGCCAGCAAATGAGCCATGAAATATTCGCGACCGGACTGGAAATGGCAGTACAGCGTATCATACTGTTTGGTGATAATGCCAAGTATGAGTCTAAGGTCGTCGCACGTATACTGGCGGAGGTAGCACGTTCAGGAAAATTCTCCAAATTATTTACCATTAGTCTAGACCAGCCTACTGGCGGCGCGTTCGTTGGATCAGATAAAAAGGTTGCTGTACATCTGAGCGACTTTTATGAAAAAGGGTTCGGCAAACAGCGCGAGGTCTGGTACAGGTGGATGGCACTGTCAGGAGCCGCGCCAATTAATGCCAGACTAAGCGGTCAAATGGGGGCGTTTGAAAGCTTTGCCCGTGCCGTATGGCAGAGCATTTATAACGACAAGAATAGCGGCTGTGTCCTCGCGACCATGCTTGACCTCATCAGCACTATGCGTAACGGCATATCTGACGCGTCGGCTGTTACATATCTCGCGAGCAAGCTAAATGCCGCCAGTTCCTCTGCCGCGCCGGATATAAATGTTAAAGCGGCGAGCATGGCGTACCTTGAGACTGTTGAGCAGATACTGGACGAGCACCCGAATGTCAGCGCGAAGACTCTGCGCAGGCTGGTGTATGCGGCTCTGAATAAGCGATTTGACGGAAATATCGATACGGTAGCTCCGGAGCTGGACAAATTTATCCAGACCGATATCGATAACCTGCGCAAGACTGGCATGTTCGATATGGAGGTCTCGCAGGCTGTCGATAAGAATATGTCGCTTATCGATATTCTTGACGTATTCAGAACCTCAGCCGCGCACACAGCCAGGACGAAGCATCCGCGTGTCGGGGCACGTGTCTCGCTAGGAACTACGTTCTACGATGGCAGGTCTTACGATAAATATACTGATACGAAAAAACGTAACACGGATTCCGGAATAGTTCAAGACGCATGGGGCAACACTGTTACAGGTTTGGATCTGGAACACCGGGAGGGGGCTCGTCAGGAGGTAAGCCAGCTTGCAGATGATATTAACAGCATGCCGACTACTGACGCACTGGAGGGGGATGTTGCTGAATCAGGCGCCGCTCCCACCGCGTCCGCAGTCGATGCTGGGCTCATGCAGATCGCTGCCGCTGGTTATGACGATAGCGAGCAGTCCGGTGCTCCTTTAGTACCTGACGATGGCAGCAGTCCTGATATCGACGCACTGAATGACATGCTTGCTGAATACGCCGCGGCTGACATGAGGGAGGAGGAGGCGGAACGTCTCATGGACGCGGCGAGCGACCCTGAGTTGAATGAGTCGTCTAACCCGTTTGATACTTTTGGAACTAAACAGATAGCGACGCAATCTCTTGATCCGCACGATATGTATGGAACTGTTGAGGCTGACGGATACTATCATCCTTATGATTCGCTGCGTACTGGCACTGACCCTTACGATATGTACGGTGTTACTACTGTGGCAGACGTCCAGCAGTACGCTGGTATTTGGGCTAAGCTCACTGCACGTGTTACACAGGCGGTCAAGAATTTTAACGTCCGCCGTAAGGCTATGCAGGCACAGGCTGAGGGCGCTGTTGATACCAGCCGCATGTTCCGTGAGAACAAAGCTGTGCGCTGGCTGACTGAGCACATGACCGCCGCGCTTGACCGCTCCGACGCTCCGCTTCGCCTGTTCTTCAAGGAGGTGGCACAGGGAACTGTTGACCCTAATGATAACTATTTCTCGCAGGCGCTCACGCAGTCCAAGCGTGAGGTGCTTATCGTCAATGAGACCGGCATCAACATTTTCCAACATGGTGTTACCATGAACGAGAATGGTGAGACTGTGCGCATCACTGACGAGAACGGACAGCCCGTTGAGTCAGTCCTCCAGCTGGTGTCCCGCTACCGTGCGGAGTTCCGTAAGCTCGGTGTCAAGAAAGCCGTATTCGAAAATGATATAGCACTGGCGAAAGACCTCGGCATGTACCGCACGCTCCTGCATACGATTGAGGCGAATGATGCTCTGTTCAAGCAGCTTGTTGATAGGTACGAGCTTAAAATTAAGGAGTATGACAGTTACAAGACAGCCGGCATGATTAATACCCCGGAGGCTAAGACCGTCGCCGCGGAGCTTGCGTCCCTCGGAAAGAACATCATTCATTTCCAGAAGATGATGGATGAGCCGAGCATGACGAATGTCAGCAAGGATGACTATTATACGATGCCCGCTGGAGGGCGCACCATTACTATGGCGCGCAACGAGATCCAGGCGCTGCTCAAGAAATATGATGACGCTCTTGCGGCAACCGGCATGGATCAGGCGGCACGCCAGCAGTTCATGCATCAGATGTTCAGCGAGTTCAACCGCTCGTACAATGTAGCCATAAATGAGTTTGACCGTGTTATGGTTGATCACGGCATACTGTCCGAGGCTGATGTCGCCGCACGTCATCAGGACCACAAGTTCTACACTCCGCTGCGCGGGGACATCAGCGCCGGACGCGGCAGACCTACACGTGAGATGCATGGCGCGATTAAGCCCGCGTCTGACGCTGTAACCAACTATGCCGCCCAGGTTCTCAGGACAGCTGAAATCGCCAGTCAGAATACGATTGGCATGGCTCTTTATGATTTGTGGAACAAGCTCAAGACCGAGTATGAGCGTATTAAAGTTACGTCAAATGACCTGGTTGAGCGAATGAAAATCATCTCGCATCAGACCATAGGGCGTATCAAGTCGTACAATGGACTCATGGTTGTAACGAGCGATGAGATGGCCGCCATTAACAAGGAACTGGAGAAACTCGGCGCCAACGGCGGAGACCTCAGACGCAGACTGACAGAATTCGAAAAACATTCCGTCTATGTCAATGTTGTTGTCCCGACCTCTGAGGAGGACAGGCAGGCGGGTATTGTCTCTGACACTGTAACAAAGAACGTATGGATAGGTTTCGACCCTGACCCTATCGGACGTGCCGAGCTTACAGAGAATGATGACTCATCCCGTCTGAACGGTATTCAGAATTTCGTTACCAACGCGGCCGGTGAACGTGTCTACCCTGCTGTCCAGCCGAGGGACTATTCGGCCGCTGGAGACGCCCTGTACCAGGCTACGTACCGTGATGTAGAGAAGTCAGGACCGGTGCTCAAGCTGTGCGGACTGTTTACCCTTACTGCGTCCCAGGCCATGACTACATATAATGTGGCGTTCGCCCCCAAATCCGCGTGGCGAGACCTGCGCGAGCGCATCCAGTATCTGTTCAGGCATGACTACAAGGGCGCCAACGGGCAGAAGGTCAATGGCATGCGGATTGCTGTCAAGGCATGGCGGCTCCTGCTTAACCCGTCGTTCCTCGCTCAGGGAGCACGTGCGTCTATCGCGCTTATCAGCGGTAAGGTGTCCCGTAACTTTGGCAACTATGCCGCATATATAAATGAGATGCACAGGCTTGGCGTGATTGGCGGTGTCCAGCAGCAGTATACTGCGACCGGCACGTCAAGACAGGAGCTTTACGGCAAGAACGCGTTCGACCGCATTACCGAGGAAGTTGCGGCTCAGGAGGCTGATAGCATTACAAAGAAGTTCTATAAGAGTGTCCGTGATTCTGTACCTGTCAAAGCCCTCGGCCTGTTCGGGAGAATGTGCCGAAAGCTCCATCAGATAATGCTTGGATACTCCAACTTTTTCTACAACATGCCTATTGCGGTGCAGTATGTTGCCATGCGCGAGATGGGGTGCAGCGAGCGCACTGCCGCTGCCGCTACTATGGACGCGATGGACTTCCTGTCCCGTGGCAAATCCCACAAGAAACTGGCGAGGATTATCCCGTTCTTCACGTCTATTACGCACGGCGCGGTCAATCTGCTGAACTCTTACGGATTAAGCGGGGAGAGCGCATCGTCCAACCCTGAGCTTAAGAAGTCCCATTACCAGCTGCGCATGATGGGCAGATCCTATGCCGCCAAGTGTATTCGTCTTGCTGCTCTGTCTGGAATTGTCAGCGTGATGTACGCGCTGGTCGGCGCTATGTGCCGTCCGGACGACCCCGATGACGACAAGACTAAGGGGCAGAGACTTATGGATAACATACCGCTCCGTAACATGAGCTTTATCCCGCTCCCTCTTCTGCAAATGCTTGGCATTACAGAGAAAGGCGATAATTTCATGTTCAAGTTAGTCGGTGGTTTCGGTGAGGACTCACTTGCCATGATACTCGCGTGGGGTATTGACAGGTATGTCCGCGGCAAGGCAACCGGTATGGAGGTACTTGGCGCGTATACGGTCAACTTCGTAAAGAACGCGTCGCCTATGGATCTGCCGATGTTCGACGCAGGCGAGAATCCGATGCGTTATGGTGCTTACACACTTGGCAAGTCCATACCGGTCGTTGCTTGGATGTCGGACGCCATATTCAACATCACTTATTCAGGACGCCTGCTGGACGGAGAGCTGTCTAAGACCGCTACCATGCGCGGGTATGAGGAGCGTAACGCCTATGTTGATACGAGATACCGTGAGATTGCCGAGGCTCTGTATAAGACCACCGGAGGAATGCTCGACATGACCCCTGCCACCATAAAGGCTATGGTTGACGGCGTCAGCTACGGTCCTGTTATCAAGAGCGCCCTGGACTTCGTAATCCATATCGGGGACAAGACTCCCAAGTCAGTACTTGACCCGAATTATGAGAACGCTAATCTGGAGGTATACTCCCAGTTCCTCGGCCTGACTTCACTTGGCAACAAATTCCCCGATACGCCGTACCTGTTCATCAGCCAGCTTCAGAATTACTTTGACGATCTGCTCAAGTCCGCTGGGGTTGACTCGCTGCTTAAGGGTGATCCTGGTGTCAAGGGCAGCAAGGAGGCCAATATCCGTGCCGCGTTCGCTAACCTTGAACTCTCAGACGAGGAGACCGCGGATTACGTTAACATGTATAACCTGCGTAAGGATTTGAAGCCTATTGTCTCGCAGATGAACGACCTTGTTGCCGCACGCCGCGCCGGACTTATTTCGGCTGACGACTTCATCAATGATATGAATGAGCTGAACAGACAGGGCTATGAACTGAGGGACGAGTTCATGAAGAACTCCTACTATTACAGGGGTATCTACGGCAAGCGTGCGAGCCTCAGCAAGGACGTCATCGACAACGTGGAGAACCTTACGAACATCAGATCGCTGGAAAGGGGACTCCAGGCGGCAGAGGATATCGGAGAGTAAATGATAGTGAGGATATGCAGGGGACAGCCGGAGCTGGCTGTCCGGGTGGTTGCCCCCGGCTGCGACGGCGGGCAGCTTGTAGACTACGAGGACATGGAACTGTGCATACTGGCTCCCAAGTGCACCTGTGAGGGGCCGTTCAGCAAGATATACTTCCATGGCTGCGGCTGGTGGGGGCACGATATCGACCGCTGGAACGAGCAGCAGGTGCCGCCGGAGCAGATGCCCGTGCTGGTCTACCCGGCGTTCGACGTCAACGACAACGGCGAGATAGTGTTCAAGTTTGACTCCAAACTGTGGGAGCGGGCAGGACGCTACGTCGGGCTTATCAGATTCAAGGACGGCACGGAGATAACAAGGCTCGACCTCGACATCTGCACCACAGGCTTCATCGCCGACAAGGTTACAGTCAAGTCTTACTCTTGCCATAAGGAGGCATCATGATCTTAAAACCTATATCACTTGCGCTCGCGGACGTCCTTACCAAGGACTCCGTCTACCTGCCGCTCACGGCACAGCACAAAGCCAAGCTGCTGGAGCATGTGCCTGCCGGAGAGGAGACTATCCTCACCATCACTGACTCAGTAAACACTGAGTACGTGCGTGTTAAGAACCAGCAGGGGCAGATTACGCTGGAGCGAGGCGTGGAGTCCGGCGTATACAAGTTCCCCAAGGGGTCGTGTGTTTACTTCGAGGTGTCCGTACCCGTAGTGGAGTGGCTCATCTGCAACTACGAGTGCTGCAAGGGCGACTGTCCTGTCCAGCCCCCGCTTGCCGGTGGATTCATGCTCCCGGAGGGCAAGGCTGGTCAGCACTACATGGGAACGTTTATCTTCAAGGGTGACGAGCCGATGAACATCGGCGTGCTCGGACTCCCCGACTGGGCACGTGCCAAGCAGTACGGAGTCTCGCTGGTCATCAGCGGAGTGCCCAAGGCAAAGGGCGAGTACGTTATCTCGACTGCGGCGACCAACGCCACGGGTGAGGTCTGCGTCCAGCAGGGAACGATAAAAGTTCTTGACTCATGAGAATATAAGTGATAGAATAGACTCAGGCTCACAGGCGGCGTCGCAGCCTGTGAGCACCCCGCAGGCCTCCGTCCCTTGACGTCTATATAATAGGCGCTAACTATTCCGGACAATGCACACTTGCGGGCTTTTATGCCGGTATCCCGCAGTCTCAGGTAAGCTGAATACTTGCCGCGCAGGTGCAACTCCTGCTTGTTTACCGGCACCTTTGTTATGGTCGGGTGGCCGAGTGGTTTATGACAGAGCTTTGCTAAAGCTCAGGGCGTGCGCGCTCCGCAGGTTCGAATCCTGCCCTGACCGGGTTAGTAGGTAACGCACTACCGAAGTGTCAGGGTAGCGCTCCCCTCAGAGAATTGATCCCTCTGGAAATCGACGTAACCTGACACGCTCTTTTCGCTGGGTGGGCGAGTGGCTGATTCCACCGGACGTGATCAAGTGGGCACGGACCCTACGGTTCGGAGAGCTTTTAAGCTCCACACAGGTTCGAATCCTGTCCCAGCGACCTTTTAGGAGTTTAGTTTAGAGAGAGAACAGCGGATTCCAAATCCGCATGCGGTGGTTTGATTCCATCAACTCCTGCCATTATAGGGGCTTCGCCAAGTGGTAAGGCAGCAGACTCTGACTCTGCTTACCGGTGGTTCGAATCCATCAGCCCCTGCCATGTCAGTCTCTTATACTCCAGTACTCCCCGACTCAAGCCCGCGGCGGTTAGTCTCAATCTCTATGTCAGTGGCACGTGCCGCCCAGCGGATAACGCACTGGAGGATGCGGTCTCCCCGCTTGAACGAGCAGGGTTTATCGCAGTCCAGCGTAACAGCCCACTCACCCTCGAAGTCATAGTCAATCAGCCCGATGGTGTTCAGCAGGCGGACTCCGTACTTGCGCCCCACGCCTGAGCGCGGGAGAAGCTCGGCTGAATAGCCCTCGTCCATATCAGCGCCGAAGCCCAGCCCGAACGTAACAGGCTTGTGCGGAGTCAGCGTAAGGTCATGCTGGAGAAAAATATCAAAGGCGGCGGCGCCCCCGGTCTCATAGACCGGGTAGATGAAGTCCTCCGCCATCGGCTTAATGTGCATTCTCATCTTCCTCATCCTCCATGTTCTTTATGAGATCCTTAATGGTCGGCATGTCGTTACGACAGCCGGGACCACGATTGTCAGTCACGGGCAGGTAATAGACATGCGGGTCGGCAAACAGCCGACGCCACTTCTTCAGTTCCTTCAGCCAGCCCGCCAGCTTAAGGTGCTCCTTGCCGCACTCGGTACAGCCAAGCTCAGCAGCTTTCTCCTCGCAGTGCTTAATCGCCTGATTTAATGTCATTCCCTTTGGCATTCTTAATCCCCCATGGGTAATCAAACCCGCCGGTCTGCTCTTTCTCACGGACAAGTCTTTCCTGCGCGTCCATAATGGAGTGCCCGTCATCCTCAAAATCATTAAAATAACCGGTGATGTCCAGTTTCGGAGTCGGTGGAAGCGCGCCCTCGCGTGTAAGATGGAATGGATGGTTGCTGATGCGGTCGCGGGAGCGTTTGGGCGAGGACGCCTTATCAGGCCCCGTCGGGATCATGGGTCGGTTCATCAGTTGGAAAATTATGTTCCCGTCCCAAGTCCCCAGTTTCAAAGCTTGGTCATACAGATGCCAGTAAATATCTCCGGCCTCATGCCACCCCATAGCGTAAGCAGCCTGCGCGCGGTCGCGCCACAGCCGGAGTTTCTCTTCTATTAACATTACTTGTCCCCCTGAATGTCAATGTTATATGTGTCAACTAGTGTTCTGTACCTAATGGCGAGCTGGTCGCACTCTGCTCCGACAGCCACAGACTCCGCAATCTTTTTGCGTAGATCGGCTGGGGTGTAGCAGACAAGACCGGACTCAGCCTTGGTCTTTGCGGACACTGCGGGACACTTACGGGTGTCGCGCAGGCTGTCAAGCCTGATATTGTCAGCGCTAACATAAGCATCGATAGTTTTCTTGTACAGGTCAATCTGCGCAAGGTAGTTCTGAATAAGCCCACTCTGCCTCTCCTCTGACTCATGCTCCAGCTGGCGTATCATCTCTGACGAGCGTAGGCGCTCAGCCACGTACTTCTGCTGGACTCCATTATAACCACGGTAGTAACCGTAAAAGTATGACACCAGCGCCAGCACGATATCGAAAATAATTATATTCCTGATCATTGGTCGCTGACCTATACTAACTGAAAAGCGGACAGCCGCTGTCCTTCAGTTCCTCTATTTTAGCACGAAGCGTGCTTTCTTTTGTACCAAAAAACTCCGCAAGGCATGGTATGCACATGAATTTCCTGGTACGCTGCCCAAGCAGCTTGCGGTTAATGCCAACGGTATCCGCGTCATGGATAGCAGTCCCGCATTTACAGCACGTCTTTTTCATTCTTTTTCCAGTACTCCTTGCCGTTGCGTCTCTTGTAAAGCGAGTTATACACATGGCACGACTGATGTACCTTATGGCACTCGGAGCAATGCCTGCACTTATCGCTGACATGCACAGTCCCGTCCGCCATAGACAGGCAGCCATAAGGACAGTCCGCCTCACAGACACGGCATGCCACACAGCATGACGCCTTGTGGAACACACGCTTAATCATAGCGCAAAATGACCTGTACCCTCCGGTATGGTTAGTTGTTACCCGCATGTACCACAGGCCGTTTTTCTGTTCCAGCGTAAACTGATAGGTCTTGCCCTTGAACTTAACCTGATACGGCGATGCGTCATTAAGCAGGACACCTATAGTCTTTACCCACTCCTTCCAGTCAGGACGTAGACGCCGCATTTTAAGTGTCCATGTATCGCCGTCATAGTCCTCCTCGCAGTTGCAGGGCAGGAGCAGACCATTACCGTTCTTGCGGGCTACCCATATTTTATGAAGCGAGATGTCATCGATGTCATGGTTGGTCGTAACAACTGGATCGTACATCTCCTTGACATAGCCGAACAGCCTGTCATATGCCTCCGGGTAACACTGCCTTGTAACGTACTCGCACCTCGGCGTAGCACCGGGGCAGACGAGACAGCCGACCCGCCTGTTGCCTTTCATATATGCTGGGTTGAGCGGGAGCCCGCGCTCATAGATGTACAGGTAAACCTCAGCGCTGTTCCAGTCCAGTATGGCGTTAAGGCTGGTCTCGCCCGTGTGCTTTGCCCCTGTCATGATGAACTCATAGCTGCTCCGTGTCAGGCTCTCGGACGCGCGGACACCGATAAACGACATCTTGCGTATGTCAGCCCGTCCCGCTATCTCCCGTGCCTTAAGCACCTGCGGCGCTGTTTTATGGACAGAACAGCACCAGCGGATATTCGATGCCGGGGGACCGAACTCATGCCATGTCTGCTCAGGCAGTTGGTCTGAATGGCAAATGACGAACTCTATGCCGAGGCTGGCACACCAGTCCTTAACTGTCTGTACATAACCTGCCGAGTCAGGATACTCCATACCGGTGTCAGTGTAGAACACCCTGAAAGCGTCATGCGGGAGCGCACGCTGAACCAGGTCAAGCAGAACCATGCTGTCCTTGCCGCCGGAGAACGAGACTATAAACATGTCAATACGATCCTTATAATCGTTATACGCGTCCCGAATACGGTGAATAGTTCGCTCCTCCAGCTGGTGCATCAGTTCTCTGTTGGCTGTTGCCATAGCACTGAGCGGCACAGGCTTTAGCGCCTCAGTTATCGGGAACGTAAGGCGAACCGCCGGGGCGTGGTTCACATCCCCGCCTGACAGCTTGGCGACACGTAACCCGTTGTAATAGTAGTCATTAAACTCCCCCCACATCAGGGGTTCCTTGCAGTCATGCGGGTAATTGAACAGCTTGTCAAACCCGAGCAGATTAAGCTCCCCGGCATACACCGGACGGGGCTCCTTGCATGACAGCGGGGCAAGCTCCTCATCAATAAGTTCCAGCGTGTTGCTGTCAGTAAACTTGTAGTTAAACAACCTGATCCTCCACGAGCGCCCGCGCCTTAGCGAATGGCAGTCCCAGTTCCCTAGCCATTGCCGTTATGCTCGGATAATACTGCCCGTCAAACTTTACTACTTTACTGTTGTGGTCTTTCTTTGGTTTACGCGGCCTGCGGGATTTCCCGTTCAGCGCCAGGCCAAGCCGCCAGCGCGCCGCCCAACATGCTGGGGTGATGCCCTGCGCGGGAGCCAGGGCACGGGACGCAGCCATGATTGACGGGTATGTTATACCATCAACCGTTACAGGATGTGGCTCCGCCATCTGCTGGACAGGCATCTCCATAGAGCGGTGCCTGTACCAGCGGGAAATGACTGTCCTGACAGGAATGCCGAACACCCTGGACATTTCCAGAAATGAGGCGTACCTCACACCTTTATAGATCCTGGGTATAGCCGTAACCGAGCGATCTGTCTCTTTGGCCGCCATAGCTTCTCATCACACATCGTATGCTTGTGCACGTCCATCTTGCGCTTAATCTGTATCTCAGCCACGCACTCGAACCTGTCCTCCGGCATGGAGTACTCTGAGATGAACACTGGCTGGGTCTGCTGCTCGCACCAGTCGTAAAAAGCATCATAGTCGAACTGCATGCCCCGGAGATACTTGTAATCGCGCTTTCCTACATAAGGCGGGTCGCAGTAAATAATACTGTTATCCGGTATCGCCACCTCGCGGTAGTCCTTGCTGCTCACCGTAACAGTACTCGTATTGATATGAAGCCCGCACATAGACTGGACGCGCTCAAGATATTCGATATTGTTCAGGCGTGTAACGTTGGACATTGCCTGCTGCATGTGCCCTGCCTCGCAGCCATACAGCGGATTGCTCCCGTGCATCTGCCGCAGGATCTCTGCCGCCGCCAGCCTGCGCATGCGGGTATCGCTGATATTGCCAAGCACCTGCTTCAGGAGCGGGGCTGACCGGGGGTCGAGCTTTTCCCACTCAGTGAAATCATGGAAACAGACCATGTGATGCAGTGCCCGTTCATAGGGTTCCCGCTTCTCACTGTAACAGTAGTCCGTCATGTTATTGGCATAGGAGTAGCACAGCGCCGCATAAGGGTCTGTGTTCTTCAGCCTGTTGAACTCGGCACGCGAAATCCATCTGTCCTCGTTCCGGAACTTGCCGTTGGCCGCGTCAAGGAACGCCTGCGGGAGCATTGGGTTTATATCGTTGCACAGGTAATTCCTATACTTTCCTGACAGCATAGCCCAGTGCGTCATGGCACAGCCGCCGCAGAACAGGTCAACGAACGTGTCCGCTGGCGGCAGGCACTTGCCAAGCCGTTCCGCTATGCGTGATTTGTTCCCCTGATAGGGGAGTCCGTAATTCATTTACTGTCCCACCTTATTTTAATCTCGCCGTTCTTGCGCTCAACCGTCAGGTAGTATCCGGTCTTGTCAAACAGATCAACAATGCCAAACGGGTCGAGCTTCTCATCAGGTGCAAGAAAGCCCCGATCCTGAAAATAATGAGTCAGCATCGAGGCTATGTCGAAGATGTCGATGGTGATTTTAGCATCAGAGCGGCGGCGAGCGCCGCCGCTGGAGGTCATAAACTCTTCGTAAGTCACAGCACGTCAGTCCAGCGCTCAACGTGGAAGCCGAAGTTATGCTCATCCTCATCGGCAACTACTCTGTCAGAGTCCTGCTCGGGATCGGGGTCGAAATAGCAATTGAAGTTGCAATAATCCTCATTGACATCTACTCTGTCAGAGTCCTGCTTGGGAGCGGGATCTCTCGGATCAATCTTGCAGGACTCACGGAACTTATTGACGTCCCGGAGGATAGCCTGATTGCCGCGGCTGCGCTCCAGCGGTGCGATACCTTCGGTAACAGCAATGCCGATGCGGTGGATAAGACAGTTATTGTAATCCTTCATGGCCTCCCACTGGTCTCTCAGGATATCCATGTAGTCGTCGTTCAGCTCCTTGTTCATGCCCTTGCTGTCATGATCGTCAATGAACTGCTCCAGCCTGCCAAGACGTACAGCAAGCTCCCTCTGCTCCTCACGGAGTCTTTTATAAACTTTATATGGAAACATATTTAGTCCCCTACATTGATAAGTAAAACAATCCCCATCACCATGAATATTACCATAATCACGGTGAGGTCTACAAATCCTGACTGTAAAAACATGGCACGCTCCGCATTTCTTCTGCGCTGGAGACCGGCAACTACCTTACCATTGGCACGGCACCACTTGGGAAACTCGTTGGCGGCGCCCAGCTTATCCCCTGCCTTCAGCTTACGGCGCAGGGTCGATCCCATATACGCGCTGACTCCTAAATTAAAGCAGAACGAGACCAGCGCGTCGAACTGGTGCTGGCTGACGTTCGGGACGTCAGCGGTCAGCTGTTTCTCAATCGGGGCGATGTCATTGCTGAATAGCTTATCAGCCTCGGCCTGAGTTATCTTCTGCCCCTTCTGCACCTTGCCGGTGTGCCCGTACCCAATAGTATAGAGTCCGGGGCGGTCGGCGGCACCATGGTACGCCTCCAGCCTGCACCCTTCGAACGACTTGATAAAGTCTGCTCCCTGCTTACTTATTCGCATTATTAACCTCCCAGGGGAAAACCACCCGAGCCGTCAAACAAACTTCCCAATTTCATAAATCTGCCTCCCATCTCACCTTGCGACATGTCGGCGCTTTGTCCTCACGAGGCCTGCTCGGGCATGACCATGAGCCTCCGGCAGTCAGACACACTCTGTGCCAGCCTGACGCCATCAGGCTCGTGCCGCTCTCAGTCTCCAGTATGTAGGTTACAAGCCTCGTATATCCGAGAGCCTTTGCCGCACGCCTGATGGCGCTGTACAGCATAGAGCATGCGTTGTGCGTGCCGTCAGTACAGAGCCTTGTAACCTCCAGCGTCCTGCCGTCGTCAAGGCCGCGCGCGACAGGCCTGCCCGCCATCGCGACACCTACGAGCCTGCCACCCTCCTCAACGCCAACGCCGAATTTCCACGAGACTGGCGGGCGGTGATGGCGATGATGCTCAGACACGAAATCCGCCGCCTGACGAAAAGAAACAGGACAGAGACGCAGGCTCATACATTCTCCCGAAGCCTGACGACGCGCTTGTTCCCGACGCTCTCGTCATACGTATACCCTGGACGGGACTTGCGCTCTGTTACATGCAGATGCGCCGTAATATCCATGTCAGCAACAGGCACGCCAGCATTGGCCGCGGCTGACACTATCTCTGCCAGCTCATTCATCTGGACACCCTGATGCACAACGCCGTCCGCCAGCGTAATGTCATAAGTTACTGCCACTTTGACACTGCGAGGCTTAATCGTGTAGCTGTTCAGCAGCTCATCTACTGATACGCCGTGGCGCTTTGCCGTCATATATACTGTGTTGTACGGAATGCCAAGGTCAATGCACGCGTCCCGCACCGACCTGTAAACTTTACCTTTGACTATAATCTTACGGGACATGTCCCCTCCTTTTAACTGTCCGAGGTATTATCTGTCTCTGTTTCTGATTTGTCAACAGCTTTTTGCGCTTCTAATCTACGGGCGGGGATCAGACCCTGCAACACGAGCTTTACATAGTCCGTGCCGAGATAGCCAATCATGGCGCCGAACGCCACGCAGGTATCAGTCTGCATATTGGGGAACATGTACTGGACTCCGCTGAACAGACCGACTGTCAGCAGGGCACAGATGGCGCCTTCAAAAAGTGCCGCAGGGAAACTGCGGCGCTCACGGAACAGCCTGAGAACGGCTAACAGGAAGCTGATAAAGCCTCCTGAGAATAAAGGATGGAGGGACAGCCACTCACTAATCTTATCGTACATTCTGTGTACCTAGTATAACAAAACGAAATGCGTCCCCTCCGGTATGTATTGTACCACAGCTAAAGCCTTCCGGCTAGAGTTGTCAGGCTAGAGTTGTCAGGCTAGAGCTAGAGTCAGTTCAGCGATAGCCACATGTACCCGAAAAGCCGTTTTCGGGTACATATCGTAGGAACGTGTACCCGAAAAGCCGTTTTCGGGTACATATCGTAGTC
>Ga0326514_10000283_pt1 | contig 34367 bp, 36 predicted proteins | sample 3_2548_0518_D_FD_203653 | JGI IMG/M metagenome (GOLD analysis project Ga0326514, IMG submission 203653) | Bovine rumen microbial communities from UC Davis, California, United States - 3_2548_0518 | ecosystem: Host-associated > Mammals > Digestive system > Stomach > Rumen | place: USA... | reverse complement strand
ACATTCGTGAAGCCTCCAAGCTCGACCTTGGCTGCACTGGCATCTACATACAAGCCACGGTCATCTATTTTGAAATCAAGAACTTGAGTTATCTTCTCAAGGAAAACGGACGACGCAAGACCGCCCAAATCTACACCATGTACAAAGAAGTGCTGACGGCCATCGCAAAACAAGACGGTGCTTTTGTCAACTGCTTTGCGCCTAATGCTTTCCTTGTCATTTACCCCGGCACCGACCAAGACCACAAGAAACCCGTCACCGGAGCCATGAAAATCTCCTACGCCATTAGCGAGACCTTCAAACAACTGTTCTCGAACCTCTCGGCATTGGAATTTTCTATGGGCCTTGATCACGGGCATATCATGGGGACCAAATGCCAGTCAGACAATGGCGGAGAGCACATTTCATGGTTTGGCACCTCCATTTTGAAGGCCATGCGCATCTCGAAGGAATGTGCGCGTCCTTTCTATGTGGGTATCTCAGGAAACATTTACCACAGTTTAGGTCAGGACCTTCGCACCACAACGCGCCGCATCCTCGGCATCAAGAAAAGCGTTGAACTCTGGACCAAGATTTCTTACCAACACGAGAATGTCAAAAAGCACCTCTACCAGTCCAACCACAAAATCCCGTTGGATGAAGGTTAATATGCTAAAAAGGCAATTCATTCGTATCTTATTGATTTTCATATCAACAATAGCCGCTTGCCCGATTTATGGACAAGTGCGCTATTCTTTTTTCACCCCCGAAGTCGATTCCATTTGCCGCAACTCGCTCGACTATATCCGCATCAGACAATCGCTCGTCATGCAGCAATTCGCCATTGATCAGGATGTGATGCAGCTGCGCAACACCATCGACATACTCAATCGGCATCTCGAGCAGAGCATCAACGAGCAGCAAACCGTTGAATCGGAGTTGGCCGCCATCAACCGCCATATCGACTCGCTCACCCCAAAGCGCCCTGATGGGCCACGACCCAAGGTGAACATCATCGACATCCTCAGCGAAAGGCTTTCGTTTCATGGCAATTATGGCCTGAACATCAACCAATTGGCCCTATCCAACTGGGCGGCAGGTGGCGAAAACTCATGGGCTGGAAAAGCCTTTGCCAACTTTTCGCTCGTTTACCAAAACAAGACCTTTGAACAAAAATTTGTCGGAGCATTCGCTTTCGGCATTTCGCGTTTCGCCGACAAACGCCTTGAAAAGCAAGATGATAAGATCGACCTCACTTATGCCCTCTCGCTCAACAGCAAGACACGCTGGAATCTATCGATGGTGGCCACTTTCAATACGCAGTTTGCCGACGGCTACAAATATCCCAACGACTCCACCGTGATTTCCACCTTTTTCGCTCCCGCATACCTCACGCTTTCAGCAGGTTACACATACAAAACAAAGAACGAGCGTTTCCAAATCTTCCTAAGCCCAATGGCCGGTAAGGTCACTTTCGTGTTCAACCAAGAGTTGGCTGATGCGGGCAATTTCGGCGTGAAAAAAGGCTATTACGACCAAGATGGCAATTGGATTCCAGGCGAGAACATCGCGGCAGCCTTGGGTGTCAACGTCATCATCAACTACAAGCAACCCATCGGGAAAAACGTCACCTACACGACCATTCTCAACGGATTCTACAACTACACCGAGAAACGCGACGACAACCTTTTGACCGCCGATTTCAACTGGGAAAACAGCATCAACTTCGCCATCAGCAAACACCTGACGACGATGCTCTTCGTACACCTGAAGTATGACCACAACACCACCTTCCCCGTTTACGAAACCGTTGAAGGCGTGGAAACCGTAGTAGACAATGTGCCGAAGCTCCAAGTCAAGGAATCGTTAGGCATTGCATTTGTACACAATTTTTAAACCACTGGAAATGAATATATTAGTAACAGGCTGTAAAGGCCAATTAGGAACAGAACTTCAGAAAATCGCTGCAAGGGGCACGCAGCATCAATGGACTTTCACCGATGTTGACACCTTGGACATTTGCGACAAGGCCGCCGTTGAACGCTGCTTTGCAGAAAACCAAATTGAAGCCTGCATCAACTGCGCGGCCTATACTGCCGTCGACAAGGCCGAGGACGAACCAGCATTGGCCGAAAGAATCAATGCCTACGCGCCTCAAGTGTTGGCCGAAACCTGCCTGAAACACAAGGCTTTGCTGATTCATGTCTCCACCGACTATGTCTTTGGCGGCGATGCCAACGAGCCTTACAAGGTGGACGATGCCATCAACCCGCAATCGGTGTACGGAAAGACCAAGGCCGAGGGCGAAAGGCTCATCCGAGAGAGCGGCTGCAACCACATGATTGTGCGCACGGCTTGGCTTTATTCATCCGTTGGAAAGAACTTCGTGAAAACCATGCTCATGCTCGGCGACACGAAAGACGAAATCAATGTGGTGGCCGACCAAAAAGGTTGTCCCACATGGGCTTACGACTTGGCCGTTGCCCTCGTGACCTTGCTCAACAAGAACGGCAAGAACGAAGTCCACGAGACTTTCCACTTCACTAACGAGGGGCAAATCACATGGCACGACTTCGCCACGGCCATCATGGAAATAGGCGGAAAGCGTTGCAAAGTGAACCCGATAACGACTGACCAATATCCCACCAAGGCCAAACGACCAGCTTATAGTGTGCTGGATTTGAGCAAGATAAAGGCTTACGCTGGAATTGTGATTCCAGATTGGCGGGATAGTTTAATCAAATGTATTGAAGAAATAAACTCTGGATTGCTTCGTTCCTCGCAATGACGCAAAACGATGCAAAAATCAAGCCCTGAAAAGGGCGACACTATCACAACGGGGATTTCAATCCCCGCCCGACCAGCCCCGTAGGGGCGACACATCAATAAGCAGGCGACGTGAGTCCCTGCTCTATCAAGACAAACAACCAACAAAAATATAACATCATGGATCCTAAAATAATCGAAAGAGCAAAATCGTGGCTCACAGAGCAATACGATGAAGAAACAAGAAAGAGCGTGCAAAACATGCTCGACAACGACCCTAACGAACTCACCGAGAGCTTCTACCGCAACCTCGAGTTCGGCACTGGCGGACTGCGCGGCATCATGGGTGCCGGCACCAACCGCATGAACATCTATACCGTGGCCATGGCCACACAAGGCTTTGCCAACTACATCAAGAAGATGAACCCCGACAAGAAGGACTTGAGCGTCGCCATTTCATACGATGGCCGAAACAACAGCCCTGCCTTCGCCAACGTCACAGCCGATGTGATGTCGGCCAACGGCATCAAGGTCTACATCTTTGATTGCCTGCGTCCTACGCCAGAACTTTCCTTTGCCGTGCGCGAAATGAAATGCGACGCTGGCGTGATGGTGACCGCTTCGCACAACCCTAAGGAATACAACGGCTACAAGGCTTATTGGAACGACGGCGGACAATTAGTCAGCCCGCACGACAAGAACGTCATTGCCGAGGTCGAGAAGATCACCGACCCCTCGATGGTGAACTTCAAACGCAACCCCGACCTTATCACCGTTTTGGACGAGAAGTTTGACGACATCTATTTAAATAAGGTGTACGGCCTTTCCCTCTCGCTCGACCTCATCAAGAAGCACAAGGATTTGAAGATTGTCTACACCCCGATTCATGGCACGGGTCGCCGCTTGGTGCCCGAAATCCTGAAAATGAAAGGCTTCGAGAATGTGTATTGCGTTGAGGAACAAATGGTTGTGGACGGCAACTTCCCCACGGTGAAGTCACCCAACCCAGAGGAACCTGCCGCTATGGCCTTGGCCGTCAATAAAGCCAAGGAGCTTAACGCCGACCTCGTCATGGCCACCGACCCCGACGCCGACCGCGTTGGCATCGCCGTGAAAGACGACAAGGGCGAGTTTATCTTGCTCAACGGCAACCAAACCGCCACTCTTTTTGTCTACTACTTGCTTCGTCGTTGGAGCGAATTGGGCAAACTCACTGGAAAAGAGTACATTGTGAAGACCATCGTCACCACTGAACTGTTGTTTGAGATGGCCAAAAAGTACAATGTGGACCGCTACGACGTGCTGACTGGCTTCAAGTACATCGCCGATAAAATCCTTGAACTTGAAGGAAAGAAGCAATTCATCGGCGGCGGCGAGGAAAGCTATGGCTACCTTGCAGGCGATTTCGTACGCGACAAGGATGCCGTCATTGCCACGAGCATGGTCGCCGAAGCCGCAGCATGGGCCGCTGAGCAGGGCAAGACCCTCTACCAAGTGCTCATGGACATCTACAACGAGTTTGGCCTCTATCGTGAAAAACTCGTTTCGCTGACCAAGAAAGGCATCAGCGGCACCGAGGAAATCAAGGCCATGATGGAACGCCTCCGCAACACGCCTCCCACCGACATCGAAGGCGATAAGGTTGTAGAAATCCGCGACTATAAGTTGCAGCAGGCCAAGGACTTGCAAACGGGCAAAGTCACGCCTATCGCATTGCCCAAGAGCGATGTGCTTCAATTCTTTACTGAAAGTGGTTCGAAGATTACGGTGCGTCCTTCAGGCACCGAGCCGAAAATCAAGTTCTACTTTGGCATGAAAGGCGACGTGAAAAACGGCCTCGAACAAGCCATGAAGACGCTTGACGACAAACTTGAGAAGGCCGCCAAACTATTGACAGCCTGATAGTTAAAACATTGATAAAAAAGCGGAAAAATATTTTTCCGCTTTTTTATTGTTCGTATTGATTTTTTCTCTACTTTTGCAACCCGAAAGACGGCGGGGTAGCTCAGTTGGTTAGAGCGTCGGATTCATAACCCGGAGGTCATGAGTTCAATTCTCATCCCCGCTACTTTGAAGCAAGGTTCGTGCCTTGCTTTTTTCGTTTATCGGCAAAAATCACGCTTTTTTCTTGGGAAACGGTTTTTCTTTGTACCTTTGTCGGACAAAACCTTAAAACGACTGGTTTATGAAAAGATATTGGTATGCTGCGGCACTTGCGATGGGTTTAGTGTTCATGTGCTGTTCTTGTGGCGGAAAAGGCGGCAAAAACGACGACGCTACCCCGACGGAAACGGAACTGACTGATGTTTCCGATGCCGAAATTACGGAAACGGAAACTGACACATACGATGAAGAGGCCGATGGCGACCCGAAAATCAAAGCCGCTTCCGTCGACCACATGAAAATGGTCATCGACAGCCGTGGAAATGCGGTTGGACGATATGTGCGCACCAACCAAACTTCATACACTGTAGCGGTGCAAGACGATGTGGAGATTCCGAAAATCGGACATAAAATCGTGACTTACAGTGCCAAAAACGGCCAAGGCGTGCTTTTCACCCATCGTACGCACGTCAATATCCGAACCCAACCGACCTTGGAATCGCCTGTCATCACGCAGATTTCCTTCGACAAGGACAAAACACCCGAAACCTATCCCTGCTTGGGCAAGATCCGAGGTTGGTACAAAATCCGCGTGAAAGGCAAGGTGGGCTATGTGCGCCACGACCTTGTGGAATGGGACGGGATGGATTCCTTCTAAATCACGCCCAAAGCAGCAATCCCCCGCAGATAATCAAGCCAGTGACAAACAAGTCGATGATGCAGAAGCCCATGATGTCTTTGGCACTCAGTTTGGCTATGGCCAAAGCCGGCAAAGCCCAGAAAGGCTGAATCAGGTTGGTCCAAGCGTCGCCCCAAGAAATGGCCATGCCCGTCAAACCGGCATCCACACCCAAGGCCGCACCCGCCGTGAACATAATCGGGGCTTGAATGGCCCAGTGACCGCCGCCCGAAGGGACGAACATGTTCAAAATGGCAGCGCAGAAGAAGGTAAACAACGGATAAGTCTTTGGCGTTGAAATAGATACACAAGCATTGCTAATCACCTCTCCCAAGCAAATCCCCGACTCGCCCACGCCCGTGATGATGCCCATAATGCCCGCATAAAACGGGAATTGCAACAAAATGCCCGCCGCGCCATTCACCGATTTTCCAAAAGCCCTGACGTATGCCAACGGCGTGCCATGCAGGATAATACCGAGGAAAAGGAACAGCATAATGACCGCGCCGAGGTCGAAACTGCCGCCTTTGAAGAACAATTTGATGACCAAATACGACAGTCCCAATATGGAGATAATCCAAGAAAGGACACGACTGTTTTCCATTTTTTCAGCGGGTGAAGTCGCTTTTGGTACTGGCTTGGGTTCTTCCTCAAAAAGCAAGGACGGCTCGATGCTAACCACTTGGTTGTCTTTGGGATGCATTAGCGAATTGACCACCACAATGGCCACGATGACCGCTGCCACCATAATCAGATTTTGCGGTGCAAGGATGGTTTGACCGATGGGAACAGGATGCGTCAAAGCTCCTTTCGTGACGGCTTCCAGATTGGAGCCTTCGGTGGCCATCGTCAGCGGAATGGAACCCGACAGGCCAGCGTGCCAGACCACGAAACCGCTGTATGCCGAGGCAATAAGTAGCCGATAATCAACGCCTTTCAGCTTCTTGGCGATTTCCTTGGCGAAGATAACTCCAACGATAAGGCCAAAGCCCCAGTTGAGCCAGCACGCGATGGCCGAAATGCCCGTCACCAATGCGATGGCTCCCGCAGGCGTTTTCGGCTTGGCAGCCAACGCACTGATACCGCGTTTAATGGACGGCGCAGCAGCCAAGGCCGAACCGCTCACCAACACCAAAGCCATCTGCATAGCGAAGGCCAACAGCGACCAAACACCGTTACCCCAATGCTCGATCACCTCAATAGGCGACTGCTTGCAAATCGGCATGGCGATAATGAAGGCCAACAAAGTCAAAACGACAGCAAAAATGAAAGGTTCAGGTAGGTATTTCTGAACTAACTTGACACAAAAACGAATGATTTTTTGGAACATATTCTTGGATTTAAAGGTTTAAGATTCAAAGATTTAAGAAAAGTCGGCATTTCGACAGGCTCAATTGCCTTAGGTTCCTGAGCTTGTTGAAGGGCCGGTATCATATTCGACTTCCTCCAAAAAAAGCGCGTGGGCTGGCACTGAAGTTCCGGCTTCGCAGCGGTCTTTCCGCTCGATGACGGCGCGAAACTCTTCCAAAGTCATGCGCCCCTTCCCTATCTCCAACAACGTGCCGACGATAGCCCGCACCATATTGCGCAAAAAACGGTCTGCCTTGATACGAAAAACGAGCAAACCGTCTTGTTCAAACCAACGTGCCTCCATGATTTTGCAGTTGTTGGTCTTTACTTGGGTATGGACTTTTGAGAAACTCGTAAAATCCTCATACTCAAAGAGAAGACTTGCGGCTTCTTGCATTTTCGGGATGTCCAGGTCGCCGTAAAAGAAATAGGCATCGCGCGTGTGGAACGGGTTCTTTGTGCGCGTAATGTAATAGTGATAGGTGCGCGAAACAGCATCGAAACGGGCGTGCATGTCGGGCGCGACCTGCCAAATCCGATAAATCACGATGTCCTCGGGCAAAAACGTATTCATCTGACGTGCAAGCGTTTCTGTGTCCTTGATTTCGTTTTCAAGGTCGAAATGGGCGTAATAATTCCTTGCATGAACTCCAGTATCGGTTCGCCCGCAGCCCGTGATGCCAACCTTTTGCCCCAATTTGAGACTCAAACAACGCTCCACCGTAGCTTGAACGCTTGGCGCGTGAGGCTGAATCTGATAGCCATTGTAGCGGCTACCGTTGTAGGCCATGTGGATGAAATACCGAGGCATCGCGTTGCGTTTTTTGAACTCGCAAAAATACGGAATTATTCTGTACTTTTGCGCCATGATTTATCAACTCAACGACGACAATTGCTTTTTCCCACCTGTTGACCACGCCAACCGAGATGGCCTTTTGGCCTTTGGCGGCGACCTCACGCCCCAACGCCTCATCATGTCCTATGCCAACGGCATCTTCCCGTGGTACAACGAAGACGAGCCTATCCTTTGGTGGTCGCTTGACCCTCGATTGGTCATTCGTCCCGGCGAGATGAAAGTCAGCAAGTCATTACGCCATACATTGCGGTCAGGAAAATTTGATATGAGAATCGACACCCGTTTCCGAGAGGTGATAACGCATTGTGCTGAAACACCACGCGAGGGACAGGACGGCACTTGGATTTTGGACGAGATGATTGAGGCATATTGTCACCTGCATGAATTGGGTCTCGCCCATTCCTTCGAATGTTATCTTGACGGCAAGTTGGTGGGCGGATTATATGGCGTTTCCATTGGGAAGGTCTTTTTCGGCGAGTCAATGTTCCACACCGTGACCGATGCTTCCAAAGTGGCATTTTATCATCTACATCAATTTTTGAAAATCAACGGTTTCAAACTTATTGATTGCCAGCAAGAAACAAGCCACCTGATGAGTTTGGGTGCTTATACCATGCCCCGCAGCGAGTTTATCAATGAATTGAAAATTCTGACGCGAGAAGCAAGCATGGTGGGCAACTGGGGCGGAAAGGAATGTGCGGCGTTGTTTCTCCACATCGAGCAACCCGAAAAAGTCATGTTTCGGGTTTATGATTAGTTTTTTGAATTTTGCCCTTGCCAATCAAGGAAGATTTCTTACCTTTGCAGCGATATTCGGAACGGGCAAAACGCCAGTTCCCATTGTTTCATCAAAATAATCTTTATGGATTCCCAACCCATCAATGTCAGTGTAAACTCGGAAATTGGCAAACTCCAACATGTTCTGATTCATACCCCCGGCCCTGAATTGGAAAAAATAACTCCTGAAAACGCGCACACTTACCTTTTCAGCGACATCCTGAATATGCAAGTCGCACAAAAAGAATACAGCTATTTCAAGAAAGTGCTGCAAAAAGTGGCGCAAGTCCACGAAATCGGCGACCTCCTGACCGACATTCTCCGCTCGGAAAACGTGAAAAACGGCCTTGTCGACCGCATCTGCAAAGCCGAAAGCAAAGGCTTCATGTCCGACTATCTGAAAGCCTTGCCCGCCGAGGATTTGTCAAGGCAACTCATTGAAGGCGTTTATCTTGACGACATCACCTATATTAACAACGAGAAGGCCGCACTCACGCCTGTGCCCAACCTGTTCTTCATGCGCGATGCTTCGTTCACCATGTTCGACAACATCATGATCAGCAACATGGCCACGCAGGTGCGCGCCCGCGAGTGCATGATTTTGGACGCCATCTACAACCTCCATCCGATGTTCGAGACCAAGGTCATCAATCCTGTGATGAATTATGACATCCACGGCATTGGCACGGTGGAAGGTGGCGATGTGCAAATCATCCGCGACGATGTGGTGATTTGCGGTTTGGGAGCACGAACCAACATGCACGGCGTGGAAGCCTTAGTTGAGCATTTGAAGACCAAGCCGGGAGTGAAGCACCTGATATTCCAAGAGTTGCCTCTCACGCCCGATTCCTTCATCCACCTCGACATGGTTTTCACCATGTTGGATGTCGACAAGTGCATGGTTTTCGAGCCTGTCATTATGAACAGCGCGTTCAAGACCTTCCATATCACCATCGACGGACAGAAGGCCGTCGGCACCGAAGTACCCGACCTGCTCTCGGCACTCAAGTCGGTGGGTCTCGACCTCGAACCCGTTTATTGCGGCAACCGCAACAACGACTTTGCCGCCCGCGAGCAATGGCACAGCGGTTGCAACTTCTTCTGCTTCGCCCCCGGACAATTCTTGGGCTATGGTCGCAACCAGCGCACCTTGCAAGCCCTCAACAAAGCAGGCTTCAATGTGGTGACGGCTGCCGATGTGGTCAACGGCAAGTTCGACCTCAGCAGCGGCAAGAAGTGCATTGTCGCTTTCGAGGGCAACGAACTCTCCCGTGGCGGCGGCGGCGCACGTTGCATGACGATGCCAGTACAGCGAATGGCTGTGGATTGGTAAGAAATGGAAAAGGCGCTCGAAAGCGCCTTTTTTCATTCTATCGTCACCTCATCCACCATAATCCAAGCCTTTTCGCCCTTGTAGGGATGCCAATCGGGCAGAACGCCTTGATTTTCAACCTTTACGCGGACAAACATCACTTGTTTCTCATCCACTCGGGCGCGAGCCTCAATTCGGCCATGACCTTGCATCTAGTCAGGTTTATTGAACACGGGCAATTCGGCCAGTTCCCAATCCGTAAACTCTTTGCCATCTTTCGAGAAACAGACCCACACCGCTTTGGGCCACATCACCCAGTCGTTTGGCTCATGGCAGAGGCCTACTTTCACAACATTGATGTTGGTCGGAAGGGACAATGCGATAGTCGCCTCCATGTCAACGCCTTGGAAGCCTAACCAATCGTTATAGTAATCGCCCTCCATGCCTTTCTTGCCGTCCATCAAAGCGATGTCGGCCTTTTTTCCATAACGATCCGCAGGCGGATTGACGAAGGTCGTATTCTTGATATTCAGTCGGTTGAATTGACGCAAAGCCACGAATGAAGACACCATCCCATTCTTGAAGGCTTTGGCCTTCACCTTACACGATTGGTTGATAATCAACGGCTTGGTGTATTTCTTCGACTTTTCCGTCGGTTCAGAGCCGTCCAAAGTGTAGCGGATTTCAGCACCTTTTTCGGTGCAAGTCATTGAAATGGTGAGCGGATGGTTGTAGATGCGGTAATCCTCATTGCCCAACATCGAAGCCTTGATTTCGGGCATCGGAACCATCAAAGAATCCACATTCGGCACTTGAAAACGGGTCAACTCAATCGGGTCTTGCGTCTTGTCGAAGGCACGAAGCATCACCGTGTATTCATAGACTTGATTCTTGATGACATACTTCTCATCCACACCGGGACCGCAAGTGGCTGTGCCAATAGGTGCTTGTTTATAATCCACATTGAAGGTCAGAAAATCCGTAGGATTAAGTTGGTTGATGCGGCGGGCTGCGGTGAGGTTGTCATCGGTGTAGTTGTACATGCTGAAATTGAAAGGTTCCTGCATGGTCACGAACAGCCCGACATCGCTCTTGTCGCTCGTCAAGGCCAACCAGCGCGTATCTGAATGGTTTCCATTGTCTTGAGGCACAACGTGTTGTTCAAACAGGCTCAAAGCATCCACATGGTACAATCCCATCTTGCCAGAGGCGTTGCGGTCGGGATAGTTTTCCGTGTCCTTGCCGAAACAGGTCAAATTCCTGTAATCCAATGGCATACGGAACTGCACCCCGATTTTCGGGAAGGAAGTCACCGTTTCCATCGGAAGAACGCGGTTGGTGATGATAACATCTCCCTCTCCATCAATGAGATACAATTTATTGACCACAATTTGCAACTGGCCTTTGTCGTCATAATACTCCACCGATGCATTGACGGAAACCGTGTTGCCATCCAAACGCTCAAAATGCAAGCCACCATTCTTTGCGGTAAGATGCTGCAAACCAGCCTTTTTCCAACGCGGCAAGCCCCAGCCATCCACCTCGTCATTCAACGTGGGCGCGCGCCAGAAGTTGTCTCTCAACTCGCCTTTCAAAAGTTCTTGTTCTTTAACGACATAGGAGATGATGGCACCTGATGCCTTATCGATAGTCACCGTGAAATCTTCATTGTAAACCATTCCGTTACCAGAATTGAATTGAATCGCTTTCTCTTTTACCAAAGGCTCCAATGGTGCCGAAGGCCAATCCAACTTGAACTCATCGTAAGCGACTTCTGTACCAACAGGCATAAATGGTTGGTCTTTTTTGGTCTTCACCGAAAAACGGATGAAAAACTCCTCGCCCGGAGTGCCGTAAATACGCAAACGCTCAATGTTAATCTCCTGTGTGCCAAAGGGTTCAATATCAAGGTCGATTTTGTCTTTCATCAATGACTTTTCTGCCGAAAAAATCTCATAATCACAATAAAAGGCTGAGGCATTGGTGAACGAAAGCCAGTTCTTGGCCTCAAACTTGCCCCAAGTCAAGTCTTTTGCTGTGAACTTGATAGGCTGATACACCTTTTTCACTTCGGCAGCGTGATGATGCGGCCTGCGGTCGCTGCTGACCACACCATTGGCGCAAAAAGCGTCGTCGTCGCCCACGCCGTAGGCATGGCCGAAATCGCCACCGACTGCGTAGAAGAGTTGAGAGTTGAGAGTTGAGGGTTGAGAGTCGGGGGGGGCTATTGCAGCAACTGAACTATCAACTTTAAACTTTTCACTATCAACTATAAAACTTTGGTCCACCCAGTCCCAGATGCAGCCGCCTTGCAGTTGCTCGTTGGCTTCTATCACGTCCCAATAGTCCTTCAGGCCACCCATGCTGTTGCCCATCGCGTGGCAGTATTCCACCATAATGAAAGGACGATGATATACGCTATCAAGTCCTTCATCCACAAAGCGTTGCAGATATTTCGGGCTGGCATACATCAGGCCTATGACATCGGTGTTGCGGTCGTAAACGGATCTTTCGTAGGTCACGGGGCGCGAAGGGTCGCGTTGCTTCATCCAGTCGTAGGTGTATTCGAAATTCACACCGTTGCCGCACTCGTTGCCCATCGACCACATAATCACTGAGGGATGGTTCTTGTCGCGTTCAAGCATGTTGCGGTTGCGCTGCCAAACCATTCCTTGATACTGTGGGTCTTTGGCGAGGCTCTTTTCGCCGTAGCCTTGGGCGTGGGATTCGCAGTTGGCTTCGTCCCAAACGTAAAGACCATATTTGTCGCAGAGTTCGTACCAATACGGGTCGTCGGGATAGTGGCAGGTGCGCACCGTATTGATATTCATTTGTTTCATCAGGGCAATGTCGCGTTCCATTGATTCCCGGCTGATGACATGGCCCGTATAAAGGTCGTGTTCGTGGCGGTTCACACCTTTTATTAATACGTACTGCCCGTTAACCAAAAGTTTTCCGTCATTGATTTCCACGGTTCGGAAACCGAAATGGGAAGTTAGCTTTTCAACAGATTTACCCTTTTTGTCCATCAAGGAAATCCGCAATTGATACAAATTGGGGCTTTCCGCCGACCAAGGCAACACTTTCCCAATTTCATCGCTATCAACCGACATTTCCGCCTCAGCATAATAATAGCCATCGTCGGCTTGGACAAAGTTCAATTCATTGAGCGCCTTGGTGAGAGTGAACAGAATCTTTTCGGGAAAGCCTTGCGTTTCCTCTCCTTCGTATGCACCGACAATCAAGCTGCTGTTTTTCTGTATCTTATCGGTATTGCTTTGCAGCTTAACCTTAATGGAAAAAGTACCATTTTGGTAGTTTTTGTCCAATCCGGCATGGATTTCATAGTCATAAACATTAATCGTGGGTTTGGAATAAACCACCACATCCCGTTCAATGCCGCTCAAACGCCAGAAGTCCTGACACTCGAAATAGGAACCGTTGGAGAAACGATAGACCTTGACGGCCAGCGTGTTCTTCCCCACTTTGACGTAAGGTGTAAGGTCAAACTCAGCATTGGTCTTGGCATCTTCCGTATAGCCCACAAACTGCCCGTTCACCCAAACGTAATACGCCGACTTTACCGCACCGAAGTTGATGAAGGTCAGGCGGTCTTTCCAAGTTTCGGGAATCTCGAACTCGGTCAAGTAGCAGCCCACGGGATTATCTACCGTTGGGGCAAAAGGCGGCTCGTTGGGACGAAACTCGTTGTCCACATTGACATAGATGGGGGTTCCATAGCCGTTCAGTTCCCAGTTGGCGGGCACCTTAATGGTTCTCCAATCGGAGGCGTCGTAGCCTTCCTTATAGAAGTCGGTGGGGGCTTTTGAAGGCGAATCCACCCAATTGAACTTCCAGTCACCATTGAGGCATTGCGACCATTGCTCACCCACGGGGATGACATTCGTCCGAGGATACAAGCGGTTGATTTCGTAGATGTTGACATCGTTCCAAGCATTGAGTTCGGCTTCGGTTTGGGCTTGGAGGCAGGTCAGAGAGAGGCACAGGGCCAGGATTGTTGATATTCTTTTCATAGCTTTGTTGTTGGCCCTACACTGCGCTGCGCTTGTGTAGGGTTAATAATGTGTCGTGCCTTTGGCACGAGGTTAATCTGCGTTCATCATTTTTTCCCTATCGGCATCAGGAATCCGTTCCGCCTTGTTCGCCTCACGGTCGAAATAGACCACCACGGCGTGGCACAAAGTTTTGACCTCGCCCGTTTCGGCATCCTTCAGGCATTGCTCCATCTTGAAACTAGAGTTGCCTATCTCGGTGACGCGGCTCTCGCACACAATCGGGTCGTGGAAAAGCACGGGATGGCGGAAGTCCAAGTCCACGTGGACAAGGACGTATTTGAATGTGAGCCAGTCGATTTTGGTTTGGAAGACATGCTCGAAATAGCGGCTTCGGCCCATGTCGAAATAGTTGCACTGCGACCCGTTATTGACGTGGTTGTAAGGGTCAAGGTCGCTCATTCTGATTTGGATGGGACAAGAGAACATTTTTGTTGAATCGTTGAATTGTTGGTTGTTGAATTGTTGCGACCACAAAAATAGGAAAAAAGGCGGGTTGACCCCACCTTTTTTCGACAAAAAAACACTAACCTTCAAATAATATTTTCTTACTTCGTTATCACAAGTTTCAACGTTTGATTTCCCACTTCCGAAACGGCGTTGATGAAATACACACCCGAATTTAAAGTGTTCAGGTATTGTTCCAACGATGTGTGGTTCAAGCCGTTGAAGTCGTAAACATAGAGGCTGCGACCCATGAAATCATACACCATAACCATCGCTCGCGCACCTTCTATCAACGACACATGCACCTCGCCTTGCGTAGGATTGGGATACACATTGATGATTTCCTTGGCTTGCATCGGATTCTCGTCCACGTGCAGCAACTCCAATGCCTGACTGAAGTCGGGGATACCATAGCCATTGTAACTGTCGGGATTATCGGCACGGTCGCCGCACTGACGAATGACATCGCAAATCTCTTGAACCGAGGAGTAAGGACGAGCCTGACGCAAGCAAGCCACAGCACCAGCCAACACAGGCGTAGCGAAAGAAGTGCCGTTGCCGTTGTAGTAAGGCCACCAGCTGCCATAGCCCGAAGCCACGTAGGTGCCTTCGCCCATAGCCATCACATCAGGCTTGATGCGACCGTCGTAAGTGGGGCCAACCGAACTGAAATCGGCACGCACACCGTTACCGTTGGCTGCGCCTATAGTCAGGATGTGTTCGGCATCGGCAGGAATACCTAACGTACAGGTACCGCCACCTTCGTTTCCGGCGGCATTGACGCAAATCATGCCACGAGAAGCCGCAATCTCGGCACCAATCGTCATCGGAGCGGTTTTGCCATCGAAATGCTCAAAAGGATGATCCCATTGGGTCATGTCGAAACCGATGTAACCTAACGAAGTGGAACACACATCCACGCCAAGGCTGTCGGCATACTCCGCGCCCGAAACCCAGTTGTATTCCTCGATGATGTTCTCACCTTCGCCATCCTCAGTATGAATCAAATAATAGGAAGCCTTCGGAGCCGTCCCAACCATGTTGTTGGGGTCGTAGGCGGCCATCGTGCTCAGGCATGAGGTGCCGTGCGTGCTTTGCGTATAAACAGAGGTGGAGCCATAAACGAAATCGCGCACACCGAGCAAACGGCCCTCCTCGCGCATGTTGTCGAAACAGGATTGCTCTTCCGTCCCAACAAAACCGCCATCGAGCACTGCAATGATGATTCCGGTGCCATCAAAGCCCATATCGTGCAGTTGGTCAACCTTCAGTTGCTTCACTTGGGTTTCGGCGCCGCCATAGTAACCACGGAAACCGCGCTTGCCTTCGACAGGCTTCATTTCATCGGCCAGCCAGCGTTCCTTGATTTCTTGCGCCTTCGGGTCGTTGGGGCAATTGCGCACCACCGACACAAACTCAAGCGCATTGATGGCCTCAATCACGGCAGGGTCGGTTGTACGCACCGAAACGCCGTTCAGCCATTTCGAAGGATTGAGCAGTTGCGCCCCGCAATCGGCCACAGCCTGAAGATACTGCGGATTGACGGGAATGTCGTACTCATCAATGCCAATGCCCTGATTGGCACGACGTTGCAAAGCCCTTGCACTCAGATAAGCCTCGGGATTGTCAATAGAATAAGGTGAGTTGGCCTTGTCGGTGAACTGCACCCAATAAATGTTGGTCGCGACTTGCGCTTGGGCAAACATAGTGACCACGAAAAACAAAAGTAAAAACGATACTTTTCTCATAGTATTGAAATTTGAATTTATTCCATAGGTGACAAAAATCGCGCAAAAATAACATATTTTCGCCATATACCTAACAATTTCAAGCAAAATCCCTACTTTTGCGAAAAATTCAAAACACAGGTCATGCGTATCGACATCATCGCCGTTTTCCCCGAAATGTTTGAGGGACCCTTCACCGAAAGCATCATCAAACGCGCTGTAAACAAGGGCATTGTGGAGATTGGGCTACACAACCTCCGCGACTACACCACCGACAAGCACCACAAGGTGGACGACTACTCGTTTGCCGCCGGCGCGGGCATGGTGATGATGATTGAGCCAGTCGACAACTGCATCAATCACCTGAAAAGCCAGCGCGACTACGACGAGGTCATCTACATGAGTCCCGACGGGCAACTTTTGGACCAGCCTTTGTGCAACCAACTCTCGATGAAACAGAACCTCATCATCCTTTGCGGCCATTACAAAGGCATCGACGAGCGCATCCGTGAACACTTGATTACCAAGGAGATAAGCATCGGAAACTATGTGCTTTCAGGCGGAGAATTAGGTGCCGCCGTGTTGGTCGACAGCCTCGTGCGCCTCATTCCAGGCAGTTTGGGCGACGAAACCTCTGCCCTCTCCGACTCGTTCCAAGACGGGTTGGTGTCGCCGCCCGTCTACACCCGACCCCGCAATTACAAAGGTTGGGAGGTTCCCGAAATACTCCTTTCGGGCAACGACCTCAAAATCAACGAATGGAAATTGGAGCAAGCCATCCAGCGCACCAAGGAACGCCGCCCCGAAATGTACGAAATTTTCAAAAAAAGCACATTATAAGTGTCACATATTGAAATTATTCGTATCTTTGCACCCACTTTTTGGAGAAAAATATACAAAAATATATAAAAATGAGCAAACAAGCATTAATTCAATTCGTTGAAGATCAAATTGTTGTAAAAGATTTTCCGAAGTTCAAGACAGGTGACACCATCACGGTGACCTACAAGATTATCGAAGGACAAAAAGAGCGTCTGCAAAAGTTCCAGGGCATTGTCCTGAAGCGCAGCGGCCACGGAAAGACCGGCACTTTCACCATTCGCAAGATTTCCAACAACATCGGTGTGGAAAGATGTTTCCCGATTGCCTCCCCCATGATTGAGAACATCGAACTCAACAAGCAGGGCAAGGTTCGCCAATCGCGCATCTACTACCTGCGCGGACTGCGCGGCAAGAAGGCCAAGATCAAGGAACTCAAGAAGTGATTCCTTCATCCCAACAACGAAAGAAAAGCCCCGATTGCTCGGGGCTTTTTTTGTTTCAAAGTACATGAACAAATTGAGTTTACATAATACCAACATCGAATTCGATATTTGTTATTGTACCGAACTAGATGGAATAATCCTGTCAACCCAAACGGTGTCTCCTTCGATGTGGAACACATACGCCCATTTGTGGTTATGCGAAACCATCCTACGGGCTTTGGGGTGAATGTCACGAATCGTTTTGGAATGTGTATCGGCGAAGCAATTGGCATAAATGGACAAGGACATCACCTCTTGTTTCATAAACTCAAGATAGCGGTAAGCTCCTTCTCTTGAAAGTTTCTCAAAGAGGAAATCAGCCAATGCGTCAATGTCGGCCTCGGCAGACTGAAGAATCCTGACCTTATAGATTTTCATATCGTTTATCCAACGCTCTTCTGACCTTGTCAAAATACTCTTCCACTGTCATACTGCCTTTGTGACTGGCTTTCAATGGAATGGAAACGTTGCTCACATAAGCTACTGTTGGCTCGCTTGCCATCGTTACTGGAGTGTCGTTGCTGTATTCTTTTATCGCCATGATGATCATATTACGCTGCAAAAATAATCATTTTCACCGACAATGCGATTTTTTGAAATGTGATTTTCTTCATTCCTTCCGCTTCTTTCCTTTGAAGATTTTCGTCCTCAGCATGAAAACGGTGAGCGCGGCCCAAAAAACGACCAAAATGCCCAAGGTGATCCAAGTGGCCGAGAGGCTTTGCGGGGCATAACCCACCAACAGTAGCACGGGGAAGCCCAAAACGATGGCCGACAAGGTTTGCAGAACGAGGTTGTTGGCAGCAGGCGTCTCAAACTTCGGGTCGATCTCGCGCAATAGGATCATGCCATTGCTCGCCGTGCCCGTCAGCATCCCGAACATCGAGAAGAAGCCTTCGTATTTGTAGTCGGGATACAAATGCTTGGAAATCAGCAACACATAAACAAAAGTGACAATGGCACCCAACGTGACAATGATGACGAAAGGCAGCACAAACTTGCCAATCTCATTGAAATTGATGGCCGCCGTGCCCGCCACAATCATAATGTCGAAGCAGAAGCCGCTGATGCGGTTGAGCATGTAGTTGTTGATGTACTCGCGGCTCATCAGCTTGGCCTTCTTGAAACGGCCCAGCAACCACTTGAACAGGATGCCGAACAGCGTGCCAATCAAGAAGTTGAAGCCCCAAAGCATGGGTTTCAGTGTGTTGGTGCCAAAGTTGCCTAACTCCATGCCCTGAATCCAGTTGGTGAAGAGATAGACGAGGAAATAGACGAACAGCACCATGCTGATTTGCACCGAAAGTTTGTCGATGGACTCGGCGTCGGGGATTTCGCCCTTGCTTTCGTAGTCCTCCAACTTATTCATCTGTGCCGCAGCGATTTTCTTTCTCGAAAGTATGCCTTTGCGGCGCAAAATGTTCATGTAAATCACCCCCACCACGCTACCCACGATGAAGCCTGTGGCCGCGATGGAGAGGCCGAAGTCGGCACCCGGGAAGTCGATGCCCTGCTCCGTGGCCCAGCCCGTGAAAATCTTGCCGAAGTTCAAGGCCTGCCCCGGACCTTGGCCGTAGCCCATCGGCAGCAGCAAGCCGGCGGCGTAGAACAAACGCTTGCCGAAATAGAAGAACAAAATGGAAACGATAAGGCCTACAATGCCTTGTATGACGTATGTCGATGCGGTCAAGGCACCCGTCTCAATCACCTTCATCGGCGTGGATTTCGATTCTATCTTGTTGTTTTTCAACGCCAAGGCCACGAAACCCAAGCCCAAGGCATGATAGGTCACCACTTCCATCATCGGTTTGTTGATGATTTCGCGGCAGTTGGGGAACGCCTTGAAAATGAGCAACAGCAAGCCACCCAACAATGCCGAGGGCAGCAGACTTTTGTTCAGGAACGGGATTTTGGTCCTCAGCACGTTACCCAGCAGAAGGGCAGTCGCCAAAATACAGAATTGCACCAACCATTGCCAAGCCTCGGGCCGGTCAAAGGTCATTACGGAAACGTCTAAAAGCATATATCTAAGTATTTGATTATACTTATTGGAGTTTTACCGCAGTGCCTGAAGCGGAAACCATCAGCATCGAACCGCTTTGGCCCAACACTTCATAATCCATATCGATGCCAACCACAGCATCCGCATTCACTTGTCGAGCCCGTTCTTCCAATTCTCTCAAGGCTTGGGCGCGAGCATTGATCAACTCTTGCTCGTATGAACCAGAGCGTCCGCCAACGAAATCGCGAAGGCTGGCCTTAAAATCCTTAATAAAATTCACTCCGGAAATCACTTCTCCGAACACAACACCTTTGTATTCAGTGATGGTGTGACCTTCAATGGTCGGTGTAGTTGTTAGTATCATAATGCAAAAGATTTAGTTTTCTGCCGCAAAAATAATGTATTTTTCAATCAATGCACAAAAACCTTTAATTTTGCGCCATGAAAAAACCGCTACAATTGTTTTGGTCTTTCTTCAAAATCGGGGCTTTCACCCTCGGCGGCGGCTATGCCATGCTCTCGATGGTGGAGAAGGCCATCATCGACCAGAAGAAATGGATTCCCACCGATGAGTTTTGGGACATGATCGCTGTGGTTCAGTCACTTCCGGGCGTGTTTGCCGTCAATACGGCCTTGTATGTCGGGCATCGCGTGGCCGGCACCCGAGGCGCATTTGCCGCCATGCTCGGTGCCATCATCCCGAGCATCACCATTATATTATTATTGGCCACCGTTTTCCGCGAATACCGCGACCAACCCGTGGTGGAGCGCATCTTCAAGGGCATCCGCCCTTGCGTGGTCGCGCTCATCCTCGCCCCTTCCCTGCGGATGATCAAGTCGGCCAAGGTGACTTGGAAAACCGCCATCATCCCCATCGCGACGGCGTTTTTGATTTGGTGGTGCAAGGTTTCGCCCGCCTACGTCATCCTTGCGGCCATCGCGGGCAGCCTCATCTATGCGTTGATTATCAACAAAAAAGCCAAAAGCAAGGAGGCCAAGCCATGATTTACTTGCAATTGCTTTGGGTTTTCGTGAAAATCGGCGTGTTGGGCTTCGGCGGCGGCTACGCCATGCTCTCACTCATCCAACATGAAGTGGTGAACCATTACGGCTGGATGTCCACGACCGATTTTACCGACATGGTAGCCATTTCGCAAATGACCCCCGGCCCAATTTCCATCAATTTGGCGACATACGTGGGCTATACTACGGCGGGCTTCGGCGGCTCGCTATTGGCCTCGTTTGCGCTTTGCCTGCCGTCCATTGTCATGGTGTATCTCATCCTCAAGCTCTTTATGAGCAAGAGAAACAACGCATTGATGGACAACACCTTGAAAGGCCTGAAACCCGCCATCGCCGGACTTATCTTCGCCGCCGGACTTTCGATGATGAACACACAGAATTTTGTGGATTTCGGTCGCGGACAATACAACCTTAGCGTGATTATCTGCGTGTTGGCGTTTGTGGCCTCCTATTTCTTCAAGGCCAACCCGATTCTGCTGATTGTGCTGTCGGGGATTGTCGGATTTATTGCGTATTAGAATCAGTTCGGGGTTTGCTGTCCAAAGTGCCTCAACCTACATTCCATATTCTTCTTCACATTCCCCGCAAAGAGCCATGAATCGGCAAAGTGGAGGTTGCCTTTCGGGAACATGTCCTTAAAAGCGGAAACGTAGACCATTTCGGGGTCAAGATCGGGGCAGACGGTGGTGTGCTTGTAGAGGTAAGTCCTTGTGGGACAGGGAAGAATGAGCACACTATCCCTATTGGCGTTGTATTTGGCCATACCCAATTGATACTCAGCGGGAACGGTGTCGGCTTTGGCAGTCCAAGTCGTGGGATTGATGCCAACCACATCGTTGCGTGATACCACTCCAATAGCCGCCGTGTCGGTCACCGAATTGAAGATGATCAGTTTCCCGACCTCGGTACTGTCGTTGGCGGGCGAAAGTCGGTCGGGATAATGCGCCAAATCCTCAGCAGTAACTTGATAGCCAATGCAATATGCTGCCACCATCAATTTGCGCTGTTCATCGGTCATGCCCGATTTCAGCATCTCAATCAGCACCTGCGAGCCTTGGCTGTGACCCACCAAAAAGTAAGGTCGACCACCATTGCCGTGCGCCATGTAATATTGGAAAGCGTCTTTCACATCCTGCGCGGCGATGACGGCGTTGCGCTGCAAAATGCTGTCGGGCTGGTTGTACGACTCGAAAATCATCTGTCGGTAATACGGCGCGTAGAAGTTGTAATCTTCATACAGCATCTTGTTAAAACGCTGGTTTCCATTGGCTTCTTCCCTCACCTCGGCCTGCGTGATGTCGGCAAACCAAGAGTTGCCATTGTCGGCGTACGAAATCATTGAAACCGTAGGATAAATGTAAAACACATCGGCGGGTTTGTCGCTGTCGCCGAAGGCATACCAATACACCATATCAGCATAGTCGATGGTGCTTGCCACTTCGCGCGTTGCCGTTTTCTTTCCAGAACAGGCTGCCAACAATAGCACCATGCCCAACAATATACTACTTATCTTTCTCATTTTCAATTAATTTTATAAGGTTTTCCAAATCCAAGTCCTCAGATTTCACCGTGATTCGGGCTTGCTCGTAAAAAGGCAGGCGCGAGGTGTAATGCTGTTGCACAAACTCAGTCAGTTCGGCTTCGGTTTTGCCCGTTGAAAGGGGGCGTTTCCTCTTGGCGTGCAGTAGTCGGTCGATGACAGCCTTCTCGCTGATGCGCATGAAAACGGTCAGGCCGTGGCGGTTCATCCAATCCATGTTGTCGAAATAGCAAGCCGTTCCGCCACCCGTGGAAATCACTGTGTTTTCAAGGCTTTCCGTCTCTTTCAGCACCTGCGATTCCAATTTGCGGTAAAGCGGTTCGTCGTATTTGTGGAAGAAATCGTCGATGGAGATGCGGTATTTTTCCTCAAACAAGGCATCCGTGTCGGCCACTTCCCAACCGAGGCGGTTGGCCAAGCGTTTGGCGGCGGTAGTTTTGCCCGCACCCATATAGCCGACGATGTAGATTTTATCCATTAATCATGTGATACTGACACAATTGCAATTTCCCCTCGCCGTCACGCAAGTGCATTCCGTTGCCTTGGCAATACCGCCACATCTTGCAATCGGCGCATTGGTCGGTTTTCATCCAACGGCGGTCACGGTAAACTTGGAACTTGTTTTGCCAAACGTCCCAAAAACTGTCCTTGTAGATGTTGCCCTGATGGTAGTCGCTGCGGATGCTGAGGCAGCCCGAAATGGAGCCGTCGGCCAGCACCGAGGCGATGTTGATGCCCGCGCTACAAGAATAATAATGGTTGCGCACCTCGCCCTCGTATTTACCTAAGAAACCGTCGCAGCCATAGTCGGCGCGGATTTTGCCTTGCAAGCGTGTGGCTTTGATAAACTCCATCATTTCAACGAATTGCTCGTTGGAAAGCCGCAGTTCAGGGTCGTTGGCGGCGCGTCCCGATGGAAACACCGTGAACAGTCGCCAACGGCGGATGCCCAACGAAATCAGGAAGTCTCGAAACTGGGACAAATACTTGATTGTCCGCTGGTTGACGCAGGTAATGACATCCCAAGTGAGGCTCGGATGCTGTTTCATGGCTTCCACCGCGCGAAGCACATTCTTGTAACTCATGGGATTGCCGCGCATCCAATTGTGGTCGTCCTCGAAGCCGTCGAAACTGACCGCCAAAGATTTCAGTCCCGCCTTGACAAACTCATCGAGTTTCTCGGCAGAGAGCAGCATACCGTTACACACCATGCCCCACACGAAGCCTCGCTTTGTGATTTCCTCGCCGCATTGCGCCAAGTCGTTGCGCATGGTAGGTTCGCCGCCCGTGGTGATGACCATCACTTTGGCGGGGTCTTGATGGGCACGCACCTCGTCAAGCACCTTGGCAAAATCCTCAAAAGGCATGTCGTCTTTTTCTGAGAGCATACGGCAATCGGAGCCGCAATGACGGCAATTCAGGTTGCAGCGCAGGGTACATTCCCAAAACAATTGGTGAAGCTCGTGCTCCTCGATGCGCTGTTTCAAGACAGCACGATTGAGTTCGAGCATTACTTTTTTATAGAAGCCGAGGCGCTCACTCATAGCTGGCTTTTCGCATAACCATAATTATTTACGCCTTGGCTTCGGTGAACCATACAGAACTTCCGCATCACCCTCGAAAACTCGTGACGATGAGTTGTCAAGGTCTTTAATCTCCTTACGCAAAGCCTGGATTTCATCCCTCATGCGCTGGGTTTCCTTGCCGTATTCTTGGATGATTTCAGGAGAGCCGTAAACAGCCGCGCCTTCACGACGTTGCAAGGCGGCCTGAAGTTCGACAAAGCGCTCCTGCAAGGCCACTCGGCGGGCACTCTTCTCCAAATCCACATTTTCGCCCAACTTGTAATTGATGGAATCGAGTTGGCTACGAAGGCGATAGGTCTCAGCCCCATAACGAGCGATGATTTCAGGCGAGCCATAGACAGCCGCGCCTTCGCGACGAGCCAAAATTTGTTGGATGGAGTCGCGGTCGCGCTCAAGTTGCTTTTTCTCAGCCTTCGAGAGGCCTTTCGTGGTGCAGCAGGCGGCCAAAAAAGCCAGTCCCGACAAGGCGCCAATCCAAACAGTTCGAACTACTTTTTTCATTTTCTTTCGGTGTTATAACGCCGCAAAGATAGAAGATTTTCGGAAAACGGCAAAGCCTATTCTGAAAAAAGGCTTGGTTTTATCTTCCAATTCCTTTCACAAACTCCACAATAGCCTCCAACACCTCCGGCGAAATGGTCTCCTCAATCTCGACATACTCAGTGGGCGAACCCGTCTCGCAATGCTGGAAAAGATGGTTTAAATCGGGCAGCTCGCGCAAAGTCAGGTTGGTCTTGCCGTGTTCGGCGATGATGCGCTCGTAAGCGGGAAGGTTTTGCGAAGCCAACACTTGCAAATCCTTCGAGCCGTTCAGCAACAAGGCGGGACAAGTGGTTTTCACAATGGCATCGGTGGGGTCGTATTTCAGGAAATAGTACATCCACGGCGAGGCCATTTGCCCAACGGTCTGCTCGGTCAGTTCCTCGTTGTAGCCCCAGCCTTTCAGCAATTGGCGCAACAAAGTGTCGGCCTCTTCCCTACTGCTTGAGGCTTCGATGATGTCGAACATCTGCGCGTTGGCGTTGCCGCTGAATTGCACCATCTCTTCCGACATACCTTGCGCACGGAGGATGGCCGCCTGCTGTTCCTTCAAGACTTCGATACCGTTCACGGCTGGCCCGGCCAACGAAACCAAAAACGCCACCTCGAGACGGCGCTCGGCCACCATGAAATTGATGATACCGCCTTCGCTATGACCCAAAATGCCGACTTGTGAAGCATTGATTTCCTTGCGGTTAAGTAGATAATCGAAAGCGGCTTCGGCATCGTAGGAGAAATCCATCGAAGTGGCGTTTAGCACCTCGCCCGTCGAGCCGCCCATGCCACGGTCGTCGTAACGCAACACGGCCACGCCACGGCGCGAAAGATAGTCGGCGATGACCCAAAACGGGCGGTGGTTCATCAGTTCCTCATCGCGGTTCTGCTGCCCGCTGCCCGAAACCAAAACCAAAGCGGGAAACGGACCGTCGCCTTCGGGAATAGTCAAGGTGCCAGCAAGGGTGTTGCCTTCCTTTTTGTTGGTGAATGTCACTTCCTCAGCGTGATAGTTGAAGGGCGGCTGGGGGTCTTGCGGACGGGCATTGGGGGCTTCCTTTTCGCCTCTTGCAAGGTTCAAGGGGAAGGTCATGCCGTGCTGCGTGAACTCGCCTTCGATGGCCTCGCTTTTCAGCGTGCCCGAATAACTGGCACCCATTGCCGATAGGGTCAGTTGCAGGTGGTTGTCTTGGAAAACGGTCTTGTCAACAGGCACATCGAATGCGCCTTGGGCGGGAACGTCCAACGTGGCGGAATAACCATTTTCAGCGGCCTTGATGTTGAAGGCCATTTCCAATTGTTGCCCTCCGAGTTCGATTTGGCCTTTCCAGTAGCCCTCAATTTGGGCTTGGGATTGCAGGGCGACGACTAACAGCAAGAATAAGATTTTGTTTTTCATAAACTACGGATTTTACGGATTGATTATAACTACGAATTTCACAAATGTGGCGAATTATAACGAATTGAATTTGACTGCTTTGCAGCGGATTTTTACGAATTAGGGCATTAAGTCATCTTTGGTGCCCATGAACATACGAATCCATCCGAAAGGTGGTATGATTAGGAAACACACGGCAAACCAGAACCAAAACGACTTGCCGCGCCTGCGTGCTATCAAGCCTCCCATGACGGCCTGCAAAATATAGGCAAGGACAACGAGAATGATGATTGTTTCTTCTTTCATAACTTTACTTTTTTATTGCCTATGGCAAGAAATACTTCAAAAATCGAAACAAAATCTGTCAAAATAACAAGAAATTGATTTTGAATAATTTTTGAAATGATTTTCTCAGATTTCTTGCGAAGCAATTCCATTATTATTCCATTTTTATTTCTTTTTCCTCCCGCTCTTCTTCAATGCTTCAGCGATAATCCATTGCAGCTGCCCGTTGACGGAGCGGAATTCGTCGGCGGCCCAGCGTTCCACGGCTTCCATCGTCTCGGCATCCACGCGAAGCAGGAATGTCTTGTTCGTATTGTCTTTTTCTTTTGCCATCGTTTACCTCCCTTTCGTTTTCACTTTTGCAATCATCTCCAGCGTTTCCTCTTCCGTGGCACAGTTGAGGTAATACAATTTGCCATCCACGGTGCGCACTTCGAGCAAAGGACCGCCGTCGGTGCAGACGAACAACATGCAACTTTCGCCCCCTTTCTTGCGGAAATGCCCAATGGCAACATCATCGGTGGCAAGGCCGTTAGTACGGATGGGGAAACTGGGCCAATGAGCCAATACGTTGGCTTCGGCAATGTCGTTCAAGGCAATCGAGGCACTATATCCGCCGCCCTTAGCTGTGATGTAACCCTCTGACACTTCAACCGTTGCGGGTTTGCTACCTTTGAAGATAAAAATCAATAATGCAATAAAACCAACCAAAGTGATGGCAATCTCGATGTTGGTTTTCCGTCTTTCTTTCTTGCCCTCCTCCCCTTGCAGGCCCAAGTCGTGTTTCCTTCCGAGCAGTACACAAGCCACCACAATGGCCAAAATCACCACTGTAAGCACAACAAGATGAACGCCCATCGGAATATACACAAGGGTAGAAATGCCGCCTAACAGCATCATCACCCCGCCGCAAATGAGGAAAGCATTACGGTAGTCGCGCTTCAGGCCTTCCAAATTGACCTTGGCCAAGCGTTTTTTCGACATGGTGTTCACGCCCGAAATCATCATCGGGAAACGATAGACTAACCAACCCGAAAGCATCAAGATTACGCCTATTATTAAATCTGTCCAAACCATAACTATTTGTTTTTCATCTATTTTACTATCAAATAAACCACCAGCAACACGAACCCGATGGCGAAAGCAACAAAACCCGCCTTGCTGAACTCACCCGTAAAACGCCATTTGGCAATGACCAGCACCAAGCAAAACCCCAAACCAGCAATCCATGCGGCAAGAAATGATTCCAAGTGGAATACAATTTCAATCAATGCCGCCACCACCCAAGCAATTCCAGTAGATATGTAATTGACCATAAATAACTTCTGCATTCCAGCCTCGTATTCAGCACCTCGTTGTTCTTCCATTACTCTTCTCATACCACGGTCTTTCTCCGGATGCTGTTTCACCCGTATGGCAAACCAAACAGGAATGGAAACCATGATCAACAAAAAAGCAATTAATAGGATTGCGCCAGTCATAATGGATTTATTTTAGGGTTACTTGCCAGTAATACACGGTAAAGGCAATCAATGCAAAAGATAGCAGCATGATGACGGCAAAGCCAATCCTACCATAGCTTTCGTCATGGCTCAGCAAGAATTTCCAAAACAAGAACAGCATTACAACGGTCATCATCATGACGATTGAAATGGCAACGGCGCTTTTATATGCCTCCCACTGCGGTATGCTACATGCGATACTAGCAAAGATAAGCATAACGCCGAAAAGGACAAACACCACAAAGCCAAACCTTTGCCTGTCTTCGGGAGCCATCTCCTTCCCGCCTATACGAACGGCAGAAAAGCCGAACAACCGAAAGCCTCCGATGGTTTTCTTTTCGTTCCAATCACGATAGATGATGTTGGGGCGAATCTTGCCGAAAATTCCCACAGCGATGGAGAGTATTCCCATGATAATCAATGCAAATTCCGGTGTATCCATTGTTCCTTATTTTTGATGGTTTTTCTTTCTGCGCTTTGCGTCATTGCGAGCGAAGCGAAGCAATCCAGACAACATATATCCATTTCTGGATTGCTTCGTCGTACCTCCTCGCAATGACGCGAAGCGGCAGTCCGTTTTTAGTATAAACTACCCGTATTCACCACCGGCTGTGCCGACTCGTCGGCGCAGAGCACCACCATCAGGTTGCTTACCATGGCGGCCTTGCGTTCCTCATCGAGTTCGACTACGCCTTCAGCCTTCAGTTTTTCCAAAGCCATCCTGACCATCGAAACGGCGCCTTCCACAATCTTTTCGCGAGCCGAAATGATAGCCGCAGCCTGCTGACGACGCAGCATAACAGCCGCAATCTCAGGAGAATAAGCCAAATAGTTGATTCTCGCCTCAAGCACTTCCAAGCCCGACATGGTGAGACGCTCATTCAACTTGGCCAAAAGCACGTCGTTGATTTCCTTACCGCCGGCACGGAGTGTCAACTCGTCTTTTTCGGCCTCGTTCTCGTCGTAAGCGTACATGCCTGCCACCTCGCGCAAGGCCGCGTCGCTCTGCACTTGGATGAAGCTCTCGAAAGCCCTCATGCGGCTGCTCACCGCCACGGGAGCCGTACCCGATCCGCCGCTGGCCATCGTCTGCGAGTCAATCTCGAACATGGCCTTGTAGGTGTCCTTCAATTTCCAGACGAGGATTTGTCCAATCATAATCGGATTGCCCGTCTTGTCGTTCACCTTGATGTTGTCAGGATTGAGGTTGCGGGCGCGCAACGAAACCTTCTTTGAGGTCATCAGGAAGTTGACCCAATGAAAGCCCGTCTTGGTGAAGGTGCCTTTGTACTTGCCGAAAAACAGCATCACCATAGCTTCGTTTGGCTCCAGCTTTCGGAAGCCGATAGGCAGGATGCAGGCCAGCAACAGGCCGATGACCGACAAGATTGGAGTATCCAACTGACCGTTGGCAAATGAGACGAAGCCCCAAACGCTTAAAGCGATGATGACAAGTTCAACAAACAATGCGATGAAACCGTTCATCGCGAGACCCTTGAATTCAAATTCTTTTGTTTCCATAATGATATTATTTTGATATTATTTTGATGCTGCAAAAATACAACTTTTTTGAAACATGCAAGAAAAAAATGCACTTTTTTCAAAAAAAATTCGCCGATTAGCCGTATATTTGCCGTGACAAAACGAAATCAAACATAAAACTTGTTCAATATGAAGAAATTAGCATTTATCGGAGCCTTGGTCGTGATGATGATGGCCAGTTGCTCCTCACTCAAAGTGGTGGACCAAAACGCCGCCGCCAATGCCGGAGCCGCCGCATTGCAAGCCTTGACCATCAGCGACGCGCAAATTTCCCAACTTTGTAGCCAGTACATGGTGGAAACCGACGGACAGAACACCATTTTGCCCGCCAGCAATGACTATACCCAACGCCTTAACCGCATCATGGCACGTTTCCACAACATCAGCAACCTGAATTTGAACTACAAGGTGTATCAGTCGAACGAGGTGAACGCTTTTGCCAGCGGCGATGGCAGCGTGCGCGTCTATACCGGCCTGATGGACGCGATGAACGACGACCAAGTTTTTGCCGTCATCGGGCATGAGTTGGGACACCTTATTAATAAAGATGTCCGCGACGCCTACCGTGCCGCCTATTTGATGGTGGCCGCCCGCTACGGAATCGGTGCCTTCAGCGAAACCGCCGGAGCCATCTCTCAAGGTTTCCTCGGCGACCTTGGGCAGCAATTGGCCCAAAACGCCTATTCGCGCCGTCAGGAAACCGAAGCCGACGAGACCGCTTTCCAGTTCTGCATCCAAAACGGTGTCGACCCTTACGCCATGTATCATGCTCTGAATGTGCTGATTAGCCTCAGCGGAGAAAGCAGCCAGCAAAGCAAAATCGCGCAATTGTTCTCCACCCACCCCAACACCCAAAAGCGTGCCGCCCACGTCAAAGAGATGTGCGAGGCAGCAGGCTACACAATGACTTCGCCCAACCCATCTGGCGCAAAGCCCTCAAATGGCACTTCCGGCGGCTCAGGTTCGGGCGGAAAGAAGAAGGTTGGCATTAAATTGAACTGATTTTCAATTTGTTTCAAGAAAAAAGCCGAGCGTCAACTCGGCTTTTTTCATTTTTCCCCAAAAGCCTCCGCCAATGCCTTGAACTTCCGCCCGCGCTCCTCGAAATTCTTGTATTGGTCGTAACTTGACGCGGCTGGCGAAAGCAGGCAGACATCGCCTTGCTTGGCATGGTCTTTTAAATAGGCAAACGCCTCTTCCATGTTGGAATAATTGAATAAAAACGGCCCTTCGACAGGCTCAGGGGCCGAGTTCAGGCTGGTCTTTGAGCCTGTCGAAATGCCGTCCAATAACTGCATCATCCGCTCACCAGCCTTGCCCGTGAACAAAAGGTGTGGAATTGGATTTTCTTTCAAGTAGTCCACCATAGGCTGATAGTCAATGCCACGGTCGAAGCCGCCAAGCAACAGGAAATCAACCTTTTGCAACGCCTTACACGCTGAAATCGCCGCTTGCGGAATGGTGGAAATGCTGTCGTTGACGAAGGTTACACCGCCAAATGTGCCGACTGGCTCCAAACGATGCTCCAAAGGCTTGAAGGTATATAAATAAGGTATCAATTCCCGATAATCAACACTGTAGGCATCGCAAGCCAACAGTGCCGCCTTGACATTCAGATAGTTATGCTCGCCTTTCAAGGGCAAGGCTGAACGGTCGATTTCGTCAAAATCGCACTGTGTGAATACTCTGGATTGCTTCGCTTTGCTCGCAATGACGCGAAGCGCATCATTAATCAGCGTGTCGTGAATGATGGCGGTGTCGTCCTCGCCCATGAAACGCAACAGATTGAGTTTCGCCGACTTGTAACGCTCAAAAGTGCCGAAATGGTCGAGATGTTCCTCAAAAACATTCAGCAAAACGCCCACATGCGGGCTATTATGCACATACTCCAACTGGTGCGCAGAAAGCTCATAAACCACGATGGAATCAGGCTTGATGTCCTCCATGATGTCAAAACAGGGAATCCCGATGTTGCCAGTCAAGATAGCGTCGCGGCCAGAGGATTTCAAAAGATGGTAAATCAGGCTCGTGGTCGTGCTTTTGCCTTTGGTGCCTGAAATGCCGATGGTCTGCGCATGGAACTGGCTGAGAAACAGGTCGGTTTGAGAGGTAATCTCCACGCCTTTCGTGTCGAAATCCTTCAAGGAAATGCCCGGTGTCTTGATGACAATGTCGTAGTCATACATCGCCTCAAGATAGTAGTTTCCAAAGTGTTTCACGCCTTCCATTTCGTTCTTGTCGGCCACCGCGACTTCAGCGTTGGGCAAATGTTTTTCCAAGAAGCGCAACGACGACCGCCCCTCGCGCCCAAAGCCGAGAATCAAAATACGTTTGCCGCGCAACCGATTGAGAATCAAGTCAAACATGAAGACGGGATTTTAAGATTTGTTCAAACTTCTCGGGCAGGAAATGCTCGTTGTTGAAGCGGTTGAGAATTACATCAATTGTCGGCCCTTCGACAAGCTCAGGGACCGAAAGCTCATGTACCTTAGTAAATCCAGCGGTCATTGAGCCTGTCGAAATGCCCGCGTTAATGCAAGCCCGCACTTCCTCCACCGTGCCGACACACTCGAAAGGTTTCACCTCTGCCGTTCCGTTAAGTTCCTCATAGATAGGCCGTAAACTATCGTCCGCCATCAGGTCTTTGCCAAAAATAGCTGTCAGTTTTTCCCTCGAAAGGAAGGGCGACAGGATAATCCAAGTGAACAGGCACTTCGGGCAATGCCCGCACCAAGAATCGGTCTTGCTACCCACATTGCAACTGCGGAACACAGAATGATAGGCCTCACATTGGGCGAACAATTTTGCAATCTGCAATTCGCTCAACGGACGCAAGAAACTGAAATACTGTACTTTATCATTCAAATTCTCAGCCACATAATTCCTGAAATCGCGTTCAAACTCGATGGATTTGCTGTATTGGTGATTAATATTCGTTCCGGGAACGGTGCTCTCATTCGCGCTGTTTTCATTCGACAAAGCGATGTATCTTGAACGGCTTCCGAAAGCCACCAAAACGCCGATGAACGCCAACAAAGCCGAAAATGGCGTGTGACCGTTCAAATAGCCTTCTGCATTGAGTTTCAGCATGGTTGGGTCAAGGGTGCGGTTGATGACGATGAAGTCGTTTTCGCCGTAGCTTGCCGTCTTGACGCAATTCAAAGTCGCGCCTCGCGGGTTGACAATCATCGGAACAACAGGCATTTGGCCTCGCAAACACTCCAAAGTGACCACTGAATCCTTTCCGCCACCGATGGGAACCAAAGTTCGCTCTTCAAGCGGCAAGTCAACCTTCGCAAAAGATTGGTTTCCAATGGATTCGATCTGCATCAAATCATCTTCCGAAACCGAAATGCAATTCAAATACAAAAACTCACCCAAACCGTTGTAATACAGTTTTTTCCAAAACGCTTTCTGCGATTCCGTCAGCGAAAACGGCTTCACCACTACCCTTTTCGGGCAAGCGATTTTCCAATAACTCACCATTTCTGTCATCCCGATTTGGAACGCCAAAGCCTGCAACTGTTCCTCTGGAATATGCTCCCAATCAAAGACATAACGCGCTGGTATTTCGAGCGTTGGGCGAAAATGATAGCGGTCGTCGAGGTTGAAATCGAAAGCCAACGACAAAACTCCATTTTCGCGTTTCACCGTTTGCCGCTCAAAAGTGAACGTCGAAAACTCCTCGCGCAAGGCGTCAAACTTATGTTGATTGTCAGTCCGTTTCAAATAGTCCGATTTTTGCCACAAAATTACGAATTATGGCCCGAATATCGCCCAAAAAGCCTAATTTTGCGCTATGGATTTAGGCGAAAAGTTTGTCATACGAAGCAATTCTTTGGATCCGAAACAGGGTAACATCCTGATTTCCGAGCCATTAATGAATGATTTCCACTTCGGGAGGTCGGTGATTCTGCTCATCGACCACGAGGAGGCTGAGGGCAGTTTCGGCGTCATCATCAACAAGACGCTGAACGCGAGCGTCAACCAAATCGTCGACGATTTCCCCGAATTCGACGCGCCCGTCTACCTCGGCGGCCCCGTTTCCGACAACCAACTGTTTTTCATCCACACCCACGGAGAACTCATCCCCGACTCTTGCCCCATCATCGAGGGCTTGTATTGGGGCGGCGAGGTGGAAACACTCAAAACCTTGATTGCCACTGGAATAGCCAACGATGAAAACACTCGATTCTATTTGGGCTATTCGGGTTGGGACTCAGGGCAATTGGTCAGTGAATTGGTACGCAACACATGGCTCATCGGCGACATCACGACACAACAACTTTTCGAACTGCCCGCAGAAGCCATGTGGCAAACGTTTGTAAATCAGGCAGGTAAACGTTACGAAATGTGGAAACATTTCCCCAAGAATTTTGAGGATAATTGAATCGAAAACCGTTCTAATTCAAATTAAATGCTTTTCTTGTAAGCCCTACGCCGCATGAACGGCTCGGTTTTGTAGTCGCCAAACAGCGACTGCACTTTGTAGTTTTCCTCCAACTGCGGGTTGAGGATGATCGTGTCGACACCACGCCGGATGCAGTTCTCATGCAAATATTTGAACATCAGCAGCGGCACGCCACAACCTTGATACTGAGGCGCAACGCCAATGATAAGGGCTTCCAAAGTGTCGTTCTTCTTCAGTGCCTTGAGGATGTGTATGAACCCGAAGGGGAACAGGCGACCATTGGCTTTTTTCACCGCCTTTGAAAGCGAAGGCACGCAGAATAGGAATCCGACAGGCTTGTCTTCCTTGTTGACGGCGACGGCCACGAAATCCTTGTCCAAAATGGGGACGTATGTATCCAAATAGTTTGCTATCTGCTTGTCTGTCAGGGGCGAAAAACCCATCAGCGGGGCAAAGGCATCGTTATACATGTGGAAGATTTCCATGCCGTATTGCTTGCTCATCTGTTTCATGCTCTTGGGCTGCACCACATGCACGCCAAAGCGTTCCTCAATGAGATGGGCAAACTTGTAGGTAGGCGGCACTTCTTTGTCCAAAAACAGCAAACTTTGTGTCCAGTCCACATCCTTTACATAACCCAACTTTTGCAACATCGTGTCGTAATAAGGGTAGTTGTAAAGGCAGGTGAATGGGCTGAGGTTTTCATAACCTTCCACCAAAAGGCCCTCTTTGTCCATGTCGGTAAAGCCCCACGGTCCGACGATTTCGGTGCAGCCACGTTGCTTGCCCCATGCGATGACCGTATCAAGCAAGGCTTTCAGAACTTCCTCATCCTCAATGAAATCGAGCCATCCGAAGCGCACTTTTTTCACATCCTTGTTGGCCTTATGGTTGATGATGGCTGCCACACGCCCGACGATTTCGTTGCCCCGGTAGGCCAAGAAACAGTCGGCTTCGCAAAAGTCGTAGGCTCCGTTCTTTTCGGGGTTGAAAGTGTCGTATTCGTCGCCTTCGAGAGCAGGCACCCAGTTTGCGCAGTCTTTGTAAAGACGCAAGGGGAAAGCCACAAACAGTTTCATCTGTTTGCGACTTTCCACCTTTATAATGTTGATTGTCATAAATTAACGGGTTGTATTAGCAGCAATGTAGTCAAGCACTTCGCGCACTGTCAAAAATTTCGGGTTGCCTTCA
>Ga0326514_10000282_pt1 | contig 34374 bp, 55 predicted proteins | sample 3_2548_0518_D_FD_203653 | JGI IMG/M metagenome (GOLD analysis project Ga0326514, IMG submission 203653) | Bovine rumen microbial communities from UC Davis, California, United States - 3_2548_0518 | ecosystem: Host-associated > Mammals > Digestive system > Stomach > Rumen | place: USA... | reverse complement strand
ACGCGGCAAAGGACAAGGCGGACGACATTGAGTTTGCCACGGTTGGCACGGCCCGTATGGACGATCTGGCCAGCGGAATATCAGACGGTGCGGACGGCGTAGGTTCTGAGGCGGAATCCGCTGTCGAGGGTGCCAAAGATAGAGCTGGAGCCGTTAGTTTTGTGGATGTCGGTCTGAATCTGGCTCGGGGTATTGCTTCCGGCATCACCGCCGGAACCGGGTTCATCCGGTCAGCGGCCATCAGCGCTGTGAACGCAGCAAAAGCGGCGGCAGAGGCGGCGGCTGGCATCCATTCCCCGTCCACGGTGTGGCGGGACGAGGTAGGCCAGATGCTTACAAAGGGCATGGCGGCTGGTATGGTCACCAGCGAGGCCATGAGCGCCCTGGACGACGCGGCAACCGAGATCATGGAGGCTGGCGTCAATCAGGCCCAGGTGGCGGTCAAAGCCTGGGAGAAGGTCTACAGCTCGTTCTACGATACGCAAGAGCACGAGCTTTTCATGATGAAGCGCCACGGGGCGTCGAATCAGGATCTGATCAACTGGTACAAATCCATGCAGCAGGCGGTCCACGAACAGGCGGAGCACTACCGGGCTATGGGCGTGGAGGAGAACTCCAAGTACATCATGGACCTGGAAGAACAGTGGTGGAAGTACCAGGACGAGATCGACGACATCTACGAGGAAATCGGGGACGCGGCGGGGAAATCCGCCAAGAAAACCCAGGAGGCCTATGAAAAGGCCATGAAGGAGATCCAGAGCGCCCAGGAGAGCATGGCGAACAAGCTATCGAACTTTGACATCTGGGGCGAGGATCGGAACGGGAACAAGATCCTGTCTGACCCGAAGGAACAGATCCGGCTGCTGAAGGAATACGACCGGGCGCTGGAGGACATGAGCAAATATGCCGGGGAACACCTCATGGAGGACATCCTGGGCATGAACGCCGCGGAGACGGTGGACTTCTGGCATCAGCTCCAGCAATTCGGCGGAGAGAAGCTCAACGAGTATCTGGCCCAGTATGAGACGGTCTATAAAATGTCCGAGCAGATCTCTGAAAAATACTACAAGGCCCAGGTGGAGGCGTTGCAGGACGAGATGGGCCTGCTCTCCGACAGCGTGGAGCCGGTGATGAATGAGGTTGGCGATCTGGGCACAGACGCAGCCACAGCCATTGCGGACAATTTCGCGGCCCAGGAGGGCGCCATCACGGCGGCATTTGTGACCACCCTGCAAAACGCCATGAACGCGGCGGAGGCGATGGTCTCCAGCGTAGGCGGCCAAAGGAGCATCAGCACCAGCGACTACTACAACGGCATCGCCAACGCGGTCAACGGCATCACCAGCGGCATGGCGAGCCAGAGTTCCGGCAATACCACGGTGGTGCTGGAGGTGGACGGCGCGAAGTTCGCCAGCGCCACCATCCAGGACTTCCGCAACGTCAGCAAGGCAAATCCGGAGGTGAGAAGCGCATGACACAGCTGATTGTAGGCGGGATCACCCTGCCGGAGACCTCGGGAAACAAATACAAATGCGCGGAGACCGTCCTCAGCGAGACGCTGGAGATGGCCTCCGGGCGGATTGTCCAGGAACAGCGGGGGAGGGCCTGGGAAATCACGTACCAGTATGATTACATGGGAAACGACAGGATGCGGCAGCTCCTGACCCTGTTGCGGAGCGGGACGGCGCTGACCTGTCAGTACCTCCCGGACAACAGCGACACGCTGGAGACCTCGGTGTTCCTCTGCACCAACCTGACGCCGCCAACCTTCGCGTTCTCCCGGGACGGCGTGGGGCTGTGGCACAACCTGGCGTTCACCCTCCGGGAGGTGTACCCCCATGCTTAATGTCTCGGACTACTTCCGGTCCGCGGTGGGTGCGGACACCCGGCGGGTGCGGGTGGAGATCCCGCTGCGGGTATCGGCCCCGGGGTTGGTGATCGGAGAGACCACCACGGAGAGCAACAGCGTTTCGCTTGCAATCTCCGGGTGCCCGGTGCTGCAGAGCGTGGTGGTTACCTTTGAGACCGCACCCAGCAGCTTCACGGTGGAGATTTCCCAGAACGGGCACGTCTACCACAGCGAAACGGTGACAGGGAACACGGAAACCGCGGTCATGGTGACGGGCTTCACGGTCTACTATCCGGATACCATCACAGTCCGTTCCAGCGCTGCCATTTCGGTGACGGAGATTTTCCCCGGCTATGTGGACACCTGGACGGAGGACGACCTGACCGGGCTTTCCATCCAGATGCAGACGGATTTTTCCGGGCTGAAACTGCCCTACGGCACCGCGTCCATCACCCTGGACAACAGCGAAAAACGATTTGACCCCCGGAACAAAAGCGGCCTGTTCCTCTCCATCGAGGAGGGACAGCCCGTGCCGGTCCGGCTGGGGGTAGACACGACGCAGGGAACGGAATATGTGCCCTGCGGGGTATTCTTCCAGCATGACGGCGGCTGGCGGACGGCGGACAGCGGCATGACCATCAAATGGTCATTGGTGGACATTGTGGGCCTACTCAGTGACCGGGCGTTTACCGTGCCGGAGACCCTGCCGGAGACCCTTTCCGGGTGGCTGACAGCAATTGTGAGCCAGTTGGGGGACAGCTTTTCACAGATGGTCACGGTGGATGCTGCGGTAGCAGAAACGGCCCTGACCTGTGATGCGGAAGCCTTAGACGGGAAGAACTGCGGGGATATCCTGCGGTGGCTCTGTCAGGCCACGGGGACATTCCCCCGGGCGGACGCCTCCACGGGCTACCTGACGGTGGAACCGTTACAGGCGGATGGGAACATATACCGCCTGGACAATATGGAGAGCCTGCCGACAATTGCCCTCAATGACCGGATTTCGGACATCACCTTCAAGCTGCCGGAGGATACCGTCATCATTGGTGGCAATTCGGCGGCGTCGGCCCAGAGCGTCAGCGTGGACAATCCCTTCGTCACGGACGACACTGGGGCCATTGCGGCGTCAAAGGGGATTCTCGCGGCTTACGGCGGCAGCAAATACACCATCCGGGGCCGGGGGAACCCATCCAGCGAGCTGGGGGACCGGATGCTGCTGGAGGTGGAGAAGGACATCTACGTCACGGCCAGACTGGTGGCCCAGTCCTTGGAGTTCTCCGGGGGCGTCTTGAAGGGCTGCAAGTCCGAGCTGATCGCCGGAGACGGGACGGAGTTCGAGTATTCCGCAATCCTCACCGGCAACGGCGTCTGGACAGCCCCCAGAGGAGCAAGCTCCATCCGGGTTGTCATAGTTGGCGGCGGCGATTACGGCGCAGACCGGGACACAGGCGGCGCAGGCGGCCGGATCTGGTACGGGACCATCCCAGTGAACCGGGGGCAGGTGTTTTATACCTACATCGGCCAGGGCGGGACCTCCAGCCGGTCCGGGGAGGATACTGTGTTCGGCAACTATACCTCCGCCTACGGCAAGCGCTTTGACCCGGCCTACTATGACGCGGTTTCGGGCCTGCCCTTTGGGCGGAGCAACAATTCGTCCCCAGCGGCGCACTCCGGAGACGGGGGAAGCTACCGGGTGAAGGGTGCTTCCGGCACGATTCTTTTATACTGGAACATTGACCCGCAGTGGAAGGACGGCGAGTGGTTCTTCGCCGGAGAGGTCCACAGCGGCGAGGTGGACGCATAAGGAGGAATTCCATGCAAGACAGAATATCAACCTATCAGGGCCGGGTGACGCTGACCCCGGTTTCCGGGCAGGTCAACACCTACGACATGGTACGGGCGGACAGCCCGGAACAGACCGGCACCCCGCTGAACACGGAAAACCTGCTGTCCCAGAGGGCCAGCGCCACCATTCTGACGCTGGCGGGGGTGGAGCCGGAGAATCCCAGTGAGGCGTTTATCCAGCTCAGCAAGGTGCTGTATCCGCTGAAAAAAGAGGCGGTGGGGATCGCCTCCGGCAGCTATACCGGAACGGGAACCAGCACAACCGGCGTCTCTTTCTCCGAAACATTTACATTTACTCCAATGGTGATTGTGGTCATGGACTCCACGGATGCGGCTGGAACATCCTCCAATCCGGCTGGTCTCTACACATTTATGGCGGTGCAGGGTGCGTCTCAGCTATCCAGGCTCGATCATAACGGGTATGAGACGCCCGTTGACGTCACCTGGGACGATTACACCATCACCCTGGCAAACGGAACCGGGCTGAATGTGTCAGGCCACATCTACAAATGGGTGGTCATCGGCCAGATCCCGGATACCGGCGTCATCGACGAGGACGAAATCGACTGGGAGGCGGCGGTGCTGGCGCTGATTGATCCGACCCTGACCCTCAGCGACCATGCGGCGGACGCAAAGGCCGTGGGGGATGTTCTCCAAACGCTGTCCACGGTGACCTATGATTCGGACGGAAACATTATCATCCAGGCTGTAAGCCTGTAGGGGGTGCAATATGGCTAGTATCATTTTTAAGAACACGGCTGGGACTGTTGTGCGGGAAATTCCGCTGGGAGCTGACAGCGCCAGTGACGTCGGGTATGACAACACCGCGTCCGGGTTGGACGCGGAGAATGTGCAGGATGCGATCGACGAGTTATCGAGCGATAGCGGAGGAGGATTATCAACGAACGCCCGCAACGCGTTGCTGGCGTGTTTTCGAAATGTCGCATGGGCCAACGAGAACGGGCAGTCCTACTATAACGCACTGGAGGCGGCGCTGCTGGAAAATGTGATCCGGGTAACTGGCGTTACGCTGTCCAGCCATGCAGCAAATATCTATGTAGGATACAGCGTATCACTTAACGCAACTGTCGCCCCGACAAATGCCAGCGATAAAACCGTTGTATGGAGCAGCAGTGACAGCTCCGTTGTCACTGTTACAGCAAACGGGCTGTCTGCGGTGGTGCATGGCGTAGGAGACGGCTCTGCCGTTATCACCTGTACCACCAACGACGGCGGATTCCTGGACACGTTTACGGCTACGGTAGCCACGGCAACCGTGCAAAGCGTGAGCGTATCTCCTGCTACCGCTGGCCTGTATGTGGGTGGCACTGTGACGCTGGAGGCCACAGTACTGCCGAACGAGGTGGCAGACAAAACCGTTACATGGACCGCGAACAACGCTCTGGTGACCCTAACTCCGTCTGCGGATACCATGACATGCACCGTGACTGGAGTCGGCGAGGGCAGCGTGACCATTACAGCAACTGCGGGTGGCGTCAGCGGCACAGCTGCACTGACGGTGGAGGAGAGAGCCTATGCTGCGGTTACGCCAACCCTGATGACAAAAACAGCGACGAATCAGATGTTCTACTATTATTACGCCGCTGCGTATGCAGATCTGGACACGACGGATACGTCCACCATTCAGCAGAAGGCAACATGGCGCACTCTGGTGTTTGACTGCTCCAACGCAACCAAAATCCGGATTAAAATGAGGGCGGCGAAAACGGTGCAGTACCCGTCAAAACTCATGATTCAGTGTGCGAACTCTTTGTCGTACAGGTCGTGGATTTCCGACAAAACAACGTCTGATACGACGGACGCGGTGTACGACCTCTATAATGCGGCCATCCCATGCGTGGAGGGCAGCGAATATGTGGTTGGAGAGTTCACGCTGAATCCCGGGTATAAGCAGGTCATACTCGGACTGAATGCGCAACTCAAGGACACGGATGGAACCGCTATGGATTCCTCCAGTTCCTCCTCAGACCTCGCTGATTACACAACCGGAGATAACTACTATATCACGACACAGCAGGAATATACCGTCAAGGTCGAGATCATGGAGTGATGATATGCTTTTTACAACAAACGGGACGGCTCTGGCTGGAACATACGGTGTAGGCGCTGGAGACGCAACAGCACGCTCCATCGGAGGACAGATTCTGGAGGCCGGGCGGTACGCGGATTACAACGTCAATCATGATCTGTATTTTTTCCGGGGTACACCGAGAAAGCGCGGCAAACGCATCGTAGGAGATGACGGGAACCCAATCGAATTTCGTGGAATTGGGACACACGCACCGCTCCAGTACACCAACCTGCATACGCTGGAGATGATGCGGTCTCTCCGGGCATACGGGGTCAACCTGATCCGAATATCTGTATATCTGGAGGATTATACATTCCTGCATTCTGACGGCCAGAAGGCATATGGCTATCTGAACAAACCTGACGAGACAAAGGCAGAGATTGAACGGATTGTTAATTACTGTGGTCAGCTCGGAATGTATGTATTGCTGGACTGGCATATTTATTCGTGGGGAGCCGGGTACGGCACCGGGATTTTCCACCAGACCGAGGCGGAGGAATTTTTCTCCTATTTCTGCCAGCTCTATCAGGATTGCCCGTATGTTATGTACGAGGTCGCCAACGAGCCGCATCACACGACATCAGCGGAAACCGCGCCATACGTAAAGGACATGTACGATCTGATCCGGTCCTATATTCCGGATGCGATTGTTGTGACTGGCACATGTAAGGATGATGTCCAAACATGGTATGCGGCGCTGCTGGACGCAGGAGCAGACGATATATTTATATCGCCTCATGCCTATGGGTATGGCATCAGCGCCTCGCGGTATGCCGCATGGTGGGATGCTGGGATACCGCTGTTTAATTCCGAGTGGGGTAACTCCGAGGGTTCCGGAGACGGGAAGCGAGAGGACGCCGGGGCCACCGAATTGATGAAATACTATCATGCGGAAAAAATCCCGCAGTCTGTGTGGAAACTAACGGATCAGGCCATGACCACCGCTGTGCTGAAAAATCTGGGAACGATCAACTCCAGCACATATGCAGAGGGGTTTGACGCGGCAGACCTGTCGCCTGCCGGAACGCTGTATTTCACATGGTTCCGGTATTACGGACTGGGAGGTAATTAACATGGGAACCATCATCGGGAATATCGTCGTAGCGCTGCTGGCTTTGGCTGGCAGCGTGTATGGGACGTATAAGGCCAACAGCAAAAATCAGGCGCTGATAGCCTACCGTCTGGAGCAACTGGAAAAAAAGGTTGACAAGCACAACAGCGCCGTGGAACGTACCTATGAACTGGAGCGGAAAATGGATGTGCTGGAGGAGAAAATGTCGGTGGCCAATCACCGGATCGCAGATTTGGAGGATGATCACAAATGAGTAAAAAATGGTGGAAAGCGGCGGGTATCCGCGCTCTGAAAACAGTTTGTCAGACGGCTGTTGCCATGATTCCTGCGGCGGCAACGCTGATGCAGGTGGACTGGATCACCGTTGCCGGAACGGCGGTACTGGCGGGTATATGCAGTATGCTGACCTCTCTGGCTGGTCTGCCGGAGGTGGAGTGATGGACGAGCGCAAACTAGGCCAGGGCGTGGGATTCGAGCGGATTCGCCGGATCACTGGATATTTGGTCGGTTCTATGGATCAATGGAATGACGCCAAAAAGGCGGAGGAAAAAGACCGGGTAAAGCACGGCATCTCGAAGGAGGTAAAGCTATGAGCATGGAAAAAGTACTCCAGATTGCCCTGAATGAGGTGGGCTACCTGGAGAAGGCCAGCAACAGCAATTTGGATAATAAAACGGCAAACGCCGGAGCCAACAACTACACGAAATACGCACGGGATTTTGACAATCTGTATCCGAATTTCTACAACGGAAAGAAGAACGGCTTCGAATGGTGCGACATGTTCGTGGACTGGTGCGTGGTGCAGGTCTACGGTGAGGAGGGCGCCAGAACGGTTCTGTGCCAGCCAGCCAAATCTGCCGGGGCCGGGTGCTACTACAGCGCAGCATACTACAAAACCGCTGGGCGATTCGGGAGCACGCCCCAGAAGGGCGCACAGATCTTTTTCCAGCGGAACGGCGACGTAACCCATACGGGCCTGGTATACGCGGTGGACGACAAATACGTGTACACCGTGGAGGGCAACACCTCCAACGCCAACGGTGTTGTCAGCAACGGCGGCGGTGTGGCGAAGAAGTCCTACGCCAGGGGCTCCAGCTATATCTATGGATACGGATACCCGAAATACGATGCCGTGAAAGCACCGGAAAAGGAAGGCTGGCAGCAGGACGACAAGGGCTGGTGGTATCGCAACGCCGACGGTACATATCCCAAATCCGAGTGGATGGCGCTGAATGGCACATGGTATTATTTCGGCCCGGACGGTTACATGCTGGCCGGGGATCACGAATACAACGGCTATATCTGGCATTTCTCCAAATCTGGAGCATACCAGGGCAAAGAGAAGATTGAAAGCGAGGAAACGAATATGAACATAGATGAACTGAAAGACCTGATCCGCAAGACGGTACAGGAGATGCAGGCGGAAACCGCAGAGAAACCCGGCTCTGACTGGTCCCAGGCAGATCGGGACTGGGCCATCGAAAACGGCATTTTCCAGGGCGACGAACACGGGGATATGCACTGGCAGGCACCGATTACCAGGGAGCAGGTCGCGGCCGTGCTGCATCGGGTGAGCAAGTAAAATGGCGGTGTGACGGAGTGATATAATAAGCAACCGGGGAGGCGATGGCCTCCCCGGGTTTTTGTTAGCATTTTCATTAGCATTTTCGCGAAAAATAATGCTAACGGCGGGTCTGTTTTGCTAACAAAATGTCATGCTGAAATGACAGCGGAAAACACCGCTGACCGTTGAAAATACAAGAAAACCGCCAACCACAACGGTTGACGGTTTGGCGCGGAAGGAGGGATTTGAACACCACGACATGGAGCCCATAGCCCTTGATATATCACACTTTTTCAGGCTCATTAGCATTTTCATTAGCATTTTTGTTATAAAATCCTTTCAGGAGGTCGGTGTGTGTCTGCCTGTCCCGCTGAGAAATATGGGTATAGATCTTCCGCATGGTCGTGACATCTGACCACCCGCCGATGCTCATAGCAGTTTCCTCCGGGATCCCCAGATGGACGCACAACGATGCAAACGAATGCCGGAGACCGTGGACTCCAACCAGCGGGAGATCGTTCGCAGCGCAGACACCATTGATGGCGCGGATCATGCCGCTCTCCGTCTGATAGTGGACCACCTGGCCGGATTTATCCTGGACAGCCTCCAGCGCGTCGTGGAGCTGGTCCATGAAGATCGGGACATACCGCCAGCTGGCTGCCGTCTTATTTGTGTCCTTATGGACGAGTTTGTTGTGTTCGTCCACCACGGCGGCTCCATGCACCGCCAGACGGTCGTTTTTCAGATCTACGTCCTCCCAGTCCAGATCAAGAATCTCTGAACAGCGGAGCGATGAGAGCGCGAGAAGCGCTGCGATTTCGCAGCGGGTTCCCTGGACAGCCTCCAGGAAAACCTCGATCTGATCCGCGTCAAAGAATGGCCGCTCTTTCTTCGCTACCGGCAGTTCCTTGATCGCTGGCATCGGCGTCTTGAAGTAGTGCAGATAGACCGACTTGAGCAGACCGAAGCTGTTGTGCAGCGTCTTCGGGTTCAGGCGTCCAATCTCTGCATCATAGACTGCCTGCCAGCTCTTGATGGATTTCATCGCTGAATCCATGTGCTTCTGGAACCGGTTCTTCTGGATGATCCGATAGCCGCGGATCGTGGCAGGGGAGAGGCTGTTCTGCTTCGCCTTGATGTATCCGTCGATGGCCTGCCGGATCGTCATGTCCGTGGTGGCGCTGTTGAACTGGCGCTTCCCAGCCAGATATTCTGCCTTGATCATTCTGGCCTGGGCCTTGCAAGATTTTGGATCGTCATCTGTCACGGGCACGCTGACACCGTTCAGACGGAGCTGGATGAAATAGCTGCCGCTCTTCAGTTTCTTCGGTTCCGGTACGTACAATTCCGTCACCTCCCTGTTGAAATTATCCGGGGCAGGTGGTATAATCGTCGTGTAGAGTGAGCGAGTATACCGCTTGCCTCGTTTCTCGGAACCCGTCCTGGTGTTGGTAGCGCCAGGGCGGGATTTTTTATTGACCAGATTGTAACATGATGATACAATCTCTATAGAACAACCACAGATGTTCGCCGAATTTACGGAGTGCAGACCGGGCATTGCTGCCCGGCAGGGCAATGGTTCACCTCGTTCGGTACGGTAAGGTTGCTAAGTGCATCGGTAAGGAGTCACCTCTATTTGGCGCCATGAATTCATTCAATGTATCCATAAACTCATAGTCTCAAATATCTGAGGATCAATGGTAACAGAGTCAAACGTAGGCTCGGCGTTGTCTGTGGTTTCCCGTCCCGGTTATCCGGGGCGGGATTTTTTATTTTATCTCCCAGCGATACCCGCAGTTCTGGCAGACGCAAACGGAGTGATGCGTCTGTTTTAATTTTTGCCGTTTCGGGGCAAAGATTTTGACGATCAGAGCCGGGATAGTAAAGATCAGCCATTTGATCGGCACCCACAACCAGCCGATACACACCCACCACAGGATTCCGTGGTGCTTGTCCTTCAGCTGAGTTTCTGTGACGACGGACACGGTAACATTTTCACTTTTACATTTTGGGCAAACCATAACATTCCCTCCTTAAAATTTCAGCCCGCATGGCCCGGTGTAATATTCCACGGCATCCATTATCAGGCTTTCCGACACATTAAAAAATTCGGCCAACTCCCAGGCCTCGGTTATACCGTTCTGCATTGCTGCTCTCATTTCATCAAATGGGAGGAGCTTTTCTATTTGTCTGCGGTCCGCTCGGGTCTCGGCCTTCTGTCTGACGGCGGGTGGCGCGTCGAACGTGTAGGTTGCTCCGGAGATCCAATGCGCCCATTCGTGGGCAACCGCCTCCTTCTCCTGGGCGATTGTGCGGATCTTGTCTATGTCCAGGAATATGCCGTAATGGCAACCATCCGAGACAATGACAGAGTCACACTCGCCCTTGAGATGGTAGGAGCCGGAGGCAACCAGGACTCCGGCGTCCATAAGGTCATTGTATAGTTCAGTCAGCCTTTCCGTGTTTATCGTCCCCTTTGTTCGCGGCCGCAAGAGTCTGCATCATTTTGATAATCGTATCCTTGTCTTCTGGGCGCAAATCTCCAGAGTATTTGTGGGCTGCGTAGGTGAAGGCGTCGAAGTCAATCGTGGCAGGAGCCTCGCTGACAGGGTCGGAATCATAGAAGTACTCTACCGGAACCCCTAAAAACTCAGAGATTTTTTCCATAACGCTGTATGCAACATTTTTATTGTTGCGCTTGATGATGCTATAGACCGTGCTTTTCGGGATCCCTGTTTCCCTGGCGAGGGTCCCTGCTTTGATGCCTTTTGCGGTCAATAACTGTTCCAGCTTCTCGCCAATCATGACCGCACCTCCCTTCGTTTTCTTGGTGACTATAGTATACAACAAAGGTGCGCAAACGTCAATAAAAAAGTGTGCAAATGCAAAAAAAGATATTGACAAGTGCGCAATGGCACGCTATAATAGCATCAAAAGGTACGCAAATGCGCACTAAACGAGGGGGTGAGACAATGTATAGCAATCTCAAATCGGTTATGGCGGCAAAGGGTGTAACAATCGACGCTATGGCAAGCCTGCTCGGTGTCCATCGGAATACGATCTCGAACAAGCTGGACGGCGAAAGCGAATTCACATTCGGCCAGGCGGAGCAGATCCAAAACGTGATGTTCCCGGAATACAATTCCGCATACCTGTTTCGACGCGATCAACCGATGGCATAATTAAACATCAAACAATGTCCCATTACGGGGACACAAGAAAGGAGGCTGATTTTGTATGCCTGCACAGTGGACGGGAGAAATAATCGGCGAAATGCACATTCACGGCATCACCGGCAAACAGTTGGCGGCAGAGGCAAACATCAACGAGAAATACCTCAGCGCAATCCTCAACGGGCACAGAGAACCGAAGGGCGCAGAAGAGCGGCTGCGAGCGGCCCTCGCCCGGCTCTGTGCTTCAAAGGATAACTGACGTAATGTCCCATTACTGGTACATGAGAAAGGAGGCGGTGAACACGACACGGAAAAGAGCAATTCGGCAATATTGTATTGAGTGTTCCGGGAATAACCGGGCAGAGGTCAGGCGGTGCGAGATCACGAGCTATCCACTCTGGGTCTACCGGATGGGCACGGAGGTGTCTCTCCCGTCAGAACCCGCGCAAAATGCACAAGAAACCGAGGAAACAGCAAGCGCCGTGTGAAGTTACACCCGGACAAAGACGGAGGTGAAAAAATGCCAAAACTAAAAAAGCCCCCGGACAAATACCACGCGTTCAAGATCCTGATCCGGGGAACGATGGCCGATCAGGGCGTGACGCAGGAGCAGGTTGGCGGCTGGCTTGGCTGCTGCCGCCAGACCGTCAACTACAAACTGCGGTCCCCGGATCTGCTGACGCTGGGAGACATCAACAAGCTGGCCGTCAAACTGGACATTCCGGCGGAGGAACTCCGGGCGGTCATACCGATCAAATAGGAGGTGCAATCATGACACAACAGGAGATCAACTACAACCGGGAACACGTCCAGGAATCCCTGGACCTGAACCGGGCCAGACGGCTGTATCTGGAGGCCCTCGCCCAGGAACGGGAACGGGTGGAGAACGATACGGACCGGATGTTTGAGGCCGTGAACCGCAAATCTGCGGAGGCCCGGCGCCGGGACCGTAACGCATACGACGCCATGTGGGATACCATCCAGCGCCAGGAGACGGAGATCCCGCTGATCCAGGTGGAGATGGGGCCCAGATACCACCGGCAGGGACGAATCACGCTGGGTGCTATGATGGCGTTTCTGCTGATGCTGACAGCCATCGTCGGGATGTTCCTGTGGCATTTTGCGATAAGGGGGTGAGAACATGTATAAGGCAATCAAGGCGGAAGATATTCCGAACGCCAGCGCATACAAGCTGGCCTGGTACGAAAGAGACCTGAACGACTTCCTGGAGACGGGCTATGTTGCCTGTGAGATCCAGATACCCAAAGGCCGGACGCCAAAGCTGGTCTATGGTGGATTTCAACGGGCCGTCAGACGGACAAAAGCGCCGGTCCACGTCATGAAGCGCGGTGACCGGATATTCCTGCTCAAAAAAAGCGCCGCCCACGGAGCGGCAACTCCGAAGGGCGGCAGGTAAAAATAATGCTACGTTCATTTTACCGGCAGGCGGCTGATTTGTCAATGGATGATTGGATGGAGGCCCTGCCGAAATGCTGTGACTGCCACGAGCCAGTCTCCGACTACGACGAGCGCTGGGACGGAGATGATCTCCTTTGTCGGTGGTGCTACCGGGAGAGGATGATCCGAGGCTGGGAAGACGGCAAATCTATTTGAAAGGATGATGATTATGGAACTGAAGATAACGAGCGGCAAGGTCCCTCGTGCGCAGAAGGTCTTAATCTATGGCCCCGAGGGCATCGGCAAGACCACCCTGGCGGCGGCCTTCCCGGACCCGTTGTTTCTGGACACGGAGGGCGGCAGCACCCATCTGGACGTGAAGCGCCTGGAAACACCGCCCGGCTGGTCGGAGCTGCTTTTGACCGTGATTCAGGTGGCCCAGAACCCGGATGTGTGCCGGACGCTGGTGATCGATACGGCGGACTGGGCGGAGAACCTGTGCTCCACCGAGGTGTGCCTCCGGAACAACAAAAAGAACATCGAGGAGTTTGGCTATGGCAAGGGCTATACCTATTTGCTGGAGGAATTCCAGAAGCTGCTCCAGCAGCTGGACAAGGTCATCGCCGCCGGCATCCATGTGGTGGTTACGGCCCATGCCAAGATGCGGAAATTCGAGCAGCCGGACGAGATGGGCGCCTATGATCGCTGGGAGCTGAAGCTCTCGAAGCACGTTGCCCCGCTGCTGAAAGAGTGGGCGGACATGGTGCTCTTTGCGAACTACAAAACCATTGTGGTCACGGACGCCAACGGCAAGGCAAAGGCCCAGGGGGGTCAGCGGGTCATGTACACCACCCATCACCCCTGCTGGGACGCCAAAAACCGCCACGGCCTCCAGGACGAGCTGCCGCTGGAGTACAGCGCCATCCGGGACGCCATCGAACAGAAGGTCACGCTGCGCAAGGACGGCGCCCAGGCGGTCAAAAACGCCGTGAAAGAGCTGGAGAAAAAGCCTAAGAAGAAAACTGAGAAACCAAAGGTCGAAACTGTCTCCAGGGCATCCAGCGCCGGCGCCGATGTGCCGGAAAAGCTGATGGACCTGATGGTCCGGGATGACATCGCGGAGGAGGAGATCCGGCAGGTCATCGTGGATCGCGGAAAGTTCAAGGCTGGGGCTTCCTGGGCTGAAATGGACGCGGCAGGCTTTATCGACGGCTGGGTGATCCCGTACTGGGACAACATTAGAGACGTGATTCAGAGCGACCCGAACCGGTTGCCGTTTTAATGGAAAGGAGCAAAAACAATGGCATTTGATGGACATGTGATTGGCTGGGACGACGAGATCGTCAACGACGGATCTGAATTTATCTACCTGGAAGAGGGCGACTACGATTTCACCGTGGAGTCCTATGAGCGCGGCACATTTAAAGGCTCCGCCAAGATCCCGCAGTGCCCCAAACTGGAACTGAAGCTGAAGGTCTCCACGCCGCAGGGCAACACCACGGTCAACTATGACCTGATCATGTGGTCCACACTGGAGTGGAAGCTGGCGGAGTTCCTGCGGGCCATCGGCATGAAGAAGCACGGAGAGCCGAACAAGATCATCTGGGGCAACCTCGCCGGATCAAAGGGCCGCGCCCGGTTTTATACCCGCACATACAGGAAGCAGGACGGCTCCGAGGGCAAAGCAAACGATGTGCGCCGAATGTATGACCACCAGGATCCCGCCTGGGTGGCAGAGGCCGCAGCGGCTCCCCAGACGGGCTTCGGTGGTTTCTGATGCGGGACGGCGGATTCGACCCTCTCGAACTGCTCCAGCATATTGACCCATCAATCCTGGACTATCAGGAATGGATGAACGTCGGGGCGGCCCTCCACCTTGAGGGCCAGCCCTGCGGCGTGTGGGATGACTGGTCCCGGCAGGACAGCGCACGATATAAGCCGGGGGAGTGCGAGCGCAAGTGGCGCTCTTTCCGTGGATCCACTGACCCAGTGACCACCGGCACACTGTACCAGTACGCTGTGGATCAGGGCTGGCAGCCAAGCAGCGGCGGCCATGCCATCGGATGGGATGACATGATCTCAGACGACAGCGACAGAAGAGTGATCGACCCGGCATGGGTCGATCCTCACCCCAGTATGCCCACGGCACCCCAATCAGACCAGCCGGAGGAGCTGGCGGAATACCTGCGGACGCTGTATAAGACGGACGAATACGTGGGGCTGGTGATCGAGAGCAGCTACGATGAGGAAAAGGACAAATACCACCCGGCGGGATCCGGTTACTACACCCGGACCGCAGGGGAGTGGCTGGACCTGATTGAGAAATACAAGGCCAAACCGGATTGCCTGAACTGGGTGATCGGCGATTATAACACCCAGGCGGGCGCCTGGATCCGGTTCAATCCATTGGACGGAAAGGGCGTCAACGACGAGAACGTGACAGCCTGGCGCTATGCGCTGGTGGAGTCTGACGCGGTCAGCGTGGAAAAGCAGTACAGCCTGATCCAGGCACTGGAATTGCCGGTGGCTGTTCTGGTACACTCCGGCGGCAAGAGCCTCCACGCCATCGTCAAGATTGACGCCAAATCCCAGAACGAGTACCGGGAGAAGATCAAGTATCTGTATGAGGTCTGCGACGCCAACGGCCTGCGGGTTGACCAGAACAACAAGAACCCGTCCAGGCTGTCCAGAATGCCCGGCGTGGCCAGGGGAGAGCACCGGCAGTACATCGTTGCCCGAAACATCGGGCAACCCACCTGGCAGGACTGGGTGGACTACATCGAGGATCTGAACGACGATCTGCCGGACGTCCAATCCTTCGACGACATTATCAAAGATCCGCCTCCGCTGGCGCCGGAGCTGATCCAGGGCGTTCTGAGGCAGGGCCACAAGATGCTGATCTCCGGTCCCAGCAAGGCGGGCAAGAGCTTCGCATTGATTGAGCTGGCCATTGCTATTGCAGAAGGGGATTCCTGGCTGCTCCACAAGTGTGCGCCGGGGAAGGTCCTGTATATCAATCTGGAGATTGATGAAGCGTCCTTTGACCAGCGCGTCATAGAGGTACTGCAAAAGATGGGATATGACAAGCTCACGGAAGAACGTCTGGACGTCTGGCACCTCAGAGGCGCGGCCCTGACCCTGGACAAGCTGGTGCCGAAGTTGCTCCGCAGAGCGAAGGACAAGCACTACAAGGCCATCATCGTGGACCCGATCTACAAGGTTATTACCGGCGACGAGAACAGCGCCAGCGAAATGGCTGAGTTTTGCAACAACTTTGACAAGCTGTGCAAACACCTGGGCTGCGCTGTGATCTACTGCCACCACCACAGCAAAGGCGCCCAGGGAGGCAAGGCGGCAATGGACCGGGCCAGCGGGTCCGGCGTGTTCGCCCGGGACCCGGACGCACTGGTGGACTTCCTCCAGATGAAGGTGCCGTCTGAGAATCTGGACAGTCCCACGGACACAGGCTGGAAGATCAGCTATACGCTGCGGGAGTTCCCGCCCATGCAGGAGGACTACTTCTGGTATCGTCACCCGCTCCATGAGCATGACGAAGAGGGCGTGATCTGCCGGGCGCTGCCGGAAAGCGAAACAGGCAGCAAGCCCAACAAGCAGACCATCAAGGAAACCAGGCTGATGCAGTTCGACTATGTGTACAGAGAACTGTTCGAGAATAACAAAGGCCGGGTGTCTCTGGCCGATCTGGCCGGGGCGCTTCAGCCGGACAACAAGGGAGAGCATCCCAACGAGCGGACCGTCAGAGGGTACATCGAGAACGACCTGAAAGACCGGTTTTATATCGACAATGGGAATGTGTTTGAAAATTGAAAATCCTACAATTTTCAATATTCAAGATGTTGAATGAAAATCCTACAATTTTCAATTTTCAACAGTTTGAAAAAACCCTTTATAAGGATATTCATTTTCACGCGTGTCTGTGTGTGGGTTTATGAGAGAGCGAAGCACTCTCTCTCATAACCCCAAAACACACAGCTGAAGACCGATTTTTTGAGAGGTGATTCTTTTGAGAATGACAGACAAAGAATTTATCCTGTACCTGTATGGCCTGGTGCAAGGATGGAATGACAACGGAGACGACTCATATAGCAGATGCGCCGAGGCGGAAGTAATGGCAATCCAACGGAGAATAGAAGATCATCTGGACCCCAACACAGAGGAGCTGGCACACCTACATGAGTAAATCACAACGAGACAAGGGCGCCAGAGGAGAACGCGAGGTTGTGGCGCTGCTGAAGGAAGCAGGTTACGACCTGGCCCGGCGCGGACACCAGATGTACAGCAGGGGCGGCGAATACAACGCCGACGTGATGGGGCTGCCCGGCATCCACATCGAGGTCAAACGGACAAACAGCTTCCGCCTGTGGGACGCACTGGCCCAGGCAAAGGCCGACTGCGGCAGTCGGAAGCCGACGGTGTGGCACCGAAAGGATGACTGCGAATGGGTGGTCATCATGCGGGCAGAGGACTGGCTGGAGCTGTACCGGGCATGGGAGGCAGCAAATGGGGCAGTTTAGCGAATTGGACATAGCGCGGCAGGAGGCCAAAGCCGACGCCGGGAAAGCCCGGCTGACGCTGGCGCCGCGGCGGATCATCTGGGACATAGCGGCGGTGCGGGAATATGGCAACCGGAAATACGGCGACCCGGAGAACTGGAGAACCGTGGATCCGGAGCGTTACCGGGACGCGGCATACCGGCACTGGCTGGCGTATCTAGACGACCCGCAGGGCGTGGACGAGGAGAGCGGCCTGCCGCACCTGTGGCACCTGGCGTGCAACATCGCGTTTCTGTGTGAACTGGAGGACATAACATGAAAAAATCAATTATCACCGTTCTGGTGAAACATCCGGGGCACCCGGCGTTTATGGTGAGCACCCCAAACACGCTGGAGGCGCTGCAGGGCCTGGTGGACGGATATATCGAGACCGTGACCCTGGCAACGGATCTGGTTCTGATCTGCAACGAGGAAGGGTTCCTCCGGCACCTGCCGGACAACTGCGAGCTGTGCGGGATGCGTCTGGTGGGCAGCATCGTCCTGGCAGGCGTCAGCGGAGACGAATTTGACGATGTGCCGATGAGCCGGGCGCAGGCGCAGAAACTGTTCCCGGAATTGTGGGAGGCGTGAGCGATGCTGAAATGGGAAAAAGCAGTACATACCATCCACAGCGACGGTTCCGCGGAGCTGCGGTATATAGCGGATGGCACAGACTGCAAGATCGAATCCAGGAAGCGGGCAATCCCCCACGCCAACCGGAGCGGCTACTGGTGGCACACCACTTATTTTGTGATCCGGCCGGACGGCACGGAGAAGGAATACTGGACGCTGAAAAGTGCGAAGGAAGCGGCGGAAAGGAGCGGTACATGAAAAAACTAATCACCCTAATCACCATATTTGCCTCGCTGACTATCCCGGTATGGGCAGTCAGCGAGGCGGAGAGCCGACACAATCAGGATGTTGCCCACCAGATGGCGGAGTGCGCCCGGGAGCTGGGCTACCAGGAGGATCACATCATCATCCGGGAGGCGTCCTCCCGGTGGTGGGCGGAGCAGCGGATCATCGAGGCTCTGCATGAGCAGGACACGGAGGTAGCTCAGATCGCCGCGCCGGAACCGGGGGTCACGTTCACGGAGGCCCAGCGAGAGGAATACCCCGTAGCCTGCGGGGTGTGGCGGTATCTCCGGGAGGATATGGGGCTGAATCCGTATGTTGCCGCTGGAATCATTGGCAATATGATGGCTGAGTGCGGCGGTCAGACACTGGAGCTTCAGCCGTACCTGTGTGTTAACAACTTTTTGGGGCTTTGTATGTGGTATGCGCCCTATACCAACGGGCGGCTGCTGTACGGTGCAGACGTGACCGTGCAGTTGGAATACCTCAAGGACACGCTGGAGACCAACATGACGTTGTTTGGCGGGGATTATGAGTATTTCTGCGGCTTGGAAAACGCTGGGGATGCCGCCTGGTATTTCTCGGAGTACTACGAAAGAGGCGGCTGGCACAGCGTCCGGGCCAGAAATGCACAGACAGCATTGGAGTATTTCGGGGAGGGCTGACAATGGCTGACTACATTAGCCGGGAAGCGGCACTGGGAGCCATAAAAACTGCCGAACTTGGACAAGAGTATGAAGTTGCCGAAGCCATCCCTGCCGCCGATGTGGTGGAGGTGGTCAGATGCCGGGAGTGCAAGCACTACCGAGAAGTACCAAGCCAAACACGGGACAACGCCGTAGTCGTATGGTGCGCGGCGGATAAATACCCGAGAAACGATGTAATGCCGGACGGCTGGTATTGTGCGGCCGGCGAACGAAAGGACGGTGCTGACAATGGGGTGTGACACCTATTCCGTTTGGGTTGAAAACATATGCGTAGCGCGCGGAATGTCTATCGACTATGCCGTGATATTCCTCAAAGCAATTATGCAGGAATATTACAACGAAACGACCCTTGCAATAACGATTGAGCGAGAAGCCGGGGCGGCGCTGGGAGGTGACGGGGATGGCTGAACTGAAACCGTGCCCGTTTTGCGGCACTCCATATCCATATATCACGTTTGAACGTGGCTATATTGATGATAGCGCAGTTGTATTTTGTAATAATTGCAAAGTAAGCGTAAAAGTAGAAGAGAACGATCAAGAGGGATTTAATGACGAAACAAGGCGTAGAGCAATAGCCGCATGGAACAGGAGGGCAGAGCCGACCCAAGAAGAAACAACCAAGGAAATTGCTCGATTCGTAGCTAAATCGACTTGGAACAGGAGGGCTGACAATGGCGAACCTTAAAGACCTCACCGTCACGGTCTCTGCGAATCTTACCGTTTCTGACGAGACGGCAAAGCGGTGCCTCAGATTACTGGAGATGTGGCAGAGTGACAACCCGGATCGCAAGATCGAAGGAGAATGGATGGAACACAACCGAGTAGAATTTCGGATTGTACCGTTTAAGCCGGATGCCTAGGCGGCGCTGGGAGGTGACGGGGGATGATGAAGTGGGCTATGCTTTTATGTGCTACAATCGCAGTCATAGCCGATGCCGCCGGAGTGGACGATAGACTTTTTCTGGCAGCAGTCATTTTTGAAGCTGCGTTTGCGATATGCCACGAAATCGAAAAGACGAGGATAGGAGGTAACGGGTAATGATTAAACAACCAGGACTTGTAATTTGCGGTTTTCCGGGAGTTGGGAAAACGGCGGCAGCTTCGCTTGCGAAAGAGAAGCACAACTATGATTTTCAAGACATGGAAAGCACAGCGTTTCGGTGGGTAATTGGCATAGATCATAAGCGGGTGCCAAATCCACATTTTCCTGGATGCTATGTGGATGATGTCGAAAGGAGCGCCAGTCAGTACGGATATAAATACACAATGATTTCCTCTCACAAAGAAGTGAGGGACGAACTGAAAAGCCGGGGTATCCACTACATCATCGTTGTGCCAGAAAAGAGCCTTAGAGATGAATACCTGTTGCGGTATGTTGCCAGAGGAAGCGACATCCAGTTGATTGAGCGGGTCTACGACCATTGGAACGAATGGCTGGACGAGATTGAGAATGACGGAGCGCCTGTAATCCACCTGAAATCCGGGCAATTTCTGGCAGATGCGATAGTGCCGGAAATTATACGAGAACATTTGCGTGACGCCAAGAAAATGTTAAAGGACGGTGACCACGATGGCTGACGTAATCATAAAGGGCATGGAGATGCCGGAGAACTGCTATTGCTGCCGTGCCAATAACAGCGTTTATTGTTTCGCTGTACCGGATGACGCCGACGATGTTGTCGGGCCGTATTACAGGGCGAGAAGCGGGAAGCCCGACTGGTGCCCACTCCGCCCTGCGCCGGAGGTGGTTCGCTGCCGGGAGTGCGCACATCGGGACCCGGAGGATAAGAAATGCGATTGCGGTCACGACATTCTATGGCAACTGCCGCGTGGGGACGATTGGTTTTGCGCCGACGGCAAACGAAAGAAGGAGGGAACCCCATGATTGACCTTCTGATACCCTTTGCTGTGGGGCTGCATATTGGGGTTTTACTCGGAATAGCGCTGGAGTGCCTGCGGAGGAGGGATGATCTATGAACGTAAAACACAACTGGAAACAGCCGGCGCCCAGAAAGAACGTGCCGCTGGAGCAGGTGGAGGCGGCGATGGTGATTGCCACCCGGAACACTGCGGCGTTTACCATCCAGATGATCGAGGAGCAGATGCTCCTGATGCTCCATGAGGAATTTGGCTTCGGCCGGGAACGGTGCATGAAAGCGCTCCGGGCCATCCAGCAGCAGATGGCGCAGTGGGAGGAGAACGTCAACCAGGAGTTTGACGCGGAGACGTTCCGGATGCGATACAAAGAGCGGATGGAACACCGGACGGAACTGTCCTGGACCTGGGCCAAACACGACGAGGCCCTGGAGCCTCTGGTGGATCCGGAGATCTGGAGGCCCTACACCGAGCGGTACAAAGGTTTCGGCGGAACAGGAGCGTGGTGCAAATGATGATTCGGTGCCCGGACGGGCGGCTCATCAATATGGATCTGGTGATGGACGTGACGGCGGAATTTGGTTACGATAACTGCGACAGATCGTGGTGGGTGAAATTCTCCCAGGTAAATGGAGATACTTATCTGCCATGCGAGAGCGAGGAACAGGCACGGGAGATTGTGGACCTGATCTTCCGGTGCCGGGCCAGCAGGCTGGACCTGGGGAACCTGTAAGGGGGTATGGAATGGACATCAAAGAAACGCTGCGGGCGGCTCGCAGAGCGCGGACCCTCTACGAGACCGCCAGACGGCGGGAGAGAGAACTGGAGGAGCAGCGGATATTTCTCCATGCCACGGACTACGAGGCCATACACGTTTCATCCAGCGGCGAGGGACGCCCGGTGGAGAACCTGGCCCTGCAGAACGACCGGGCGCACCGGGACAGCCTCAAGCGCCTCCGGCAGCTCCAACGGCGGCTGGAGACGGCGCAGCGGCTGATTGATTCCCTGGACAACGAACAGTGGGCGGATGTGCTGACCCGGTATTACCTGCTGGGAGACACCTGGGAACAGGTGGCGGCCGGCGCCGGGTACTCGGTGCGGCAGGTGTACCGGATCCACGGGGACGCCCTAGAGTGGCTGAGACGGCATTGAATGTCATGTTTTATGTGTGGTAATATGGCACTATGAAAGGCTGGGGTTGACCCGGCCTTTCCTGTTTGCCGGGGACAGCTCGGGCGCGTCTTTCGTCCTTTCACGCGCACACCTGTGCAACTCAGGTGCCCGGCAACCCCTGGGGGGTCCTCCGCGAAAGGACGCGAAAAAATGACCCCCGGGGGTCTTCCTGAATGGGGCACGGGAATTTGACCCCGGGGGACATTCCATGTTGCCCGGTCAGACCGACAGGTGACCGGGACGGAAAGGACGGAGGGCCATGAGCAACCCCAGGTATGCCAACGGCAGCCTTCGGCGCAAGCATCGCGCCAGAATGCGGGCGATGGGCTGCCCGTGCGGGATCTGCAAGGGCAAGCTCGGGCCAATCCATTACGACGAGCCCAGCGACGGAAAGCATCCGCTGAGTTTCGTCATCGACGAGATCAGACCCGTCAGCCGGTGGAAAGAGTTTGGTTATGATTCCCCCCAGGCGGCGGCTCAGGACTGGAGCAATCTGCAGGCTGCGCATCGAATCTGCAACGCGATGAAAAGTTCGAAGGTTGATTTTGAACTGGGCAAAACGCCTGCGAAAAAACAGATGGTTGTGCAGGATGGGGATTGGTGACCGGGATACCGGAGGGCCCAGGCGGCCATAGTGGGCCACCCCTGGGGAGGGACCCCCGCCACCCCGGCCGGGCGCCTCATCGCCGTCCAGCGCCGATTTACACACAGGGAGTTTTTGAAATGGAAACCAGGCTGGAAAAGCTCAAAGAACTGGAGGCATTTTTATACCACGTGATGCAGGGCGCAGACGTCAAAAACGTGGCGCCGATTGCAAAGCAATACCGTGAAACCATCCACGAAATCGAGGAAATAGAAGGGACAGAAAACACGGATGACGAAATCAGCAAAATCCTATCAGACCGAGAGGCTGATGGGCGCCCAGGAGCCGTCCGTAAGAATCGCGCCGAAATACCAACAGTCTGACGGATGGGACGCGGAAAAGATCCTGCGGGCCGGAGATCTGATTTTGGATCCCTGGCAGTCAGAAACCCTATGTGACTGGATGGGGAGAGCACCGTCTGGGAAATGGGCGGCGCCTACCTGCGGCGGCAGCGTTCCCCGGCAAAACGGCAAATCGCTCCTGGTGCAGGGCCGGGCCGCGTCCGGGATGCTGCTCTATAATGAGCAGGTGATTTACACAGCACACCTCCAGAAAACAGCCACTGAGACGTTTGAGGAGGTGGCTGTGTTTTTTGAATCTCCGAGGCTCAAACGCTATGTGTCTGTGATCAAAACCGCGCTGGGCCGGGAACAGATCATCCTGAAAAGCGGCGCCCGGATCAAGTTCCTGGCACGGACCCGGAACGGCGGACGCGGTCAGCACGGAGACCTGCTGATATTTGACGAGGCCCAGGAGCTGGACGAAAATCAGCAGGCGTCATTTCTGCCGGCCATATCCGCCAGCTTGAATCCGCAGACCATCTATGTCGGGACGCCTCCTGATCCGACTGCTGCGGGCACGGTATTCCGGGGCATCCGGGAGCGTGCCAGATCTGGCAAGACGGAAAAAACCGCGTGGTTTGAATTTTCTGTGGACGAAATCGGCGATGTGACAGACCCGCAGCGCTGGGCGGAGACAAACCCGGCACTGGGCCGGAGGATCCTGTTATCCACCATAGCGGGGGAACAGGAACAAATGGACAACGATACATTCGCCCGGGAGCGCCTGGGCTGGTGGTCCCCGGCGGTGACAGATCAGGTGGATCTGGCGCTGAGCGCCGACGCCTGGAACGCCTGCGCCTCGGACGATCCGAAACCGGAGGGCAAAACAGCCTACGGCGTGAAATTCAGCGCCGACGGCTCGGAGGTGGTCCTCTGCGGGGCGGTGTGCCCGAAAACCGGACCGGCCCGGATCTCCATGATCGAGCGGAAACCAACCGGGCACGGCACCAGATGGCTGTCGGCATGGCTGGATCAGCGATACGGTCAGGCGTCCTGCGTGGTCATAGACGGGCGCAACGGCGTGGACGTCCTGGTGGACCGGATCAAGCCCACCTGGAAGGCAAAAAACTCGGTTATCCGGCCGTCTGCCCGGGATATGATCGCGGCGGTGAGCCTGCTGACCAACGAAATCAGTGAAAAGACGGTCACGTGGTACAAACCCCAGGAGAGCCTGGCGGAATCCGCGCTGACGTCAACCAAGCGCGCAATCAGCGGCGGTTGGGGATTCGGCGGGGCCAACAGCGCGCCGATTGAGGCGTGCGCCCTGGCACTCTGGGGCGCCAGAACCAGTAAGCGCGATCCGACGCGCAAGATGAAAATAGGGTGATAATATGCACATTTCGGAACATATCGAAGACGCCAGAGGGCTGACACCTGAGGCCGCAGAACAGCTGCGGCGGCTATGTCGGATCTACAACAAGCACGTCGGCCCGAATATCGTGAAAAAGCGATACTACGAGGGCCACATCACGCTAAACGAGGTCAATTTGGGATTAGCGCTTCCGTCCGGACTGAGAAATCTGGAGATTGGCTGTGCCTGGGGCGAAAAAACCGTGGACGTGTTGGCATCCAGATCTATGTTTGACGGATTCGTAGGATCTAACGGCACAGACGCTACGGCGATGACCCGGATCATGAGCGCAAACAATCTCCGGGCGGCATATATGAAAGCCTGTAGAGATGAACTGCTCTACGGCTGCACCTTTGCAACGCTGACTGCCGATCCGGTGATCGGGTGCAGGATCCGGTTTTATTCTCCGGAGTCCGCTGCGGCGGAATGGAGCGGAGAAACCGGCAGAATCCTTGCTGGATTTGCAATCATGGATTCCGATGATAACGGAAATCCAACGTGTGTCCAGTATCACACCGACACCTCAGTGTGGGTGCTGAGACGGATCAACGACAACTGGACCGCAGAGGAATACAGACACCCAATGGGCCGTCCGTTGATGGAGCCTTTGGTATGGAACCCAACGAACGCGAAACCGTTTGGACGGTCCCGTCTCAAAGAGCCTATCCGGCGGCTGATCCAGGGGTATGTCCGGACCATAGCGAACGCCACAATCGGACTGGAGTTCGCCACCAGCCCGCAGAAATACCTGCTAGGCATCACGGATGATCAGTATGAAGCCGTCGTCAACCAAAAATTCCGCACATACGTTGGTTCCATCCTGGCCTCCACCGCAAACCCGGAGACGGGCGAAAATCCTACGTTCGGCCAGCTCAGCCAGGGCACCATTGAGCCCCATGTGCAGATGCTCCGGATGCTCTCCACCCAGTTTTCGGCGGCAACGGGCCTCAGCGTCACAGACGTGGGTGTGGTCAACGACGCCAACCCAACGTCCTCTGACGCGATCCTGGCCCAGACCCAGACGCTGATCCTGCTGGCGGAGCAGCTGAACGCCGGGAACGGCGACAGCCTGTACACGATTTCTCAGATGGCCCAGGCAATCGCCCGGAATGTCACCCTGGAGGATCTGACCGACGAAGAGCGGGAAATCATGGCGCATTTCAAGAATCCGTCCATGCCCTCTGTGGCCGTCACGGCGGATGCTGCTATTAAAATTGCATCTGCCAGGCCCAACTTCGCGGCGACAGATGTGTTCGCGGAAATGATCGGGTTTGACCAGGCGGACATTCGCAGAATCAAAGCACAGGAGGCTCGGGTCAGGGGACTGACCCTGGTGGAGAAGTTGAGCGATGACAATACCTGAGGATGATTGGCGGGCCTATGTCCGGCGGCTGCGGGCCGTGGACAGTCACGCGGCGGATCTGGTTACACACTGGATTGAGGTCAACGGGACGGCGAACATGGAGGCGCTGACGCAATATGTCCACAGCGTTGTCACAGCCTACGGAGAAGCGTCAGCGGCGCTTTCCTGCGAAATGTACGATGAAATTGCGTCACTATCCGGCGTCTCGGTGCCGGCTGCGGTTCCGGCGGCAACTGCCACATACAGTGAAGTCTGGGCGATGGTTAAAGAGGTGCTGGATACAGCGGAGTCCATGCTGGGACCGGCTGCGGGACGCCAGGTGAAACAGGCCGGGGCGGATACTATGCTCAAAAACGCCCTGCGGGACGGTGCGCAGTTTGCGTGGGTGCCGCTGGGCGACACCTGTGCCTTTTGTTTGACGCTGGCGTCTCGCGGGTGGCAGTACGCCAGCAAGACCACAATCAAAGGTGGTCATGCGGAGCACATTCACGCCAACTGCGATTGTCAGTTTGCGATCCGATTTAACGAGAACACCAGGCTGGGCGGATATGAGCCTGATACGTATTTACGTCTATACGACGACGCGGACGGGATCAAGCCGCAGGACAAGATCAACGCCATCCGGCGGGATCTGTACCAGCAGAACAAGGACCAGATCAACGCCCAGAAGCGTGCCGCCTATGCGGCGCGGAAAGAGGACCAATGATTCAAGCATCCGCGAGGGTGCTTTTTTCATGCCGACGTGAGGCTATCACGGATTACGCAATATGCGGAAGGAGAAAAACTATGAACGACGAAACTGTAATTCAGGAACCAACTGCACAGCAGGAGACAAAGACCTTCACCCAGGCGGACGTTGACCGCATTGTAGCGGATCGACTGAGCCGGGAGCGGGCCAAATACGAGGGCTTTGAGGATCTGAAAGCCAAAGCGGCAAAGTATGACGAAGCCCAGGAGGCCGCAAAGACAGACCTCCAGCGGGCACAGGACCAGGCGAACAGCTTTAAGGCTCAGTTAGAGGCCCTGCAGAATGAGGTCAATACCCGGAACGCCAGAGACAAGGTTGCTGCAGAAACCGGCATCCCTGCATCGCTCCTGACGGGAGCGACAGAGGAAGAATGCCAGGCCCAGGCGGCGGCATTGACAAAATGGCGTGGAGATCAACCCAAATATCCTGCCCTGAACGACAAGGGCGAAGTGGTCCGTCAGACTGGCGGCGCCACACGGGACCAGTTCGCAGACTGGTTCTCACAAAATTTATCAAAATAGTGAGGAGGCCAAAACATGGCTGATATTAACAGAACTTCCGGCAGCTTTGCGCTGCCCTCTGACATTTCCACCGAAATTCTCCAGAAAACACAGGCGGAATCCGCAATCATGCGGCTGGCCCGCAGAGTGACCCTTCCTGGACGAGGCCTGACCATTCCGGTTATAACCGGCGATCCTACCGCTGCGTGGGTGGCTGAAACTGCGGCCAAGCCCGTCAGCAACTCCACGATTGGCACCAAGTTGATGCAGGCCTACAAAATTGCTGTCATCGAGACGTTCTCTAACGAGTTTGTCCGTGACGCCGCAGCTCTGTATGACGCTCTGGTAGAGCGGCTGCCTGCCGCTCTGGCTGGCGTGTTTGACAGCACTATCATTGGCGCCACTCCCGCACCCAGCAACACCAACTTTGACACCTTTGCGTCCTGCACCGCGCAGAGCATCCTGAACGCCAACAACGGCACTTATCTGGGCCTGGTTGCTGCGGATGCCGATGTTGCAGCCCACGGCGGCGTTATGAACGGTCTTGCACTGAGCGCACAGGCTCGTGCGCTGCTGCTGACTGCGGTGGATACCACCAACCGTCCGCTGTTCCTTGCGTCTGCCAATGACGGCGTGGTTGACAAGGTGCTTGGTGTGCCCACATACTTCAACAAAAACCTGTATAAAGCAGGCTCCTCCAGCGCTGCGGCCGTTGTCGGCGTAGCAGGTGACTGGAGCAAGGCGCTGTATGGCACCGTTGAGGGCGTCAAGATCGACGTGTCCGATACCGCAACCCTGACTTCCGGCAACACCACGATCAACCTGTGGCAGCAGAACATGATCGCCGTCCGGGCTGAAATCGAGGTTGGTTTCCGTGCGGATACCGAGTGCTTCAATCTGCTCACCGGTGCTACCGGATCCTAATGGTAGCGTTTGTGCACAAGCTCACCGGAACTATGATGTATGTCCACGAATCCCGTGTGGACGAATACAAGGCGGCAGGCCACAAACCTGTCGCCGAACCGGTGAAGCAGGAGAAAAAGCAAACCAAGAAATCGAGGTGACCCCATGAGCGCTTATGCAACCATCGCCCAGGTCATGGCGGGATTCCGGGAGCTGGACGCCGACGAACAGGCGGTATGCGCCCAGCTGCTGGACGAAGCCGGCCTGATCATTGACGCTGCGGCCCCGAACGCGGCCACGGAAAACAAGGCCCTGGTCTCCTGCCGCATGGTGCGCCGCGCCATGGGAGACGGGGACAGTATGCAGGCCCTGCCGCTGGGGTCCACACAGGGCTCCATTGCGGCGGGCGGCTATACCCAGTCCTGGACCATCTCGGGCGGCTCCAGCGGAGAACTGTACCTGGGCAAGACGGATCGGCAGCTGCTGGGCATCGGGAACCAGATCGGCGCGTGGAGTCCGTTGGAGGGGATGGTGCCCGATGATTAAGGGCATCACCGTGACCCTCTACGGGACCACACAGACCGGCACGGACGCGTTTCACGCGCCGGTGTACACCGAAACGGCGGAGACCGTTGCAAACGTCCTGGTGACGCCCTCCAGCGCGGAGGACGTGATCAACGACCTGCAGATGTACGGCAAGCGCTCGGAATACCAGCTCTGCATCCCAAAGGGCGACGCCCACGACTGGGCCGACAAGAAGGTCCGCTTTTTCGGGCAGACCTTCCGGACCTTTGGCCCGGTGCAGGAGTACATTGAGGCCAACTTGCCCCTGAAATGGAACCAAAAGGTGAAGGTGGAGCGGTATGAGTAGCTTTAAATTTGAGCTGAACTCCGATGGCGTCCGGGAGCTGTTGCACGACGCCGGTGTGGTTGGCGTATGCCAGCAGCACGCGTCGGCGGTGCTGTCCAGATGCGGCGAGGGCTACGAGATCAGCGCCAGAAACTACCCGGACCGCGCCGGTTATGCCGTCCGGGCGGCAACCAGTGAGGCCGTGCGGGACAACCTCAAAAACAATACATTGCTTAAGGGGATGGGCGGATGATTGAACAGACAGTTTTGGATTATCTGACGCCGCTTCTGAATGTGGCGGTGTACATGGAGGTCCCGCCGGACCCGCCGGAGGCCTTTGTGGTCATCGAGAAAACCGGCTCCAGCCTGCGCAATCACATCTACACCTCCACTCTGGCGATCCAGTCCTACGGACCGACGCTCTTGGCGGCGGCGACGCTCAGCGAGGAGGTCAAGGGCAGGGTGCTCTATGGAGCGCTGCCGGATGAAATCACCCGGGTGAGCCTGAACGGCGACTACAATTTCACCGACACGGAAACCAAACGATACCGCTATCAGGCGGTATTTGACATCACACATTATTGAGGAGGGAGACTATGGCAAACACTGTTGCCAATGTTACAACCGGCAAGCCCAATGCTGCCGGCGCGATTTATCGGGCGCCCCTGGGCACAGCCCTGCCCACTGACGCCACCACCCAGCTCCCGGCCGCGTTCCTGGCGATGGGCTACTGCTCCGAGGACGGCGTGGTCAACGAGAACAGCCCCGAGAGCGACTCCATTAAAGCCTGGGGCGGCGACACCGTCCTGACCTATCAGGAGTCCAAGGAGGACACCTTCCAGTTTACCATGATCGAGGCCGAGAACATCAACGTCCTGAAGGCCGTCTACGGCTCCACGAACGTGACAAGCACTTCGGACGCCATCACGGTCCAGGCCACCGCCGACGAACCGGAGGAGGCTGTCTGGGTCATCGACATGGTGTATCGCGGCGACAAGGCCAAGCGCATCGTGATTCCGGACGGCAAGATCAGCGAGATCGGCGAGATCAGCTATACCGACACCGACGCGGTGGGCTATGAGGTCACTGTGTCCGCCATGCCGGACACCAACGGCGTCACCCACTACGAGTATATCGCCTGAGGAGGGGCCGTATGAAGGGACAGACATCAACCGGTTTCAAGTTTGAGGTATCCGACAGCATCGGGAAGGACTTCCGGGTGCTGCGGGCCTACCAGAAAATCAATTCCGGAGACCAGGAGAAAAACCTGATGGGCTCCCTGGAGCTGGTGGACGTGGTAATGGGCAGCGACAAAGAGGTTGACCGGCTGGTTGACCACGTGGTGTCGCGCCAGGGCTTCGCCGACAGCGAGGCGATCTATCAGGAGGTTTCCGAGATCCTCCAGCAGGCAGGGGATCAGATTAAATCCCTAAAAAACTCCTGACCCTCGCTGAGATGCTGACGGTGGACGAGGATGCGGTGATCTGCGATTTCGCGGAGACCTATCACATCCTCGATTACACCGCCCTCCCGGTGGAGACTGCCGCCACCCTGGCGGCGGGCTTGCGGGATGACAGCCGGATCATGATGAAACTGGCAAAGCTCCGGGTCAAACCGGAGCTTTTTGCTTTGTGTACCATTGCGGATCGGCTGGGGCTGCTGGTGTGGATGCAGACAAAGGACGGGCAGAAAAACCGGAACCGGCCGGCGTCCATGCTGGAGGCAATCAGCGAGGAACAAAAGAAAGACGAAAAACCAATCGCATATCACAGCGGCGCGGAGTTTATGGCAGCATGGAACCGCATAACCGCGAAAAAACGGAGGTGATACGGTGGCGACAGTTGGAACCGCGTATGTACAAATCGTACCATCTGCACAGGGAATCAGCGGCAGTATTAAAAACCTGCTGGGAGGCGCGTCGGTGAGCGCCGCCAGCGAATCGGGAAACATCATCACAAATACCCTCGGAACGGCGGCAAAGGTCGGCATCGGTGCCATTGGCGCAGCGTCGGCGGCGGTGATCGGGTTCGGAGCGTCCTCCGTCAGCGCCGGCATGTCCTTTGACTCCAGCATGTCCCAGGTGGCGGCCACAATGGGGACCACGGTGGACCAGATCGGCGACCTCCGGTCATTTGCCCAGGAGATGGGCGCCACCACGGCGTTTTCCGCCACACAGGCGGCGGACGCCCTGAATTTTATGGCCCTGGCAGGCTATGACGCCCAGACGTCTATGGATATGCTGCCGAACGTCCTGAACCTGGCAGCAGCGGGCGGCATGGAGCTGGCCACGGCATCTGACATGATTACAGACAGCCAGACGGCTCTGGGCCTGTCGCTGGATCAGACGTCCACGCTGGTTGACCAGATGGCGGCGGCGTCCAGCCACACAAACACCAGCGTCTCCCAGTTGGGCGACGCCATTTTGACCGTCGGCGGCAACGCCAAAAACCTCAGCGGCGGCACCTCAGAGCTGACTGCCGTGCTGGGCGCTCTGGCCGACAACGGCATCAAGGGCGCGGAGGCCGGCACCCATCTGAGAAATATCATGCTGGCCATGAATCCCACCACGGACGCGGCGGTCAACGCATGGAAGAAGCTGGGCGTCAGCGCCTATGACGCGCAGGGCAACCTGCGATCCATCCCCGAGGTGTTCGGAGAGATCTCCAGCGCCATGTCGGGCATGACGGATCAGCAGAAAACCGACCTGCTCAGCGATATGTTTAACAAAACAGACCTGGCCTCGGTCAACGCCCTGCTGGCGACCACGTCTGACAGGTGGACCGAGGTCTATGGCGCCATTGACAACGCCAGCGGCGCGGCCCAGAAAATGGCCGATACGCAGCTGGACAACCTGGCAGGAGATGTGACCCTGTTCAAATCCGCATTAGAGGGTGCCCAGATCGCGGTGTCGGACGCCCTGACCCCGGCCCTGCGGGAATTCGTGCAGTTCGGGTCTGAGGGCCTGTCCACTTTGACAACGGCATTCCAGCAGGGCGGACTCTCCGGCGCAATGGACGCCCTGGGCGGTATCCTGGCCGAGGGTGTAACAATGCTCCTGACCATGCTGCCGCAGATTATTGCCGCAGCCGGACAGTTGCTTGGGGCATTGGTAACCGGACTGATCCAGAACGCGCCGATGATTATTTCGGCGGGTATGGAGATTGTCACCTGGCTGATCTCCGGTCTGGCGCAAAACATCGGCGGAATCGCGCAGGGCGCGCTGCAGCTGGTAGGGGCGCTGTGGGACGGCATCACGGCAGCGGCGCCGCAGCTTCTGGCGGCAGGCGTGGAGCTGATCAGCACCATCGTTGCGGGGATCGCGGAAGGCGCGCCGCAGATGATCTCAGCGGGAACCTCAATGCTGATAGAACTGGGCAACGGCCTGATTCAGGGACTGCCCACGGCGATTACTACGATCGGTACACTGGTGGTACAGCTCGCAGACGCAGCCTTGCAGGCAGCGCCGCAGCTGCTGTCTGCCGGCACGGAGCTGGTGACAAACCTGGCCACCGGCCTATCTCAAAACGGCCCGGCAATAATGGGCGCGATTGGAGAGGTTCTGTCTCAGCTGGTCACCACGATTATGGAGAACCTGCCGACCATGCTGGAGCAGGGCATCGCGTTGGTTGGTGCGCTGGCACAGGGCCTGATCGACAACGCGCCCGATGCGATTGCGGGCATTACAGAGGTTCTGGTCCAGGTTATCACCACAATCGTTGAGAACCTGCCGGAATTTCTCGCGAAGGGCCTGGAACTGGTGGCAAACATCATTGCGGGCATCATCGAGGCACTCCCAGACGTGGTTTCGGCGGCAGGAGAAATCTGTTCCAACATCATAGACAAAATCGGGGAAATCGATTGGGGCAGTATCGGCAGTAACATTATCCAGGGTATCGCCAACGGTATCAGCAACGGCATTGAGGTCATTAAAACAGCAGCCAGAAACGCGGCCCAGGCGGCCCTGAACGCAGCCAAATCGTTCCTGGGCATTGCGTCCCCGTCCAAAGAATTCGCCTGGATTGGACGCATGACCGACGAAGGCTATGCGCAGGGCATACGGAAAAACCTCGGTGTGGTGGACGCTGCCATGTCAAGGTTGACAGACACAACGTCCGTTGGTGCATCCATGATTCGGGCGTCCGGCTCCAACCTGGGGACCTCCAGCGGCGTCGCAGCCGTGACAGACCGATCTCTGGGATCCCTGGCGGCCTCCATCGTCAACGGCCTGGCGGGCGTCATGGGACCGGACAACAGCGGCGGCGGAGAGGTTGCCCTGTACCTGGACGATGAAAAGATCGGCAGGCTACTCCTGCCGTCCATCCGCAGAGCGTCGGCGGCAAATCCGGAGGTGAGCCTGGCATGATGAATCAGCTAATCGTAAACGGCATTACGCTGCCCAACGTCAAGGGCGGGCGGTACACCTGCTATGAGGATGTGCTGTCCGAATCTATTGAGATGATCTCCGGCCGGATGGTGGAGGAGGTCCGGGGCATTGTTTATGTCGTGGAATACAGCACCGGGGCAGATGGATCTATGGAAAACAGCCTGTACCAGAGTTTAATTCCAATTCTCCGGAGCGGGAAATCCTTCCCCGTGCAGGTGTTGCCGGACAACCGCAGCGACGTGATTACGTCCACATTCATCTGCACGGAGCGACCCAAACCGATGATGATCATGGAGCATCTGGGAGAGCCGGTGTGGGCTAACATTTCGTTCACCCTCCGGGAGGTGTACCCCCATGCTTAATGTCTCGGACTACTTCCAGTCCGCGGTGGGGGCGGATACCCGGCGGGTGCGGGTGGAGATCCCCCTGCGGGTATCGGCTCCGGGGCTGGTGATCGGGGAGACCACGGAGACGGCAAACAGCGTATCGCTGGCCGTTTCCGGGTGCCCGGTGCTGCAGAGCGTGGTAATCACATTCGAAACCGCGCCCAGCAGCTTCACGGTGGAGATCTCCCAGAACGGGCACGTCTACCACAGCGAGACGGTGACGGGAAACACAGATACCACGGTCACGGTGACGGGCTTCACGGTCTACTACCCGGACACCATCACAGTCCGTTCCAGCGCTGCCATTTCGGTGACGGAAATCTTCCCCGGGTACGTGGACACCTGGACGGAGGATGACCTGACCGGGCTTTCCATCCAGATGCAGACGGATTTCTCCGGCCTCAAGCTGCCCTACGGCACCGCCAGCATCACCCTGGACAACAGCGAAAAACGCTTCGATCCCCGGAACAAAAGCGGCCTGTTCCTCTCCATCGAGGAGGGACAGCCCGTTCCGGTCCGTCTGGGGGTGGACACCACACAGGGGACGGAGTATGTGTCCTGCGGGGTGTTCTTCCAGCACGACGGCGGCTGGCGCACGGCGGACAGCGGTATGACCATCAAGTGGTCATTGGTGGACATTGTGGGCCTACTCAGTGACCGGGCGTTTACCGTGCCGGAGACCCTGCCGGAGACCCTTTCCGGGTGGCTGACAGCAATTGTGAGCCAGTTGGGGGACAGCTTTTCACAGA
>Ga0326514_10000281_pt1 | contig 34452 bp, 48 predicted proteins | sample 3_2548_0518_D_FD_203653 | JGI IMG/M metagenome (GOLD analysis project Ga0326514, IMG submission 203653) | Bovine rumen microbial communities from UC Davis, California, United States - 3_2548_0518 | ecosystem: Host-associated > Mammals > Digestive system > Stomach > Rumen | place: USA... | reverse complement strand
GCATAGACGTGCCATCTTACACGGAAACATTCGAGAGGGTGTTTCCTTTTTTCTTGTCAATAGGAATGACTTACGAATCCTTTTGGCTAGAAGATATGAAACTTACTAGGTATTATGTAGAAGCCAATGACATAAGCGACAATAGAAAGAACAATGAAGCATGGCTTCAGGGCATGTATTTCTATGAAGCAATTATGTCAGGCTTCAGCACTCTTGGTAAGAAAAAGTATAAATATCCTGAGAAACCTTACGACTTGGGATTTAAGGATAAGATTATGACAGAACGTGAAAAGGAATTAGAAGAAGCCAAGAAAGCCGAAGCTTGGATGAATGCGTTCACTTTAAAATATAAGAACGTCGGCAAGGGAGGAGGAAAATAGTATGGCAGATGAAACAGCAAAATTTACGTTGGAACTTGATGCGTCAAGTTTTATAAAGAATGCTAAAAGTGCTAGAGAATCTGCAACACAATTGAATGCTATCAGTAATTCTATAGACGCAATAAGAAAAGCTTTCAAAGAATTCGGAGCATCAAACGCAGAAGCATCGTTGCAATCTACTAGCACTGCTATCAATACAATGGCTGATAGTTTAACAAAACTATCAGGTGTTGATTTCACAGTACTCTCAAAGAACACACAAACAATACATGACTTTGCTCAGGCTATAAGTTCAGGTATTGATACTTCAAATACGTCTGCTAACGTCAATGCGTTTGCAAATGCAGTATCAGTATTAAATACTGCTTTCAAAGCGTTTGGCAAGAGTGATGCAAGCAGTAGCATAAATACAGTAGCCACTTCAATGAGTACTGTAAACGAGTTAATTCGAGCTTCATCTGAATCAGGAATAAACGCTCTTGAAATGCTATCTTCACAGATTGGCAATTTCATTAGTGAAATGAATAAAGTTGAAACAGTTGGCGACAATTTCAATGGAGTACTAAACGCTCTTGAAAGATTATCTGCATCTCTTATAAACTTGCAAACTACAGGAAATGTACTCAATGATATATCAAAAGAGTTCATGACTATGAGCAGTGCATCTAAATTATTGGAAATATTGCCTGTTAACATAGAGAAGTTTGCAGACTCTATGGCTAGTATAGATGATTCCAAGCTTGAAGTTTTACATGGAAAGTTTGAGTTATTAGCAACTGCTTTAAGTCCTTTAATGACAGAGTTAGAAAAACTAACTTCATGGCTGATTGCATTGGGCATAGAAGGTGACAATGCTTCGAAGATATTTGACCGTGTTGTTGCAGGATTCAAAAGATTTACTAATCAAGAAGACCAAGCTAACAAGTCAACGTCTTCATTTAACGCAGCTCTTAATGGTACTAAAGTAGTATTAGGAAAATACTTAGACGCTATTTCCAAAGTTACGCAAAAGCTTGGAAGTCTGGCTAAGAACCTGATAACAGGCAAAGCCGCAGTAAACTCTGCTAACCAGTCATTCGCCAAAATGTTTAATACCATAACAAAGACTATAGCTAAAGTCGGCGTATTCTATATGGTAATAAGAAGACTGTCAAGCTTCATGAAGTCTGCAGTAAACGAAGCAGCCAACTATGTAGAACAATTGAACCTGTTTACTGTCGCTACTCAATCAGCTACAGGCAAGAACACTGAGCTTGCTAGAAGCTTATCAGAGACTACATACGGCTTAAACTCATCAGAGTTCATGCAGTATCAGGGTTCATTGAATATGTTAGCCACAGGTATGGGTGTTGTTAATAACAAGTCATTAATAATGTCTCGTAACTTGGCACAGCTAACATATGACTATAGCTCGTTATTCAACATCAAACCTGAAGAAGTCTTTGGTAAAATATCGAATGCGATGGCAGGTCAGACCAAAGGTCTTAAGGAATTAGGTAACGCAGTTACTAATCAGATGATTAAGCAGACAGGTCTTAAGTATGGTCTTAAGGGCGAGGTATCTTCATGGGACACTGCTACTCAGGCTATGATGCGTTATGAGACTATCATGAGCAATGCTCGTAAGACAGGTGTATATAACGATTTGGCTCGTTCAATCAATACTCCTGCTAATGCTATCCGTGTATTTACTAACCAAGTAAATATCATGAAGCGTGCATTAGGTGGTGTAGGCTTAGCTATAGCCCAGTCAGCATTGCCATATTTGACTGCTTTATTAAAAGTAATCACTGAGCTGGCAAACAGAATAGCCAAACTACTAGGTTATGATGTTAACGACCAGTTAAAGGGAATCGACTTTAGTGGAATCGACTATGGTGACACTGAAGAAAATATAGACAATATCGGCAAGAGTGCAGATGAAACTTCCAAGAAGCTTAGAAAGATGCTACTGCCATTTGACGAATTGAATGTAATGCAGGAAAAGGCATCTAAATCAGGTTCAGATACAGGCAGTGGACTTCAGCACTTAGACCCAAGCCAATGGGACCCATCAAATTATGAGTGGAAAATGCCTGACAGCAATAGCAGGGTTGATGACATCATAAAGAATATCAAGGATGCTTTTAAGAAAGCAGACTGGACAAGTCTTGGAGAAAACTTTGGCGATAAGCTGAACAATATCATTAATGCCGCAGATGATTGGATTGTAAAGAAGTTCAATCCATTTGCCAAGACGTTTGGAAAACAGTTGGCTACATGGCTTAATGGTGCTATCGGGAAGACCAACTTCAAGAAGATTGGTCAGACAGTTGCACATGGCTTAAACGGAATCACTGCTCATCTGCAGTCATTCTTTGAAAACTTTGGCGGCTATCAGCTAGGAACCAAGTTAGGAGACTTGCTTGATGGATTCTTTGACTATGACTTTGACAAAGGCGGTCAGATGATTGGTTCAGGATTAAATACAATCTTTGAGATAATAGATGGATTTGCAGATAAGGTTGTTGAAAACTCTGCTAAATGGGGAAAGAAAGTTGCAGATGGAATAAACAACATCTTTGAGACTTGGGACCCACTCTATGCATCAAATGCTACTGTTAAATTGGTAAATGGACTCATAGATCTATTTGCAAAAACTATCAATAACCTTAAGGCTGACTTAATTCGTGAGAATATCACAACCTACATCAACAGAGTCATTACAGGCATTGAAGCGAAGAAGTTCGGTGAAGCAGTAGGAACCCTAGTTCATAACATTATGGAAACGTTAGGTGACATAAACTGGGGAGAATTAGGATTCAAAGTAGGACAGTTCCTAGGCTCAATCAACTGGGTTGAAATCATGACTACTGTAGGCAAGGCAATATTTGATGCACTCAAAGGTGCAGTATCAGGGTTCTTCGACAGTGCAGGGTCTGATGCTATATGGCAGTTGCCTGCTATGATATTACTGACTAGAGGTAAAGCTATATTCACTGCTATACCTTGGGACTCTCTTATCTCCGCAGGTGCATTCAACGGTCTTGCTAGTAAGATTCAAACATCACTAAGCGGAATAGCAACCACTCTGAAAGAAGGACTAGCGGGTTCTAAGATAGGTCAGGCTTTTGAAAGCTCGAAGACGTTCTGGTCTGAAGGCTTCACAAAGTTTGGCGATAAAGCCGCAGTAAGTTTAGAAACCATGAAGACGGGCGTAACAGGGAAGCTAGATACTGTAGGAACAGCCATATCAAATGGATTTGGTAAAATCAAAACCAAATTAGCAAATACTAAAATCGGTGGTGCAATTGGAAATGCGTTTGGAAATATATCCAGTGCATTTGCTCCAGTCACATCAGGAATAACTTCAGTATTTTCGAAAGCACAGGGATTACTATCAAAAGGTATAACTGGATTAGGCTCATTCTTAGCGTCACCTGCAGGGCTTATTATTTTAGGTGTAATGGCTGTAGCACTTATCGCAGGCAACTGGGATAAGATTAGTGAATTCCTTACTGGTACATTGCCTAAGATTGTTAAGATTATAGGCGACATCATTGGAGGAATTACAAAGACATTGGCAACACTGCTAGGTACATTATTAGGATGGCTAGTAGGAAGTATCGCAAAAGGCTTTGTTGCGATAGGAAAAGCTATAGTTGATGGTATAGCCAAATTCATCAATGACCCCGCAGGTTTCCTAAAAGCAGGTGCTGATATGGTCGCAGGCTTGCTGAAAGGTATTGTAGATGCCATAGCAGGAATCGGAAAATGGATATGGGATAACATGGTTAAACCATTCGTTGACGCATTCTGTGAAGCGTTAGGAATACATTCACCATCTACTGTATTCTTTGAATACGGTGGCTACATTGTTCAGGGATTGATTGACGGTATTAAAGCCATAATCAATTTTGTCCTGACACCATTCCAAACTATATGGGAAGGAATCAAAGGTGTATTCAGCACTGTTGGCAAATGGTTTGGAGATACATTCCAAGCAGCTTATCAGGCTGTTGTAGACATATTCACTCCTATAGGAACATTCTTCAGTGAAGCTTGGACAAGCATAACAAGTGCTTTATCAAGCGTAGCTACTTGGTTTGGAGATACATTCCAAGGTGCATATGACAAAGTAAAGAGTGTATTTGGTGCAATCGGTTCATGGTTTACAGAGAGATACAACTCAATCAAATCCGCATTTAACGGTATCGGTTCATGGTTCAGTTCGACATTCAAGGGTGCATACAACAATGTCAAGACTGCGTTCTCAGGAGTTAAGAAGTTCTTTGAAGGAATATGGAATGGCATCAAGACCGTATTCAAGGGTGTAGGCTCTTTCTTCAAAGGTGTAGCCAACACTGCACTCAAACCAATAAAAGGTATATTCAACGTTGTGCGTGGTGTAATGAACAAAGTAATCAAAGGACTTAATAATTTATCTATTGAGGTTCCTGACTGGGTTCCAGTATTTGGTGGACAGACTTGGGGATTCAACATTCCTGAAATTCCTGCATTGGCTACAGGTGGTGTCATCAAGAGCACAACTACTGCAGTAGTAGGTGAAGCGGGACCTGAAGCAGTCGTTCCATTAAAGAATGACAAGGCAGGTATCATGCAGATTGCAGGAAAACTTGCTGAGTACATCAACGGCAGTGGAAACAATGAAGCCTTGTTGGCAATCTCTAAGAGCATTGACAATTTGGCAGGCAATACATACAGGAATGTAACTGCAAACTCAGGCTATAACACTGCTAACGATATGAATAGCTTTGGCAATTACATAGTCAATATCATAAATCTAGTCAGCAAACAGATTGAAATTGAACAGCGTTCAATGGATAATGATGCTCAACTAGTAAATCAAATCATAGAAGCTATCAGAGATGGCAGAGGTGCTCAGGTTATCATTGATGGTCGTGAGGTATTTAACACTGTTGTTAAAGAAAACAACCGTCAGATTATGAGAACAGGCAACTCACCATTAGGTAGCAGATAATATAAAGGAGAACACATATGGCAGAGAAACATATTGGTGTTCTTGACAGGGAAGGTAGATGGGCAGTAGGCAATACTGCCATCTATATTCCTTCAAAGGATACAGAAATAAATCATAGTAACGTAACATCTTCAGATACAGGTCGAAAAGAAAACGGTGTAATGAGAATCGTCTGGAAAAGAAGAGATGTTCGTAAGGTTAATATGAAATGGAATGTATTAACAGGAAATGAAGTCCATAAGATGCTGAATCTTATGCAAGGTAAGGAATTCACTTTCCATTACTGGGATAACGGCAAGAGGTCTTTCAAGGGCTATTGCGGTGAAATAAACTACACAATTCACAGTGGTGAAATATGCAAAGATTCAGGTGGGCTATATACAAATATATCAATCAATGTGATAGAATTGTAGCAGGAGGTGTGGCACATGTATCCAGTAAGTGACGCATATCTTGAAAAGATAAAGAGCGATTCTATCGCTGTAGATTGGAGAGGTACTCTTACTACTAGGGACAACCTCCACTATGATTTCGATTCAGAAGCTATCGTAGAAGGCACACTAAGTATTACGCATGAAATATCGTCTGACTCAACCATTGAGTTAGGCACTGCGTATACTAGTGAAATCAAGATTAGTCTATATATGCAGTTGGATAGATATATTTTGTATGACGGTACTATTCAGGTAGAATTTGGATTGGAATTGGAAGATGGAACATACGAATGGATTCCATCAAATACTTATTATATAACTGAAGCCACACGTACAGGAAACCTTATAGCAATAACAGGATATGATGCTATGAGTAAGATGGATGCAGTGGCTAAGAGTCAGTTCACTGATATGACTCCATATGAAATCATGGAATCATGCTGTGAGAATACAGGTGTTGAATTAGGCAATACTGAAGAAGAGTTTGAAAATTTCATAAACGGTACTGACTTTGTTTCTGAGTATGTAACTGACAAAGACACTACCAAATCATACTCTGCTATACTTCAGGCAGTATCTCAGATGATGGGTGGCTATGTCACTATTGATAATGACAAGCTATACTTCAGGCAGTACAAGATGGATGCAGACAGAGTATACGGTGATGACGATAGATTCAGCTTGGAAATGGCAGACTATGAGTCATGGTACTCAGGCATGACATACACAAAGATAAAAGACAATACAGTAGAGGTATTGGGTGATACCGAAGGATTGGTATACAATATGGGTACCAACACACTCATGCAGTACGGATTAGATGAAGTACTGCTTGCTAAGTATCAGGCTATATTCGATAGCATCACGACCTATGTATTCACTCCATTCACTGCGACATTGACTATCGACCCATCACTGCGTGTAGGTGATATAGTCAGTTTCACAGGCAATGGTGTTGTTAGTGGCAAGGTAGCACCTGTAACGTCCATAACATATAAGTCATCAGGCACTATGGAAATCAAGTGTGGTGGCGAGAACCCTAAGCTGAAAGACAAGAGTGGCAACGTATCTGAGACTACTCAATATTTATTGAACTCTGCAAATGAGAACAAGATTGTTTACTACAACTTTGAGAATCAGGAAAAACTGATTTGCGGAGACAACGAGGAGATTGAACTGTTCAATATATCATTCGTTACGTCAAGTGCAACACAGTTGATATTGCAAGGTGAGATTCTATTAGATATAGAAACAAGTGAGTCGGTAAATAATGACACATACACTGTTGGTGATGCAGTAGCAAGGGTTAGATATGTATATGACAACAGTGAGATAGAAGGATTCTATCCTACTGAAACCTATCAGGATGGCAAGCATATCTTGAACCTATTCTATCCACTTATTCCAAACAAGAATGTGGAATCACATAGATTCATTGGCTACCTGTCAATGAATGGCGGTAACGCAAGCATAGAAGAATACAATTCAAAGAATATGATTTATGGTCAGGGTCTATACGCAAGTTCAAAACCTTGGGATGGTACAATCACTATCGAGGAATCAATACCATCAATCGTCACGACAAGAACAGATGTCTATACTATATCTCCGATTACTGATATTGCTGAAGTTTCGCCAATTGATAAATACAGTTCTACATTCAACGAAACAGTCAGTGGCATAAGAGTAACATTCTCTCAGTTCACAATGAGTGGAATATACGATACTGTTTCTGCTTCTGAAATTGTTAAATCATTCACAATGGATTCAAGAACAGACCATCTTGGAACATATGACCCTGATTTCGTTGAGATAAATACAAACAATCAGTATCACCTTAAAGAGAACTTCACATTTGAGGGAACACAAGAAAGCATTGACACAGGCTATCTTGACAAAGTTGAAATTGATACAACAGAATTTGATACAATATCAAGCATAGAAGCAGTTGAGGAGTGATAGCATGAACTACACAAGCGTGGCTGACATTATAAGTTCAACCAGCAATATGACATATGTCGTGGAGAACACGAGAACTACAGACAGTGTTGATGTGACACTACCAACACCAATTGCATGGACTGACAACGTTTATCATGAACTCACGCAGATAACAATACTCTCATTTGGCACAATGAATAATATTTTTGTCTCGCTGAGCGGCTCTGGTGATGTTAGCGGGTATTACGACATTATCATTAATGAGACGTATGACACCGCAATGTATAACATTGCATATGAAATAGGCACATTGAATGATGATATTGAATTCCTGAGAGCATATTGGGATGGCTATAGCGACCCAGTACAGACTTCAAACGATTACAAGCTGACGTATCAGGCTGTATTGCTGAGTGACGGAACATTCTATATTGATGTGATAAACTTCCCAACAATTAACAACACAAATAATTCAGGCATAGACGATTATAATTATCAAGGCATCTGGTGGGATGTCACAAGTCAAAATAGACAATTCACAATACGACAGGATGGAACTGAAGAATACGAACCTTACACAGTTACAATAGGAATTGTAGGACCGGAACCAGGACCGGAACCAGAACCGGAACCAGAACCGGAACCAGGACCGGAACCAGAACCGGAACCAGAAGCACCTGTTACAAAGTATCTTCTTGGAGACGATACAAAAATATACACTGTAGAAAACAATGCCCTTGTTGAGATTACAGGAACAATCAACTCTTCAACATTTATTGACAGAGGACTTGATTCAACGCCAATAATAGCTTCAACAATTCCGCATCTTAAGATATACAGATGGATGAATAGTACATCAACGTATGCACCATTTAACATATCACTTAGTGGAATACCTACCCCAAGAACGGTTACGTGTGTGGCTGACATGAACCATGAATCCATAAAAGGAATAAGAGCAATAACCTGTAGCTATGACGGTACAGTGAATATTCAGTATTCCTATGACGGAACTACATACACCAGCAAGATGTCGGTAGCTGATTTTCTTGCGATAAGTCCAGAGACATTATATGATGGTCTTGGAACTGAAAATAAAATATACTTCAAGTTTTGGTTGGAAGATGATACATCAGCATTGACTAATCTGGTAATAAGCTACCAAAACACAAAATAACAAAAAGGAGGAAAAAGACATGGCTTTAAAAGGTCACACAAGGATTGAACTTACTGATGCCAAGACAGGCAAGAAAGAAATCCACGAAGATGATAATATGTTCACAAATGCTCTTGCTGATATTCTAAATAGCCCACTTATATACCCTGTTGATTATGACATTCAGAACGGCTATGAGTATTATCTTGGTGGCATTGAACTGTTTAAGGATGCAGTAGACACATCTAGCTATTATCCAGTTGGAAACGAACAGATAGGATATGCCATAAAGGGTGAACAGTCAACAAATGCGGTAAAGGGAACATACAACAGTGATGAATCAAGCTATGATGCTCACACAAAAACGTTAAAGCTTGTATATGACTTTGCCACAAACCAGTGCAACGGTCGTATTTCAAGTGTGTGTCTTACAAACAAGATAGGTGCAAGGGCTACATATGGTTTGGATAATGCACCTGATACGGTTAATTATATAAACCTTTATGGTACAGACTTAAAGGGATACACCCCGATGTTCAAATCAAGTGCAAAGAACAGAGGATGCGTATGGAATCTAAGCACAAAAAGAGCATATGAGTTCTACAAGTTTGAAAATACGCTCAAATGCGATATATATAAGCTAGATTATACGAACGTAGATTTGTTTGGAGACAAGAAAAAGTTGATAAGTACTGAGGACATATCAACAGATACAACAATGGGTACGCCTGTTCCTACGTATGACGAAGCAACAGGAAAGATTTATGTTGTCAACTGTTCATTCCGCACTCCGCAGGACATATTCGAAATAACTCTCGGAAATAATGACAGTCTTACCGCAAATAAGATAACGTTCAATCAGGGATATGAGTGCATAACTCTACCTCATTTCCATAATGGATATTTCTGTGCCATAAGAAGAGACAACGCAAAGGTATTCAAATATGATATACACAATCTTACCAACGTCACTGAGTTGACAGGAACAGCAAGTTTCACTACAGGTTCAGCACCAGATATTGTAAAGGTATTCGGAATGGGTGATGCGTTCATCATTGGAAAACTGCATACATTTGCTGCTGATAGTCTAGCCAATATCATAGACATGAGTTCAAATGTGATAAAAAAATGCAGACTTCGTGCATACAGTCAACGATACGATTCAGATGATGGTTACCCAGTTGAATATATATACAACGGCAAGTTAATGTCCGTATCACCTCATTCTTATGTTGATGACTCAGATAGCCAAAGCAGAAGAATGGCATTTATCAACCCAATGTACCTAACCACAATTAACAACCTTGAAACCCCTGTTGTCAAAACTTCCGATAAGACAATGAAGATTACATATACGATTACACAGACGGAGTAATGATTATGAAGATTATTTATAACGGCTCCGATAAATTCAAGAAACGTATTGTGGAATGGCTGAACAAGAAGATAGACGAGCCTGAGACTGAGGGCACAGATGGTCAAGTACTTACCACTGACGGAAACGGTGGTAGGTCTTGGACTACTGTTGATATGTCTAACTACTATACGAAAGAGGAAATAAACAAGATGCTAGAGGAAATAAGCCAGACACCAAGTAATGGAAATGAGTAACAGCTCATGATAAAATATATTTGTAAGAACGGAGGAAATGCTTATGGACTACATAAGATTTAGCGTTGATGGGCAGAGGTTAGACTATGACCGAAAATACTACTCTTCAACGGACACTATTGATACGCTTTACTGTAACTTTAAATTTGAAACTGATGACTTAGGACACATCCTTGGCGGATGGGATTTGCCATATTTGTGGGCACAGTTCCATGACGAAGAAGGTAATGTATACATAAAGGCTGTGACTGATAATACATGCTCTATCCCACACAAGTGTCTTAGACAGTTAAAGTTTAAAATGACTCTTTTCGCTACTGACAAAGAAGACTACATGACATGTGAGAAACGTTATACTACAAATGAGATTGCGTTCAAGTTCAAGGGCAGAGCCAACCTCAACTATGACGACGGTGTAAGTCCTGACGAACCTGTGCCTTCACAGTGGCAACTATTGTTGGACAGAGTGGATGAGTGTGAGAGCACCGTAGATACGCTATCTCAAGACGTGACTGCTATTGGCGGAAGAGTAGATGGATTGTCTCAGGATGTAACTAATATTGACGATAAGGTTGATACTGTATCGCAGACTGTAGCTACTATGGGTGATAAGGTTGACAGTTTTGACAGTAGGGTAACTGCTAACACTACTGCTATTGACGGATTAACACAGGATGTTACATCAATTCATGGTGATTTAGATGACTTAAGTACTAGCCTTGAAAATGAGGTAACTGCTAGAGCTGACGGTGACACAAGGCTTGAAGGTCTTATTGATGACGAAGTAACTGCAAGAGAGCAGCTTGATACTGATGTTCGAAGATGGTTCACAGAAGAATCTAACGCTCGTGTTAATGGTGATAACAATCTTCAAAATAACATTAATAGTCTTGAAACCACAGTAAGAAGCAACTACTCTAGTTCCATGAGTAGAATGGATAGTCTTGATAGCAGAATTACAGGCAATGCAAGTGCTATTAGTGGTCTTAATAGCAGAGTCACAAACAATGCAAACGCTATAGAAGGTATCAACACTACAGTTGATGGACTAAGCACCGACCTTGCTGACGAGTCTACTGCAAGAGAAACTGCTGATACGAGATTAGAAGGGCTTATCGGTGATAGGTACACTAAAACCGAAACTGATACTTTAATTAATGCTGAATCCACCGCAAGAGCCAATGCTGACGCTGAGTTGCAATCAGCTATTCAAGCAGAAGCAACGACACGTAGTGAAGCTATTAAAGGTGTTAATGGCACTGTTAACGAGTTAAATACTAAGCTTGATGATGAAAGTACAGCAAGAGCTAACGCTGACACTAGACTAGAAAGTCTTATCGGCGACAGGTATACAAAGACTGAAACTGATGCATTACTTGATGCTGAAAGCGCAGCAAGAGAAGCTGCTGACACAAACTTACAGACACTTATCAATAATAGATATACTAAAGCAGAAACTGATGCTTTATTAAACGGTAAAGCAGATGTGGAAGATATACCTGATTTAACTGATTATTATACAAAAACAGAAACTGATACCTTACTTGATGCAAAACAAAACAGCTTAAATGAATCACAATTAGCGACTGTAAACAGTGGCTTGACTTCAAGTGATAAGACAACACTGGATGGTCTTGATAGTAGAGTTACAACCAATACTAATGATATTGCAACATTAGATGAACAAGTTGAAGAATTAAAAAAAGCTTCTGGTGGTGGAATAGACGGTACTGGTGCTGGATTCCATTCAAGTATCTATCGCGGTAAGTATCTAGGAGACACATATACTGATGCACAAAAAGCGGCTATTACTAATGGTACGTTTGACGATTTATTTATTGGCGACTACTGGACAATCAATGGTGTAAATTGGCGTATTGCCGACTTTGATTACTATTATAACGTTGGTGATAGTGAAGGACCTTTTAAGGAACATCATGTTATTATTGTACCGGATACCGTTTTATACGAGGCTAAAATGAAATCGACTAACTCTACATCATATGCTTATTCTGGAAGCGAAATGTGCTATGCTAATTTAGATAAAGCAAAAACTGCATTTACTAATGCTTTTGGTAGAACGTATATTGCAATGCATAGATGTCAATATGCAAATAGCGTTAGTTCTGGTGTTGCTGACGGAGCAATTTGGAGCTACTCAAGAGTTGAACTTATGTCTGAAGAGCAGGTCTATGGTCACGCCGTATGGGGGAAAGGCGGTTATGATGTAGGCACACAGAAAACACAATTTAAGTTATTTGCATTCGACCAGACTAAAATCAACATTAGAGATAACTACTGGCTAACCAATGTTGTAGACTCATACGACTATGCTTGTGTAGGTATTAGTGGCGACGCAGACAGGGGTAGTGCTGCCAGTTCATATGGTGTTCGTCCATTCGCATGTTTAACTGGAGAGTAGTGAATAATTTTAAGGAGGATAAGTATGAAAGTTAGATTTATTGACGGATTTGAATTCGAAGCTGAGCTGAATGGTAACAACATCATTCCAAAAGTAGAAGTATCTGATGAAGAGTTGCGTGAAGAGAATTTAGTTGAAGTATGGGTTGATGACGTTAAGTATGAAAATATGGTGTGCTGTAACAATTTCAAAATGGATGGTAAACAACATCTTATTATCAGACCTTTAACCGAAAGAGAGTTAAAGGATAGAAACTTTGAAGCTAAATTAGAATATATTGCAATGATGGGAGATGTTGAGTTATGATGAGCAAATTTGAAAAGGTTCTGTATTGGTATCGTGCGGGGATGTGGGATATTAAAAAGGTTAGAAACGCAGTTGTAAAGGAGTGGATTACAGAAGAGGAATTTAAAATAATTACAAGTGAAGATTATTAAGTATATTGAATTACAATATGACATATGCTATAATGATTATGCCAATTAGATTGGCGAAATCCCTATATCATAATTGCGTACCTAGTGAAACCTTCCTCACATGAAACTAGGTACATGGAGAAGTAGGCTTCCTATTAGCACAATGTAGCATACTGTTAAACATACAGTGTGATTACAGGCAAGCCGACATGTGCCCTACATTGTAACCTCTCTCTAACATGTATATGTACGTCACTAACATACTCTAATTCTATACTCCAATTCGTACATATACATATGGACACTTAGCTTAGTGGGTAGAGCTATCGGCTCATAACCGATTGGTCACAGGTTCGAGTCCTGTAGTGTCCACCATATTCAAACAGAGATGCATATCCTTAGTTGCCATAAACTTTGTCCGTCCAATGCGTCTCTTTAATCTTTAATTCTCCTAGAAAACGCCTAGCTTTTTGCTAGGTTTTTTTCTTTTTGGTTTGTATTGCATGGTTACTTAATGTAGTATAATAGTATAAGGCGAAGGAGGAATAATATGAATATCAATTGGAAATTAAGATTAAGAAACAAAGTCACTCTAGTTTCTATCGTTACGCTAACTGTTAGCTTTGTGTACAGTGTTTTGGATGCTATGGGTATTGTTCCTAGGGTAGACCAAAACTTTGCTCTACAGGGCTTAAAATACGTTATAGACGTACTATCACTTTTAGGTATTGTAGTTGACCCAACCACAACAGGCATAAGTGACAGCAACCTAGCTATGCAACGTGCGTACCCTAGTGATGACAACTTGGACTTAACAGTATGCGAAGACCCTATTAGTGACAAAAACGAAGAAGTAGACTCAGGTGTATTTGATGTAGGAGAAGACGCTGAATATGTGCCTAGTGATTCTGACGCTAGTGTGTAGGTGATTTATAATGGGCAAATCGTTGACATCTGAACAGGTTGTTTACCTGATGAGCATTATCACATTCGTTATGAGTGCGTGTGCATTTTATATCGGCAGAAAGAAAGAAAATGCTGATGAGGTAAAACAGTCTGTAGAACGTAGCACTAAGATTAATTGGAAACTAGACCAACTATGTGATGACTCTCGCTCACTTAGGGTTGATGTTCAGACTCAGTATAAATCCATAGAGAATAAGCTAGACAAGATTAATGAAGAGGTTATTGTGCTGAAACGTGACCAGAAGACTTCTTTCAATCTTCATGATGAAAACAAAGCGAATATACATAGGATTGATGATGAATTAAATATACTTAAGAATCGTATCATTACGCTTGAAACAATCAACAGTCAAAAGGAGGGACATTAAATGGCAAGATATGCTAATGACTTAATCAGAGTAGCCAAAGCTGAAGAAGGCTACCTAGAAAAGAAATCAAACGCTGACCTCAATAGCAAATCAAAGAATGCAGGAAAAAATAACTACACAAAATACGGCAAATGGTATGGATTGAACCCTGCATACTGGTGTGCTGAGTATGTATCTTGGTGCGTTTACAAAGCATTTGGTGACTGCAAAATCATGTATGGTAAGTCAGCGTCCTGTGAAACAATTCGTCAGAGATTCATAAAACACAAAAGATACGGCAAGACACCTAAAGAGGGAGCTTTCATTTTCTTTTCAGGCTCTCGACATCCAGGTGCAGTTCACATTGGTATCGTTAGTAGAGTATCAGGCGATACTGTATACACAATGGAAGGCAATACAAACTCAGACAAAGGAGTTGTTGACAATGGTGGTGCAGTTAATAACAAAGCTTACAAGAAAACATACTCAAAGATTCTTGGGTACGGATACCCTGAGTATGATACACCTAAGAAGAATACCACCGTAAAGGCTAGTGCCAAGACAGGCAAGGTAATTGCTAGTGCATTGAACGTAAGAAAACAGCCTAGCATTATGGCTAAAAAGTGTACATTTTCGCCACTGCTCAAAGGTCAGAAAGTTAAGATTGTCAGCAAGACAGGTGACTGGTACCTGATTGAGCACAATGGTAAGCGTGGATATGTTTCAGCTAAGTATATTGCATAACCGAGTGTAACGTATTATATAACGAAAAAGCCCCTACTATAACAGTAGGGGTTTCTTCATGTATGCTGAAATTTTGGAGGAGTGCCACGCATGGCACTAGAATCTAATGAACCTATCGTAAACAAAGTGTAAGTGTTGCTACTCCGTCCTTGATACGGTATCCGATAAGTATATACTTCTTTGCGTAATGCTTATCATAATAATATTTTACTCCATTAACGTCATAACAGTCAATGGTTACATCAAATCTTTTATTCTTTTCCATAGTTGATATTCAATTTATATCCTCTTGTTTTGGAAGTTCTATACGGTACTACATCAGGTCTGTATTTAGGGAAGTGTTTCTTCAACTGTCTCATTAACTGCATCTTGGTCTTACGATACTTGATGCCGTTGGTGTCACACCAGTCCAAATAGATTTTAAACAGTTCACTGCATGACAATGCGAAATCAAATTTGGAATATCTCTCAAATTCAAGTTCCTTGACGAACTGAATTGTTGTATCGGTTTCTTCTTCATAATCTTCCATGATTCTGTCTTCACCGTCATACTTGACGAATTCCTTTTCGGTTTTAATCATATTGTACCCTTTAAGAACCCAGTTGAATATAGCACTCATATCCTCAGACAATTCTCTTTCAAGATTCTTGTTGATTGGCTTTTCATTTGGCTTAGTCGGATGGTCAACAAACTGAGTATCGAATCTAACAATCTTCATACGTCTGAAATATCCGTCAGACACATCTCGTGAATGTGGCAGTTCGTTACATGCGATAAACATTTTTGTACGTGGACGGAAGTTCATGAAATCCTTCCCCTTATGACATGCACTGATAATATCCCCCGCAGTAATCTGCTTGAACACTGACTCACAGGCTTCAATCTTTGTACTTGCATCTGCCGATACATTCAGGAACGAGCGTGAGAACTGAATAGCCTGAAATGGTTGGTTGATAGATGACAATTCTACATTCGACACATTCATATGACCAATCATTTTCATAAGCATGTTGAGATAAACAGACTTGCCGTTTGCACCTTCACCAACTAGGATAAATCCTTTATGCATTGAGTTGTCGTTGAACAGTATATACCCTGCCATTTCCTGTAGCAGCTTCGCCTTGTTTTCATCCTCACCTGAGATGTCATAGATGAACTTATCGAACTTAGGACTAGTCGCACTAGGGTCATATGGATATTCAATTACATAGTCAACATAGTCCTCTTTACGGTGTTCACGGAATACAGGCTCGTCACCTGTCAAATCCAATGTACCATTCATAAAATTAACTATACGCAACTGGTTCATCATGATGTCATCATTGACAATCATGGCACGTACCAACTTGATGATAGAATTGCACTTAGTACCACTAGTATAAGAACCTAGTTCCTTTGAGATGTATGAGATTATAACGTCAGGCGGAATGATATTCCATGCCATGCCGTCATACTCATAGTACCCAATGTGTGAGTTGTAGATAATGTTATGTTTCTTCACTACCTCATTGGCTATGAATCTTTCGCTAGGCATCTTGGAACATTCAGCTTTGAGAACCTTGAGTACCTCAGGGTCAAACTTGCCTGTTTCCTCTAGCTTTGCGAATAACTGAGCAACTAAAATCTTATTCATGAATCGGCACACATTGACTGCAAATATTTCGAGTTCGTCAAGGTCATTGATTAAGGTAGCTAGAGCGACTATGCCGTCTTTTGCATTTGCTACCAATGTGTCTAGGTTTCCACCTGCTTCATAGTAATCCGAGATGTCTTTACAGCTCTCAGGAATCTCTACGAACTTGAATTTGATTCTATTATTCAGTAGTTCCTTTGCCAGTTTCTCATTGAATTTGGCACCTGAGTCGTCATTGTCAAATGTAAGAATGACTTCCTTGAAGTTGCGTGCATAGGTTATTACTGACTGTCTCTGACGTTTGGAGAATGTACCGCCTGCCATTGACAGTACAGGATAGCCCTCCTGATAGAACGAGAGATAATCGAAAGCCCCCTCTGCAATGATAAGGGAATCCTTATTTCTTGACAGTGTATCTAGCCCAAACAGGTCATTCATGTTGTACTCGTTTAGCGGTGGTTTCAGGTACTTTGGATTTCTCCCCTTGACTACAGGCGACATTGTACGTCCGCAAAAGTACGATACATATCCGTTTCTATACATAGGGATAATGATTCTATCAGTGCGTTCATCATATCCCAGTCTTAACGTGTTGATTGTGTCATCATTGATTCCACGTTTGTGCAGATACTCATAGTCTTCATCACGCAGACGCTCATGCCATAGCTGAATCTGATTGTTCAGGTTCTGAGTGTACTCTACCCAACCGTCAGACTTGTAGCTGCTAGGCATATCAACGTTTGTTATTTGTGCTAGGTATCTTATAGCCTTACCTTTGTCACCATCAAACTTAGCCAGTGACACTAGGTCTATTACATCCCCACCCATTGCATCACTGAATGACCACCATCTATCGTTGTAGACAACAACTGAGTTAGGGTTACTGCCTGCGTGCAGGAACGACTTGCACCTGTCACCTTCCCTATTTATGTCCAAGCCACAAATATTCTTTGATGCAGTAACGCAATTGATTCTAGCTTTTATCGACTCAATCGCTTCTCTGAATTCCTTGTTTTCCATTACCAAATTCCTCCTCACAAATTTCTATAGCCTGCTCTGGTGAGCGGACAACATACACCTTATGATTAAATGACTTAAGCACTCTATGGAACTGCTTTTGGTCTTTTCTTAATCTGCCTGTAGCAGTCTTTATTTCAAACCAAAGGACTTCGCCATTAGGACAGATGATAAGCAAGTCAGGTGTACCATCAATCCCAATCTTTATAGGGAAGTCACTGTTGAGTGGCAGAAACTTCCCTACCTGCATACGGTACGGTATCGCACCCATGTTTGATACCGCAACCATTATTTCCCTTTGGAGTATCGTTTCAGGATTACTCATCAGTACTACCCAAACCGCCGACACGTCTTGCCAGTGCTTCATCATCATCAGTAACCAAGTAATACATGAATATTCCCTGTGCAAATGCATCACCCTCTGTTACTTTTACCGTACACGGTTTCTTTGAATCGCAAGTAATTTTTGCCATGATGTGTCCTTCGTTGCACGCACCATAGTAATCACTGTCAATGATTCCTGTTGTATTGTCCAACTGAATTCTATACTTGAATCCCATGCCACTGCGAGGTACAATCACAAGCACTACATCCTTAGGCATACGTGCCCTGATTCCTGTAGGAAATAAAACGCTTCCATCCTTATGCAATGTGAATGGGAATGGGGAATAGAAATCATACCCTGCAGACCCACTGGTTGCACGTTTTGGCAACTTGATATTGTTATATATTTTTCTTAGCTCTGCGTGTGTATATCCTTGTGCAACTTCACAACCCAAGCAGTCCTCCTCAAACTGATTAAAACTAACTTTATAAAATTTAAGTCCTTTCATATTATCTCTCCTTTGTTAATTCTTCTTTTATTCTTTTATATTTGATGGCATCATTGCGTAATTCTTTTTCAAGTCTATGAAGAATAGCAAGCCTGTCATCATCCACGAACTGATTAGCAACGTCCGTGGTTATGCTTTGTGCATACTTGACTATCATCGTTGCGTATTTGTTAGATCTAGCAACTGACATGTTTATTTTTTCTCCCACAGGTATAGACTTGACAGGTTTCTTATTGGAACGTCTTTTTCTTGCACCGTGAGGATTTGTAACAGTGTTTACGATACTGTTTATCTTGAATGTGAATCTGCCACACGCAATAGCGTCTCTGGTATATGCATTTCGTATACTTGCCACTGATATTCCTAGAGCATCAGCCAGTTCATTTACATCACCTGTGCCAACCAGCTTACCGTCTAGGCTGAATGCGTCAAAGATATATTTCTTACTCATCACCATCACTGCCTTTCAGATATTTTTTGATTTTATTAATATCAATTTCCATATCCAATGCGATACATCTTAGCTTTTTGTTTTCCTTACGAACCTTATCAATCTGTCTTAACAATTCTCTATTGTCAGCTTTTATAGTTTTTAGGTATCTCTCTAATGTTTGTTCTCTACTCATATGTTGTCTCCTTAAATTAAAAGGGTAGGGGGCTAACCTACCCTGTCATATCTTAGAATGGGAATCCGCCTACATCCATGTCTCCCAATGATGGTTCACTTTCATTTAGCATCATAGCTTCATTGGTTCTGGAACCAGTCAATAGGTAATGAACATTTGCATACATGTTTCCATTGTATTCTCTATGATTGATATGTACGAATCCTGTCTTGCCTACGAAGAAGTTTTCATTAACGCCTACTGTACGTGGCAAACCGCCTAATCCGAATGATTCCCATAGGTTTGCTAAGTTAGTGTTAACCATTTCAATATCATTTTCGCTTTCTGCTTTGAACACGATATAGTATTTGACTGTTCCATAGTTCTTAGGAAGCTTGAATTTGAATTCCCACATTGGGTACCCTGAGCTAGAAGTTTTTTCGATTAATGATTCAATCCTTACCTGATAATCTCCTTCAGGTGCAGTTTCAAATGCCTGCTTTACTTTACTTGAATCGAATGTCCAATTGATTGCCATATTACTTTTCCTCCTTATTGGCTTTAAAAATTTCACTAGGTAAGATATACTGTCTGTTCATAAACTGGTCTTTAGCAATCATGCTTGAAGACCCTTTACAATTGTAGAGCCACATTTCCTTACCGTCTTTGTTCTTGCCGTGCTCTACTCTTCCTACGATATTACATAACCCGCATACCTGATTGATAATCTTTGCAGGAATGTCAGGTTCTACACGAGGGAACTCAGTTCCGTCTACATTAGGAATCATAGTTACCTTTTCCCATGCAGTCCAAATAATATCAGTTCCTGCATCACCGCTCTTGCGAATCAGTCGCTTGATTGTGTGATACATAATCATATATGCTCTACGCATATCCTTGTACTTTCCGCTGGCTTCCATTTCTAGGATGCCCAAGTCAAACATATCCGTTAAGCAGTCAACAATAATGTTGTCATACTTGCCACTGCTGATAGCATTGTCTAGCAGGTATACAACTGAATCGTGTGCAATCTCTCTTGATGACACGTCATAATCATACTCCCAATGGTTCGCTTTCACAATATCTAGGTTAGGTCTATCGAAATTTCTTAAGACGATAGCCGAGTTATCGGTATTGATGAGCAGATTTCTTCCACGTTCTTTTGTTTCCACAGTAGTAGTGTTGACTGTCTTACCACTACCACTTGGTCCATATACTAATGCGTTCATACTTATCCTCCAATCATTTCAAGTTCATAGTCACTCATGCCTAGCAGGTCGCTATCCATGACTCTGGTTTCCCAAGTCTTTTCACAGTACTTGCACTTGTTGCAGTGTCTAGGTGTGTCTCTTCCTTCAATTAGTTCCTTGACTCTAGGCAATACTCTTACCATTTCATCCAAGGCTTCGTCAAGGTTATGCTGATTAACCTCTGCAATTACAAATCTAGGATTGTCATCATCACGAATGGCAATAGCCAAGTAGCAAGGAAGTCTCTCGCCTGTTTCTTGGAACACCAGTTCCTGATAGATAGCCAACTGCAAATCATAGTGCCACTGCTTAACAAATGGTGTTCCGTCATATGACGGCTTCACGTCATGTACGCATTTAAGGTCTACTATTCTTTTGCCCTTTAAATACACGTCTAGCTTGCCTTTGAATGGCATCCCTCCAATTACACCTCTTACTACTTTTTGTTTCTCTCCGTCCAAATATGACGTAAATAGAGGGTCTTCCTGCATCTTCTCTACAATTCTTGCGGCTGGTCTAAGTGATGCCTTCAGTTGTCCTTTGGTTTTGCCCCTTGATGAGATAATCTCAGGGTGGTTGAGTTTGAATTCATCCAATGTTCCTTCAACGAATGCATCTACATATCCGCCCATAAGCATTGCATCATTCCATTCCTGACTGTACTCTCCGTTGTACATAGCCATAGCCTGATTCTCACAGTGCAGGAATTTTTTCATGATAGAAGCAGTGAGTTCACCACTTGGTTCATAGTAGTTTTCTGTTGTGTTCATTACAGTTTGCCCTCCCTTTTTAGCTTGGCTACTCTCTGACAAATAGAGTTCTCCGAACGGCTAAGTTTAGGAGACATTTCTCTATACGTCATCTTACCATAGTTTTCAATTACATATAATTCATCCTCTTTGCTCCAAGGTCTTTGAGGATAAAGAGATGTTTCTCTATATTTCATTTTCTTCCGGAAGTTATATTCAATACGTCTGCGTCTTTTGATTTCTTCCTTTGTCATGTTTTCTCTATTCATTTGTTTTCTCCTCCTTAATTGCATCATTCCATGCATCTTTCCATGACTGTCTGCATGTTTCTGCCAGTTCCTTGAGTTCCATGTTGAACACAACGCAGAAGAAATCATTTATATCCTCTGCATCATCAGCCATGTCGCTGATGATTTCAATCTCCTCGTCTACGTTGCACCCTGATTCTTTAGCCTTTAGATAAATGCTAGTGATTGCTTCTCTGACCGTCATGTTTGCCACCCTTTCTTAGCTCCTTGATTTTATCCATATACCAGTTGGCTTTATCCTTATCGTTTGAGTTTTCATTCATAGAGAATCTGCTTCTATATTTCCATACATTCATTTGGCAGTATTCAGCCGTACGTTTAAATCCGAATGTCATTACCATTTCATTAATGATTGCTGATTCGTCTTCATACCATTTCTTGTCTACCTCGTCAGTAGTGTGCTCAACCATTCTAACGTGGTTTAGTTTAGCACCTACTTCAGTTGTGCTAGTTGACAACTGTGCCAACGACACATTGATTTTTGCAAGAGTTTTATTGATGTCTTCAATGTCGTTTGGCTCTCTGATAATCACAGAGGACACAGGCTTTGCAGTTTCCGTAGTACTGTGTTCAGGTGCTCTGCCGTCATCAGTATCTATGCATAGCCATTCATCTTTCTTGTTTCTGAATACTACATCATTATATAATTTTCCATATAAAGAATTCAATCTAGTAATTTTATCAGTCTTGTAGGTGTTATGATTCTTTAAGAACTCTCTGATTGACTTGATTGTATAGAATACAGAATTGTGTTCCTTTTCCTCAAACTGAATTCTGATTTTTTTGCCACTCTTTGTCTTTGAAAATAGTGGTCCATTTCCATACCCTACGATTTTTCTAATATCATATTCGCAGAAGTAGATTTCTCCTTCAGAATCAATTACAAATCGTACATCATCATAGATGTATCTAGTTACTTTTCTTTTTTCCATAAATTTTGTCCTCTCTTTCCTTTGACTAAATATACTATATCACTATATCATACCTTTAGTCAAATACTTTTATTTATTTTTTCATATTCTTATGTTATACTACTTTATGAAAGCAGGTGATTGATTATGGCACGTGGTGTAAAACAGGTTTGCCCTATATGTAACAAAGAATTCTTTATCTTCGGATACAAATCCCAATGGTTATACAAATATACTGTGCGTGGCACGACCAATTACTGCTGTTCACACAAATGCTTAGAGACAAGGAGACGATTGAAAGATGACATTCACAAGGGAAGACTTGGATAGACTTTCTCACATGACTGAGGAAGAAATAACCGAAGCTATCAAAGATGTACCAAATGAAGACTTGATTGCTATCAATGATATGAGTGAAACTTCAATAAGTTACCTAGATTCTGCTAAGCACGCTAGGGAACATTCAGAAATTAATTCTATCAACAAATCAGCAACTCAAAAAGAGAAGAGGAGAAGAGATGTAAAGACAATGGAAAACTATGACGTTATGGTAAACAAGGGAAATAACGCTTCCACTGCAGTCTCAGGTCTATTGGAAGATCCTTATGCATCCGCTCTCCTTACTTCTATTCGCAAGTATTGGCTTGTTCCAAAGACTCGTGATGACGGCGAGATTGCTACTCGCATGAATTTCTACTTGGATGACTGCATCAAGAATCAGTTAAGACCTACCATTGAAGGAATGGCTATGGCTATAGGCATATCTACAACTACTTTTCGTGCTTGGTCGAGACGTGAGTCTCTTCATGAGTATGACAGATATGACTTAGCTCAGAGATTCTACCAAATGGTTGCAGCCTATGATGCTCAGGCAGTTATCACAGGCAACATGAATGCAGTTGCCTATATTTTCAGGGCGAAGAACTTTTATGACATGCAAGATAAGGTCGAGACAGTTCACCATATAGAAGACCCATTAGGTGAAAAGGTTGACCCTGATAATATCCTTGCAACAATCGAGAATGATATTGACTAGAAGCTGAATGGGTCATCAACAAATGTAGGGCTAAATCTAATTGACGTTCTTAACCATTCTCGTTGTTCAAACTCTCTCATCTGCTCATGCATTTTCTTAGCTATCTCACTAGCACTCAGTCTCATAGCATCCGCATAAGGATTTCTTGTCGCTAAGACAGAATATACATCCTTATATGGTACTTCCACAGTCTTATATTTATCTTCATATGGACGTAGCAGTTCATCAAGCACCATAACTTGTGGTGCTTTTTTCATTGCTCGTTCTTTAATTTTTACTTCATCAACTGCAGTCTTTAATGCATAATTGATAATGTACTTATCTAGTGCTTCCATAATATATTCGACTCTATCCATATCTATGAGTCTGCATTTCTTTGTTTTCTCACTGGCTACAAACACAAGTGACTGATTGTTTCTTTCGTTCAGTGTGTTAAATACATGCGGACTCATTGCATCTATCTCTGTATATCTAAAGTCAATAATGTTTTCGCTATACTTATTATGTAACTTTCTAATCATCCTAGCAGGTACGTTCACTTTCATATCGTACCCAAAATATCCAACATACACTGCACGTAACCATTTGCCATCCCATGTACAGTCAATCTCCCTTCCGTACTGTTCAATGAGAGTTTTCAATTGTTCAATCGCAATCCTATCAGTTATACTCATAATTTTTTCTACACAATTAGTTGGCAATTTCATCATAATAATCCTCCTTATTCATCAAGCGTATGTGTGTACCTCACCCACACAATTCCTGCACCATCTACATAGCATTGAAGCTCTTTTATATAACCATCAAGGTCAAGCCATGATGCTTTTTTAATATTTGATACACTTCTTTCTGCCACATCAAGTGACGAGAAATACCATAGGTCTACGGCACCTTCTCCATACATACAGACTTCGTAGATAGTTACCCATTCATTCCTATGGTTTGCTAGGTAATCATCAACACACTCATAATGCCTTTCAATTTTCATATATCATACCTCCTTATCTTAGGTATTTTTTCTCTATAGCTTCCGTGAGTTTTATCACATTTCCACAAAGCACTTTCCCTCCATGTTTGTCGGAAAATTTTAGACACTCATCTTTCATGAAACATCCTTTGCAGGTTTCCGTCGCACTTATCATCCATGCAACATCCTCTGCTAAATCATATTTATTTTTATTCATAGTTATTACTCCTTGATAATCTCACTGATATTTTTTGTAGATAGAAATACAGTAAGTCTTACCGCTCTACCAAAAATATCAGTGGCATATTTATTGACTTTTAAAAACTGCTGGGAGCTTACCCACTCTAAAAAAACACTATTTTTTTTGGAAGTTTCATAATGATATTCATTACCATTATTCATAATAATTCTATATTCCATTTTAGTTATTCCTCCATTTAGTGAATCTCTTTGATACGTCTTTGGATGTACCAAGATGCCTTTTCCAAGTCTTCAATTTCCTTACCCTTATCTTTCTTTCCAGCTCTACTGATATACTTCACTGCATTGCCAAGGCAGAAGCCAAGGTTCTTGTCTTCGATAAAGTCAATTACTTCAATCTTGCCGTCACTGTAATAGTCAGGGTGGTCTACGTTTTTTGACACCATTCTTTTATTGTATTCCTGCTCTAACGATTCTAATAAGTCAGCAGTTTCTCTGCACAAATCAGATGTAATAATTTCTCCTGCAAATACAGGGTCACTGACATGTTCGCTTGCACATTGTCTTAATGCACATATAAATTTCTTATAGTCTATCATTACTTATTCCTCTCTTTCTCTATTCATTAAAAGTTAGTTTCATCAAATACAATCTGATTGTCTAATAACTTATTACAAACATATATACTTTGAAAATTTGGACTATTCAACAGTCCTTTATCCCTGTGATAAAATTTCATTCTACCTCTTGGCACCAGCATCTCAACTCTATGTTCCCTGAAAATGTCTGCTCTTTTTTTACTATCAAATAATCCATTGAAGTTCATAATCAAGGCAAATGGAATATCCCACTCATACAACTTTTGGAATATCTCATCTCGTTTGCTGAATGGCGGGTTGGATATAATTATATCACCCTGCGGTTTCTGATATTCAAAGAAATCCTGTCCCGTATCTATATGTCCATATCGAACGTCAAATCCTTTCTCCTTGAATGTTGTTACAAATTTGCTGTCTGCCGTATCGAAAGGACACCATATTGTTTTATATCCTTTCTTCACAATATATGGAATAATCATATCTACTGCTTTTTGTGGCGTATAATATTCATCTCCATTTACGCTTTGTTTAACCTGCTGTGAAAAACTCATCTCTTATTCCTCCTCTTCAATTGTATTAAACGGGCATTCATCACAACAACAAATCAAATCACCGTGTTCATCTATATAATAATCATCACCATATGCTGTACACTCATAGCAATAATCAAATTCATCTAATGTCATTGCTTATTCCCCACTTCTTACCTTGTACTTATCAATAGTCCTAATAAACAAGTCAATCATAGCATCAACAACACAAGGGTCGTTCGCTAATCTCTGCTTATCAGATTGCATGTACCATTTGCTCACGTCTTCTTTCATCCAATCGAGAACTCTATCTTTGTCTAACGACCAAACTGCCATGTTGAGTGCTTTTTTCTGCTCTCTAATAGTGCCTTGCTTATAATTGTAAATGCAGTTGTCACATTTTCGACTGTTGCATTGATTTACTGTTCCACTTGTTTCAAGTTCCATACAGTATAGTTTATTTCTTAATATTTCAGCTGCTTCTTCTTTTGTCATTTTGACTGTTTTTTCTTTTGTCATACCTTATTCCTCCATATTTCTATTTGGACATCTATAAATAAGACTCATGCAAAGCTTACCATCTTCATAATAATATTTGACGCATGTTTCATCATCTTTGACCTTGTGATACTCACAATCATTGCACTTGCAAGTAATACCATTATCAGTTCCTGCACCTGTATCTTTCAAGAATCTTTTCTTGCAACGATTAACCTTGTACTGCTCCATTCGGTTCCATTCAAGGTCACTGTAATTGAATAACGTGCGTACCTGTTCAATCATGATTGATACATCAACCATTTCTTCCAACAAATTAGCTCTTGCTTCATCACTATCAGGGTATCTTAGAATCTTGTTACTGGCTTGTACAAGCTCTCCACACTCTTCCATTAATAGTCTTGCTCTGTCATTGGCACCGTAATGAGTAACCATTGCTTTATTCCAATCTTGTTCCATTTTCATTTTCCTCCTGTTTTTCTTTTTCCCACTGCTCTGCTTCACACTTGCTAGTGCCCCTCATACATTTCTCGTTGTCGCAGAGCGGACAGCATATCCAGTATTTCTTATTTGATTCGTTCGCCATAAGTTAGTCCTCTCTTTCTGCAATTGGTTTTTCTTCTTCAAAATGCTCATAAATATAATTTCCATATTTGTATAAAATGTCATGTATCTGTTCCAACTGTTCATCAAGTGCTTTATATTTAGCTTCTAAAGCATTTATATTTTCCAAGCACGCTTGACGTTTTGCTCTTAAACTGTAATAATGCTTTACTAATGCTTGATATAGTTCACTATTATTTTCTTCTGATGCCATATTTATTCCTCACTTTCCATTTCATATTCGTCAAACATTCTCAAAACCATTTCCATTCCGTGAATCATAGCACCTCCGTACATAGTTTCTCTTGGAATTTCGGTTATACGTTTTTCTATCTTTGCTCTTATCTTGTCAACAGTTGGTTCCTGATACGGTTTGCCTTCTTTAATCAGGTGTTCAGCGTAATACAACGGTCTAGTAGTATTCTTAATAACTTTATACTCATCATCAGGCATATCAATTACTACACGCATATCTATTCCTCCTCCTTAGCAACCATAACAATTTCCATTCCCAATGCTTCGGCAATCTTGATTGCATTATCTAATGTCAGCTTGTTTGTTTCTGTTACAAATCTCTGCACCGTAGAGCGTGGTACTCCGCTCATCTTCGCAAACTTTCTTTGCGAGATTTTTTCTTCTTTCATAACTTTCTTTAGGTATGACACTAATGTGTCGTCATTATACAATTTCATTTTCTAGTCCTCCTTAATATTGTATTCCTTAATATGGTATCTTCTTAGCTTTGCACATTATCTTAACCCAGTATGGACTGTACCTACGCTCCTTGGCTATGGCTTCTAGCTCTGCTCGTGTTCGTGCTCTACCTACCTGTCTTCTCTTGTCCGCCTTTTTCGCTTCCTCACGCTTCTTAATCTTGGCGAACTCTACTTCCTTCATCTGCTCAATTTCTCTGCCTACAGGGACGATTTTATAGCCACAGTAGGGGCATCTGCTCGCAGTCTTGAATACCTTAAAGCACTTAGGACACATTCTGATTGTGAACTCGCCCTCGTCATTGAATTCTCTATGCTTCTTCGTTACCCCGTCAAGCGTCCATTCTCTATCATCATCAGGCAGTCCATGTCTCTGATAGTTTCCTACGCAGTCTATGATGACTGCACGCTTTCCTTCTTTCGGTGTCATACATCTCATTGACTGCTGAATATACAGTGCAAGCGACTGTGTCGGTCTCAGCAGTATGGCTACTTCCACATCAGGCAGTGTGATGCCTTCCGATATGATATTGCAGTTGCACAGTACATCAAAGTCTCCATTCCTGAAGTCATCCATGATTCTCTTTCTCTCATTCTTTCTCATTGAACCATCTATATGACGTGCACTTATCCCTGCATGAGAGAACTCCTCGCACACCTTAAGACTATGCTTAACGCTTACGCAGTATGCTATCGCCTGCTTGCCACCGCCCAGTTTCCTGTATGCCTTGATTACATCTCCGTAGATTCTGCTCTTAGTCATCAGGTCATCCAACTGTCCGATAACATAGTCACCCATTCGTGTATCAATCTCGCTCAGGTCTAGGTTTATCGCAGGTGCATAGTAATCGAACTGACTTATCGCACCCTTCTTGATAAGCGACTTCACACTGATGCCTGTTATCAGTCTATGATACAAATCAAGTCTCTTGCCGTCCAACCGTGTCGGTGTTGCAGTGAACCCAACCACATATGCATTCGGATATGCTTCCACTACCTTGTGATACGACTTGGCACCACTGAGGTGTGCTTCATCTATTATGATTAGCGTTATGTTGCTCTTATCGAGCCGTCTTGCTTCCGTGAAGACGCTTTCCACATAGACCTTATAGTTTAATCCTTCCTCCACTAAGAAGCCTGACAATTGATTTAACAGCTCTATACGGTGTGCTATCAATAACGCTTTTCCTTTAGTCAAGTCCTCTATGAGCTTGGCTATGACATATGACTTCCCACTTCGACAGGGAGACTGTGCAAGAACTCTCCTGTTTCCTTTCCTGAACTCGTTGAGTATGCCATTGTACAAGTCCTGCTGATAGTCTCTTAACCTAATCATGTGAGACACCCCCTATCAATGGACATGTTCGTTCAGTACATATCCACTCTTCCTTCCGCTGGCAGAAGCCAATCACTGACAAACCACCAATGGGTTCCCCTCCTACGGCTTCCAATCCAGTATAGTTTTTCTCCGTAAAATTCTCTTATACCATCAATAATATACTGTTTCCCTATAAAATGCAACATATCCTCATTGAACCATACTCTATGTCCATCTTCCGTATGATAATCGCTTAATTCTCCTACCAACACTCTATCTCCTACACGAAATTCCATATATTATTTACCTCCTAATTAATATTTATCTACTCTACCCAATGCAGGGACAAGCCAATCTTCTCTCCACATCCAACGTGAACCTTTCAAATAGTATACCCATGCATGATGTACATCTGAATATCGTCTTTTCTTAACAACTTGCACACTTCCGAGCATGTCAAGCATGTAATCATTGAACCCAACGCTTGAGTAAGTTGCTTCTTCAATATCGTTGCATACGAGCTTAACAATGTCACCATTCTTATATTTAGTAATCATAAATATTACCTCCTAAACATTTTCATATACATCCACTCTACCGAACACAGGCTCAACCCAGTCTTCTCGCCATACCCAGCGTGAGCCTTCCATATAGTATACCAGCACACCGTCCTGTTCTCTTACAACACTTCTCTGAATAATGTGTACCTCACCGAGCATGTCTAACATGCTATTGTTGAACCCAACGGCTGAACGAGCTGCTTCGAAAATATTATGGCATACAAGTCTAACGACATCACCACTCTTATACTTAGCACTCATAAATATCAACCCTTCCATTTGGATAAGCAAGCCATGCGGGGTGCCATGACCAGTACCCATTATCTATATCAAGTTTAATGTACTGACCGTTATCAGAGCTACGTGTTACAGTAGCAATCCGTCCAATGTACTCATCCATTTCACAAGCAAAGGTATGGTACTCTCCTCTCTCATGTACCCAACCTTTTACGACAACTTTGTCACCGACTCTGAAATTATCCATACTTTATCCTCCTATGTATATACTGATTCAAACAATAATTATCTACTATCCGTGGTGCAATTATCTACCACTTACCATAATACCACCATGATAGTGTCACGATTGACAGAAAAATGTCAAATATTTTTTTCTTCTTGTCATTCAATTTTTGCCCTATTTATCTATACTTTTTTTATTTTATGACAGAATGACAGTAAAAAATAAGTTAATAGAAAATAAATAGATATATATAATATATATATAAAAAATAACTAGCGACTTGGAAAAAACACCCGTCATTCGTCACAAAATTCAAATTATGCCCTATTTATCGGTGTTTTTCGGTGACAGGTGTTATTATCCAAATTGACATTTTGTCATTTCCTAAATTCTGCCAGCACGAATCCGATTACGATTCCAAGCCATATCATTCCTACAATCGCACCCATGACTACCATCTCCTTTCTGCTATACGCACACACGCTACCACATCCTTTCTATGCTACCAGCGTGGTCCTTCGGACCGTATACGCACGCATCCTCTATATCATAATTTTCTTCTTCAAAATACTTCAAGTCTTCTACAATCTTAGCGGCTGTGCTAAGCTCATCCAATGTCATCTTCACGCTTAGATGCTGAATGAGATACCTAACCATTGGTCTTAGATAGCTAATCTCTTCCTCCAATGCATCTGCTCTCATACTTAACTTTTCATTTCTATCACGCTCGTCTTCGAACGCTTCAATTATTCTCTCACTATATAAATCCATATGCTATACCTCCTATGCCTGCTTATCCAATGTAATCTTGCCGTTATTATATACTACATTTACGTCTTCGCCACTCTCACGCAATGCTTCAAACACTGCATCCAATTCGTCATCTTCTCCAATTACTGCACCACGGAAGTTAATCCGGTCAATCATAATCCAGTCTCCTCCTATCTTGTAGTATGCTTCTTCATCTACTTCGAAGTCAGGCGTGATGTCTGAATATACATATTCTACATCATCACTGCTTAATTCCCCCATAGAAATGTCTTCAAGTAGCTTATCATATGCGTTATCCTTCCCGTAAGAACCGACACCATATGCTTCGTCCTTGCCATTCTTCCCTGCGGATGCGGTATCATAATTGTAGTCGTAATAGTCGTACCAGTTGTCGTATAATTTATCATATCCTGAGGTTCCTGTCCCTGTATACCCTGTGTACCCACTATAATATCCGTATCTCTCTGCATAGGGCAAGTATGATGTATTACTGAACATTACACCGTTGTAGTCCTCTTCCCAGCTACCTAAGAGTGTCATGTTGCCGTCCTTATCCAAGAAGCAGAATCTGCTTGTCTCTCTTTCCTTATCTACAAGCCTATATACTCTAGGGTTTTCTAACATATTGTACCCATACGCATCCTTAAGAAGTGATGCACAGTCTCTTGCAAATGTCATACTATCATTAATTACGCTCCCCTTTGGTGGATCCCATTCTCTTAGAATGCCGTTATGCATGAACCCTAAGTCGGTATCATACGAATGTCTTCGCATGATCGCTTCGTTATCCACAATCGGATACGGATGACAGTTGCCACCGTCTATATTCCCTGCTGTACTGATTCTAAAGTGGAATGCCATAGCGACATCCGTTAAATCTCCTAGCTTTTCCTTTAGAGCGTTCATTTCCTTTTCAAATGCTTCATATTCCATGAAGCCCTTTCTGATATGTACTTCCCCATCACTGGCATACATGATGCCTGCTCCGTCTGGGTTTGCCGTAAAGCATCTCTTAAATACCTCCATCATCGGAAGTTCTATACCTTTCTCTTTTGCTACGATAATACACATAATCTTTATTCCTCCTGTTTGTGTTATTTATTTTCGATATATTTACCTACCACTATTTACCTACCACTATATGCTATTTATTCTCTGCGTATGCCTGATTACACCACTTTTCGATATATTTTTCTCTGCTCATGACGTAATTCCAATCTCCGTATGTTCTTTCAAAGATGTCAAACGATTCGTCATCATCCAAGCGTCTCACTGCTTCTCCTACAATTCCGTCAGTGTCATCCAATTTGAACATGATTAGACCATCCCCCTGCTTGTTGAAGTAGTAATTATGCCCGTCTTTTCTCATGATACATTCATTCAATACGTTATTTACAGTACTGCATAACGACATTCTGAGTCTATGCAATTCTTCACGTCTGCGTTCCTCTTCTAGCTGGTCATGATATTTTTTCTCCAATAAGCCTAGATGCAACACGTCATCTTCGTTGCTGATACCACGCATTCTTGCATATTCCTTGCAGTAGTCTCCTTCTCCGACCAAATCATTCCATGTAATATCTTCCTTGTCACTGTCTGCAAGCCAGCAGATGTTAGATACAATCTCCAATGATGCCATTAGAGTGTCATATTTCAATGTACCACGGAACAGTCTAAACTCGAACGTTCTGCCTGAGTGCTCATTGTACCAGCCACTATGACCTTGTACACACTCATCCTTAAGTGTCTTGATGTCCAAGTTGTTCTTGTCACTCTGACCGTAGCCGCTTCTCTCAAATGAATAGTAACTTCCGTCAAAGCTCTGTCTTCTGCTGAAACGGAACAACTCTTCCTTGAAGAACTCCAAGATAGTCTTTAGTCTTAGATAGCTATGGTCATCAAAGAATGACTCATTGACATGGACGTGCAAACCGCATGTTCCTGCATCATGTGAACGTGCATAGTGTCTTGCATACTGCAATGCTTCTCGCTCTGCATCTTCGATACTATGACGCTTTTCCAGTGTCATAGGCTGAGAGATGTACTCGTGATCCACTGAGCCGTCTCTCTCTGCATGGAATAACTCTCTTCCTAGATAGTCCAACATGCTATTAGCGAAGTCCTCTCTTTCTTCGTTGAGGTCATCTACCTCAAGCTCAGTTCCCATGAACAGCTTCTGACCTGTTCGTGATAATGCTTCGTTGCCAATGGAACGTTCTTCATATCCTCCGTCCCATGCATGATAATCATAGATTGTCACATCTGGTTCCTCCTCTCTATAACCATCCCTATCCCAGTAGAGACTGTCATCTGCGTAGTCTCGTGTAAAGCACACGCCTGTATCTTCTGTGAAGATATAGTCATCTGTCCACACTAGATTATCCCACTGGTCACAGACGGCTTCTCGATAACCATTGCGTTCATACCACTCTTTTGTGGCATACTCGCCCGTATCACTCTCGAATGCAATGCTATAATCCAAGTATCTATCTTCATACTCGGAATACAGAAAGTCGTTATCCACGAGCCAGTCACTAGGAGCGTAGAACTCGCAACGGGCACTATCTAGTGCTTCATAGACGCTATCATACCCATCATGGTAATAATAGGTCTCCATCTGGTCGCACCAGTTGAATAAATTCTCGTTCAACAGTGTTCCGTCTAGTTCAAGACCTTCTTCTGTCTTTTCTAATTTGTCTGTTCCTACCCAGTCTCCGTGATACCACACGTATTCATGGCTTAAAATAATATCGATTTGTTTCTGTTTATTTGCTTCCATAATTATTTCTTCCTCCTATACTCTATTTCATTTATTTTTTCTTGGATATGGCACACCGTTGCAAGCGTCCATATATCCTTCTTTATAAGCCTTACGACCATACATTTTTAATACCTTCTCTACTGCAGTGTATGAACCCATGAAAGTTCCACCTGCTATCAAAAACATTGCTAATAGCACCATTATCTCAATCCTCCGTACTTCTGATTGCATTCTTTGAGGAATTTCTTCCCCTCAGGACTTCTTCTCCAGTCCTGATATTCTTCATAGGCACCAAGACCTTTCATGACCTGGTAGATGCCATCTCGCATCCCACTAAGGCGGGCACGGACTCTTTCCTTCCCCTCCTGCTTTGCCTTAGCAATTTCATATCGCTTCTCAGCGTAACATTTGAACACGTAACACTTTTCTTCTCTTTTCATACTCTTCTCCTCCTATATTGATTCTTTACATACCATTCCGTGGGCAATTAATACCACACGGATTCTACCGTACTTAGCACCTGTGGGCGATAATTTCCCGTGTCACGGTCGTAATGCATGAGTGTGAGTGGTACACCCATTGCATTGCACACATCCACAAGCTCGCAAGCTACTGCTGTTAAGCCTGTGATGTATACCACAAGGTGTTTCAATCCCCTACTTGTGTAGACGATACCGTCTTCGGCATATTTCACACCGACTTCGGCATTGATGAAGTCTTCGATATG
>Ga0326514_10000280_pt1 | contig 34517 bp, 29 predicted proteins | sample 3_2548_0518_D_FD_203653 | JGI IMG/M metagenome (GOLD analysis project Ga0326514, IMG submission 203653) | Bovine rumen microbial communities from UC Davis, California, United States - 3_2548_0518 | ecosystem: Host-associated > Mammals > Digestive system > Stomach > Rumen | place: USA... | reverse complement strand
CGAAGGTGACGCTAACGGCCGCGGCTTCCAGTATCCTATCCCTACATACTCCATCACAAAGGATTTCGACTGGTCTGAGACAGAGAACAACAAGCTTCTCTTCGAGATGACAGCTAAGTACGGTATCCCTTACTTCTCCAACTACATCAACTCAGACATGGAGCCTTCCGATGTACGTTCAATGTGCTGCCGTTTGAGACTCGACCTTCGTGAGCTCCGTAAGAAGTCCGGCGGATTCTTCGGTTCAGGTGAGTCCACAGGTTCCGTAGGCGTTGTTACTATCAACATCCCCCGTATCGCTTACCTTGCAACCGATGAGGAAGACTTCTATAAGAGACTCGACCACCTCATGGACATTTCTGCAAGATCACTCAAGATCAAGAGAAACACGATCACAAAGCTTCTCGAGGAAGGCCTCTATCCTTATACAAAGCACTACCTCGGAACATTCAACAACCACTTCTCCACGATTGGTCTTGTTGGTATGAACGAAGCAGGCCTCAACGCAAGATGGCTCAGAAAAGACTTAACTCACGAAGAGACACAGAAGTTCGCAGCTGACGTTCTCAACCATATGAGAGAGAAGCTCTCCGACTATCAGGAGAAGTACGGCGACCTCTATAACCTCGAGGCTACACCTGCAGAGTCCACAGCTTTCCGTCTTGCTAAGCACGACAAGGCTAAGTACCCTGACATCATCACGGCAGACGATGCTTCCGGCGTATTCTATTACACCAACAGTTCACATCTTCCTGTCGGATACACAGCAGACATTTTCGAAGCATTGGACGTTCAGGATAACCTCCAGACACTCTATACATCAGGTACGGTATTCCACGCATTCTTGGGCGAGCGTCTCCCCGACTGGAAGGCTGCAGCATCTCTCGTAAGAAAGATTGCCGAGAACTACAGACTGCCTTACTACACAATGTCTCCTACATACTCCATCTGCTCCGTTCACGGATACCTCCCCGGCGAAGTCAAGGCTTGCCCTCACTGCGGCGGTCCTACAGAGACATACAGCCGTATCACAGGTTACTATCGTCCGGTCAAGAACTGGAACGACGGTAAGCTCCAGGAGTTCAAGGACAGAAAGACATACGACATCTGCAACTCTAACCTGAAGCCCAGAACGGCTACAGTCACTATCACAAAGCCCGAGGGAAAGGCAGCTTCTGATGTTGCCATAGACGGTGACGCACAGGTAACAAAGCCGATGCTCTTCACAACACACACATGCGCAAAGTGCAAGGCTGTTAAGGCAATGTTCGATGAGCAGCGCTTCGACTACGAGCTCGTATATGCTGACGACGATCTTGACCTCGCTAAGCAGTTCGACATCGTAAACGTTCCTGTCCTCGTCATTCCTGAAGAAGGCGGTGTTAAGAAATATACAGACATCGGACCCATCAGAGATTATGTAAACGAATGCAAAGGCATTAAAGCTTAAGGATTGGTGTTAGAAGTGATCAAGGGCTGTCTCGGTTGTTGAGGCAGCCCTTATTATTTTTCGGTTACATTTGGAAAATTCCTCATGGAAATTTGAAAAGTAGTAGTACAATACGATTATTAACTTAGCGAGGGGACTGCTGTTATGGAAGATTTTTCATTTGAACAAAAAACTGAAAGAGAGCAGAACATCACCGCACTGTCAGCAATGAGTTTTGCTGATCTCAATGAAGAAGCCGAGCTCGACAAGGTCGATTTTGAGACCCTGATGGAAGAGATAAGAGTTAGCTGATAAGCCTTAAGTGTGGCACCATAGTTGATCAGAAACCAAGAGGGGCTATTGCCCCCTTTTTTATGGGCGCAGGATGGAGGCCGGGCTCGAATCATCGCTTTGTTTTGAAAAGAATACCATGTAGCAAAATTGTTGATGTTTTTTGGGGGGTAAGGTCAACAAAAACATGTGTTTCATGAAAATACAGGAAAATGTTGATGTTTTTACGCGTGTTTAGACCAACAAAAATATCACAGCTTTAGACTTACAAAGATATATCCACGCTGAACAACGAATCATAGATGGCCGAGTTGAGTTTGGTGTGAAGTGTCCTGATATCGAAAGGAGTGTCATCAACGTCAAAAGTATAGAAGACATCTAACTCGGGAAGCAGGCCGGCACCCGAATAATTATTGTAAGTTGTGGATGTCTTACGTGAGTAGTCAGCTGAATTTTTTAGCCCAAAGTGTTCATGAAATTTGCAAAGGTCCAATTCTCTTATAAGGATTACAAAATCTGAATAGATAGGTCGGTTCATTCCGCTAAGCCAGATTTCCGGTTCGTATTTAAATGGGATTCCCTGTTCTGTATAAAAGCGTGCGATGTCGGCTTCTGCGGCTGATCTGTAGTACGTGCCGTTATAATAGTGAGTTTTGTGCTCCGGGTAATATGGATTGGAATCATGCTTCAGGCTTTCGAAAAACTTGCCGTCGATGATTACTGACTCGCCGGTACTGTCTATAAATCTTCTTTTGATCTTCCTGGGTTCGATATCAGCCGGAGGCATGCCGCGAAAAGTGCTGTCCCAAAGACCTTCTAGTTTTAACAGTTCGCAAGATAATTCTTCACGGCGTTGAATAACTTCGGTAAGTTTTCTACCTGAAGTGCTGTTTATCATATGATAGTGCGATCCGGAAGCCAGTACTGTTTTCTTTTCTCCACGGATGTTGCGTATTGTCCTCACCACTTCAGGCAATGCCGCAAGCTGTTGCTTGCAGTAGTTGATGCGCAGGGCGAGGTATTCGCGCGGGATGTAGGGTGTAACGATACTCATACCTAAAGTATAAGTGGAGGTTTTGTCGGTTTTCTACGGTGAAATACCGACAAAAACCGACAAACGCGAAAACGCAGCCGGGGATTGGGTTAATGGGTTATATGCACAATCGAAAACCGACAAAAGTATGCAAATACCGACTTACAAATCGCCAAAGCAGTTCTCATAATAAAAGCATAAAAATAATTAAATACATAAAAGTATATGTGCGGGTGGCATGCCTGCCTGAAAAATGAAAAAAACAGACGCATATTTGTGCGTTGAATGATCACAGATTAAACGCGGAGAATACTCAGTAACCGGAATAGGAGGCTCTTATGCTTAAGGATTTTGTTAAGGCTCAAAAGCCTGAAGATGAAGAATTCGCCACAAGACTTGAAGAGGAGAGGGCGAAGCTTTTCGCAGCCCAGATGAAGATAAAGGAAGCTGGACTTCCCGTAATGGTTATTTTCGAGGGCTGGGGCGCGGCAGGAAAGGGCAGCGTATTAGGCAAGATCATCAAGAACATCGATCCGAGATTTTTCAGGGTCAAGACTTTCCCGAAGCCGACAAAGGAGGATCTGAGATATCCGTTCCTTTACAGGTACATGAAGGAGATCCCGGAGAAGGGCAAGTTCGCATTCTACGATACCTTCTGGATGGAGGAGATCACGGACCTTCGGATGGAAGAGCTCCTGAGCGACAGCGAGTATGAGGAGAGGATCGATTCGATCAACAGGACGGAGAGGTCGCTCGTTGATAACGGTTATCTCGTCATGAAGTTCTTCTTCCAGATCGGTAAGAAGGAGCAGAAGGAACGTCTCGAAAAGCTCATGGACGACAAGGATACGAAGTGGCGTGTCGATAAGGGCGACCTTTATGAGAACAAGCATTACGACGAATGCATTGAGGTTTACGACCAGTATCTCAAGGACACTAACAACCCGACGGCGCCTTGGTACATCATAGACAGTAAGGATAAGAAGTTTGCTGAGCTCCAGGTGCTCGAGTTCCTGAACCAGGGAATTGAGACGGCACTCAAGAACCACAATATTGCTGCGCCGATCCTGCAGAACACTTTTAAGCTCAAAAAGACTCCGCTTTTGAAAGAGGTAGAGCTTAAGGGTAAGGAGCTCACCGATGAGGAATACGACAAGAGACTTGATGAGCTTCAGGACGAACTGAGAGATCTGCATAACAAGCTTTACAGAAAGAAGATCCCGGTCATTATCGCTTATGAAGGATGGGACGCAGCAGGCAAGGGCGGCAATATCAAGCGTATTACGGGCGCGCTCGATCCGAGAGGATATGAGGTGCTTCCGATCGCAAGTCCTGAGCCGCATGAGAAGGCAAGGCACTTTCTGTGGAGATTCTGGACGCGGCTTCCGAGAACGGGCCACGTCGCGATCTTTGACCGCACATGGTACGGCCGCGTAATGGTGGAACGTATCGAAGGCTTCTGTTCGGAGAACGACTGGCAGCGCGCTTATAACGAGATCAATGAGTTCGAGAAGGAGCTCACCGACTGGGGCGCAGTCGTTATCAAGTTCTGGGTGCAGATCGACAAGAAGACCCAGCTCAAGCGTTTCAAGGAGCGCCAGGCAAATCCCGAGAAGCAGTGGAAGATCACCGATGAGGACTGGCGTAACCGCGAGAAGTGGGACAAGTATGAATCCGCGATAGACGAGATGATAAAGAAGACTTCGACAGAATTCGCACCGTGGTACATCCTGGAGTCGGTTGACAAGAAGTATGCACGCATCAAGGCTCTTGAGATCGTGATCGACAGGATCAAAGAAGCGTGCGACAAGAACTGAGCCGTAAGGACGGCGTGCTTGAAACAAAACTAAATTGCCTCCCGGGCCTGAACGTACGGGAGGCATTTTTATGTCTTAAGGAAATTATTTTCGAAGGGACAGGGAGACTTGAAAATCGAATATCAGACAACCGGACGGTTTATTACCTAAAATTTCCTGTGCAAAAATGGGGCAAAGTCAAACAAACCTCCCGAAACAGAGCGTTTTTTGTAGAATTTGACTACCCACTCGTCAGAACATCCGTGCTAAAATTAATTTAGTAGTATATACCATAATTCGATATTTACAAATAGTTTTTTCATAAATTGTATAAATATTTTTTTAGAAATTCTAAGGAAGGCAGGTTCGTATGGGCTTTAAGATTGGCGACAACATAGTTTATGCAGGCAGCGGTGTTTGCCAGATAGACGATATAAAAGACATAAGTTTTTTCAAAGAGAAACCTCAGAAATACTATGTTCTCAAGCCCCTCTTTGTAACAAGATCCCAGTATGTATACGTGCCTTACGATAATGAGGCACAGGTAAGCAGGATCAGACCTGTCGCTTCAAAGAAGGAAGCAATAGCTCTGATCGATAAGCTTCCCATCGATAACTGCAGCTGGATCGAGGACCGTAATGAGCGCAAGGCTACTTTTACGGACATCATAGTTAACGGCAGCAGGGAGGATATCGTCGGACTGATCTACCTGATCAACAGGCATGCCGAGAAGCTCTCGCAGGAAGGCAAGCATCTGAATGCCCAGGATGAGCGTGCGCTGATCGATGCCAGGAACAGGATGAATAACGAGATCGCCGTTGCTCTCAACATGGAACCGGACAGCGTAGTTGAGCTGATACATGAAAAGACCGGACTGGAAGATTTCGCTTAAACCTATTTGTTCGGTATTAGTTATTGCAATATGCAAAAAGGTGTGATTTAATAACCGCAGTTTAAATTAAGGAGTGTCCTTATGAAGACTGCGGTTTTCTTTTATGCGTATAGCTACTATTACTACTTTAGGGATAAGAACTAAAGCGGCTTTTGCATAGCGCATAGAAAACCAAAGATTTGATTTGAGTTGAATAACGCTGCAGGGTACGCAATATGAACCCGCAGCGTTTTTTATTCAAGTCAGACAGGATCGCAAAAGGACAAAATAAAATAACAGGTACGAAGGATACCTTACAAAGGAGAAAAGAACATGATTGCAGTACTGAAGAACACAGCAACAAGAGAACAGATTTCAAGCCTTATCGCATGGTTTGAGGACAAGGGCCTTAAGGTCAACGAGTCAAAGGGAGAGTATTGCACGGTTCTCGGTCTCATCGGCGACACATCCACAGTCGACATCGACATGCTCCAGGGTCTGGACATCATCGAAAAGGTAACCAGAGTATCTGAGACATTTAAGAAGGCAAACAGAAAGTTCCATCCGGAAGATACGATCGTTGACATAAACGGTGTAAAGATCGGCGGCGGCAATTTCGCAGTCATCGCAGGCCCCTGCTCAGTTGAGAGCGAGGAGCAGATCATGAGCGCTGCAAAAGCAGTTAAGGCGTGCGGCGCAACGATCTTAAGAGGAGGCGCTTTCAAGCCCAGAACATCACCTTACGATTTCCAGGGACTTCACGAGGAAGGCATCAGGCTTCTCCTTGAGGCAAAGAAGGAAACAGGACTTCCGATATGCTCCGAGATCATGAGCCCTGAGCAGATCCCGGTTTTCGAAGACGTTGATTTCCTTCAGGTCGGTGCAAGAAACATGCAGAACTTCGACCTTTTAAAGGCACTTGGTAAGACAGGCAAGCCGATCCTTTTGAAGAGAGGACTTTCTGCTACTATCAAGGAGCTCCTCATGAGCGCCGAGTACATCATGAGCGAGGGCAACCCGAACGTCGTCCTCTGCGAGAGAGGTATCAGAACATATGAGACTTACACGAGAAATACTTTCGACGTAAGCGCCATCTCAGTTTTGAAACAGATCACACACCTTCCTGTCGTAGGTGACCCTTCACATGCTACAGGTAAGGCAAACCTCATTAAGCCGATGTCCATGGCTGCCGTTGTATCAGGCGCGGATGCTCTCGAGATCGAAGTTCACTGCAATCCCGAGAAGGCTCTCTCTGATGCGGCTCAGCAGCTCACACCTTCACAGTTCACTGAGGTCATGGAAGCCATCAATAAGGCAAGAAGCATTATGTAATCAATTGACGCTGATCTGTGTCAGCGTCTTTTTTATCAATTCAAAAATAAGCTCTAAAAGGAAGTGCAATTTAAAATGAAGATAACAGTCGGCGTAGTCGGATTAGGTCTTATCGGTGCCTCATTCGCAAAGGCTTACAAGGAAAATGAAGAGGAAGCAACAGTTTACGGCTGGAACCGTACGAAGAGCGTTACTCAGATGGCTCAGATGCAGGGTATTATTGACGGTGAACTGACAGATGAGAATCTCGGTAAATGCGATCTCGTAATCCTCTCGCTCTATCCTGAAGCCACCATCGAGTGGATGGAAAACCACAAGGAGCACTTCAATAAAGAGGGCATGGTAATTGATGCGTGCGGTACCAAGAGACTTGTTTGCGAGAAAGGTTTTGAACTCGCAAAAGAGAACGGATTCCTTTTCGTAGGATGCCACCCGATGGCAGGAACGAAGTTCTCCGGCATGAGTCACGCAAGAGGCGACATGTATTTCGGTGCTCCTATGGTAGTCGTACCTCCGGTATTCGATAACATGTTCCTGTTAGACAGGGTAAAGAATCTTCTCGCACCCTGCGGTTTCGGAAGCTTCCATCTCTCACACGCTGACGAACATGACAAGATGATCGCTTTTACTTCACAGATGGCGCACCTTGTTTCCAATGCATATATCAAGAGTCCTTCTGCCAGGAACCATAAGGGTTTCTCTGCAGGTTCATACAAGGACATGACAAGAGTCGCATGGCTCAACCCTACGATGTGGACGCAGCTGTTCCTTGAGAACAAGGACAATCTTATCTTTGAGATCGACCATCTCCAGGAGGAACTTGCAAAGTACAGACAGGCTCTAGTTGATGAGGATTTCGACGGACTCCGCGATCTGCTCGATGAGGGCAGAAAGATCAAGGAGGAGGTAGACGGCATATGATGACTGTCAATGTCCGCGCTTCAAAAGAATATAACGTTGAGATCGGCGACGGTATTATTTCCAGGCTCGGTGAGATGACGAAGACCGTATGCCCCAAGGCGATAAAAGCCCTGATCGTATCTGAGACCAATGTTGCCGCACTCTATCTTGATGCCGTAAAGGCACAGCTCGAAGGCGCTGGACTTGAAGCTGCAACTTATGTTTTCGAGGCCGGCGAGAAGAACAAGAACATAAATGAGATCGCCGGCATGTGGAATAAAATGGCCGAAGCCGGATTTACCAGGACTGACATCGTGGTCGGTCTGGGCGGCGGCGTTACGACCGATATGGCAGGCTTTGCGGCAGCGACATTCCTTCGTGGAATAGATGTCATCCAGGTGCCGACATCACTCCTTGCGATGGTCGATGCATCGGTCGGAGGCAAGACCGGAATCGACATCCCGATGGGCAAGAACCAGGTAGGAGCTTTCTGGCAGCCGAGCCTCGTTCTGGAAGATACATCATTCCTCAAGACACTCCCTGATGACGTATTCACCGAGGGCATGGGCGAGGTCACAAAATATGCGTTCATCATGGATGAGAAGCTTATGGACCTTCTCGAAAAGCAGAACGGCAACATAAGAGACGATGCCGCTGTTCTTGAGAACGTCATCGGCATGTGCGTATCAGACAAGGCGGAGATCATCAATGAAGATGAGACAGATAACGGCCGACGTCAGATCTTGAACTTCGGCCACACCGCAGGTCACGTGATCGAGCGCGACAGCGGCTTTACAAAGCCTCACGGAATCTGCGTTGCAAAAGGCATGGGAATCTTCATGGATGCATGCGTAAAAGCGGGTACGTTAAGTGCTGAAGACGCAAAGCGGATGAAGGACCTTCTTGCGATGTATAAGCTTCCGGCAAGTGATGAGATCACTGCAGAAGACATCGTAAAGGGCGCGATGAATGACAAGAAAAAGCGCGGTAATACTTTATCGGTTATACTTGTAAATAAGATCGGCAAGGCCGAGATAAAAAAGATGACAGCAGAGGAGTTCCTTAAGTTTTTATCCGTATGAGAATCTCAGCTAAAAATCTTAATCTTGATATCAAAGCACCGCTTTCAAAGTCGGTCTACCACAGGGAGCTCATTGTAAACTTCATCTTAGGCGCGCGCGGTGATTATCTTAATGAATCACCCGATGACAATGATGACATCAGGGCTACCAAAGCATGCCTCCGCACACTTGAAGAAATTGATACGGAGACTTTGATCCTTAACTGTAACGAGAGCGGATCGACACTCCGTTTCATGATCCCCGTTGCGCTCGCAGCAAAGTCTGATGCAAACAGGAAACTCATATTCAAAACAAAGGGAAGACTTATCGACAGACCGTTCGAAGAACTGTCTGACTGTCTTAAGCCTTTTGGCGTTGTTATCAGCAAAGACAAGGAGAATAACGAGATAACCGTTACGGGAAACATAGAGCCCGGTCGATATGTAATAGACGGCAGTGTTTCTTCACAGTACATCTCAGGACTCCTCATGGCGCTCTCGTGCTTTGATAAGGAATCTACTGTTGAAGTAACGGGCGGCATCGCATCAGTTCACTATATCGAACTTACTGTTGCCGCACTTGCCAAGTACGGCATTAATGTTGAAAGAGACGGCGATACTTTCAAGGTTCCGGGGAAGCCTTCTGACATTGCGCTTCCGGACGGAAACTTCGAAGTTGAAGGCGACTGGAGCAACGGAGCGTTCCTGCTCTGTTTGGGAAGCCTTATCCACGGAGGCTCTGCAAAGGTTACGGGTCTTAACATGGAATCAGTCCAGGGTGACCGCGAGATAATGCATTTCTTAAGGCTTGCCGGGATTACGTATCTTGCTGAAGGAGATACGGTTTTCGTGCAGGACAGCAGATTCAATCCTGTAAGAAAACTTCTTGAGATGGACTGCAGCGACATCCCCGACATCGTTCCGTACATGGCGGTGCTGGGCGCTTTCAGGGCTGAAAAGACGGTCCTCAAGGGCATAAAGAGGCTTCGCATAAAAGAGTCCGACAGGGCAAAGGCGATCACCGACATGCTTACTGCTATCGGTGCAAATGTAACGCTCGAAGAGGACACTATTACGATAGAATATATAAATAAGGTCGCTTCCGACATCGTTCTCACTTCGTCGGGCGATCACAGAATGGCAATGGCCGCAGTGCTCTGCGCCGCAGCCACGGGCAAGGATATCGAACTGGATAATATCGACTGCCTTGATAAATCCTTTCCTGAGTTCAGGAAAGTCTTACTGAAGGAGATGACCGTATGAATTCAAGCAGCACATATCAGGGCGATGCACTGGACATCATGATCTACGGTGAGTCTCACAGCGAGGCTATCGGAGTCTACATCAACGGACTTCCCTCAGATGTTAAGCCCGATGCGGCAAAGACTGCCGCTTTCATGGCAAGGCGCGCGCCCGGAAAGAATGCCTGGTCCACACCGCGAAAAGAACCCGACGAGGTTATTTTCGAGCGCAACGGTACGATGCTTCACGGCTACATCATCAACACAAATACAAAACCTAAGGACTATGCTTCGATCCTTAACTGCCCCAGGCCGTCACATGCTGACTATGCGGCAACACTTCTCTACGGAGACGAGGCTTCAAAATCAGGCGGCGGAATATTCTCCGGACGCATGACAGCGCCTCTCTGCATCGCAGGTTCGATCGCACTTCAGGAGCTGGGCAAAAGAGGCATCCAGATCAGCGCGCACCTCAAGAAAGTCGGCGGCGTAAGCGACGACTCCTACTTCGATCACGGTGTTAACGACGAAGGATTCAGGAACAGACTTTCCGTCGTCGAGAACAAGGAATTCCCTGTAGTTGACGATGCAAAGGGCGAAGAGATGAAGGCAAAGATCGAAGAAGCGAGGCTGGAAGGCGACTCAGTAGGAGGCATCATCGAGTGTGTCGTCTATGGTTATCCGGAAGGAATCGGAGGACCTATCTTTGACGGCATCGAAGCAAAGCTTGCGCAGATCCTTTATGCTATTCCCGCCGTTAAGGGCGTTGAATTCGGCAACGGATTTGAAGGTTCAGATCTTAAGGGTTCAGAAAATAACGATGCATTCGTTTACGATGACGAAGGCAATCTTACTTTAAAGACAAATCACAGCGGCGGCATACAGGGCGGCATCAGCTTAGGCGATGTAGCGCCGATCGTTTTCGACGTGGCATTAAAGCCGACACCGTCTATCTCAAAAACACAGGAGACCGTTGACATCGCCGCACATAAGAACACGACTATAAGCATTGAAGGCAGACACGATCCGTGCATCGCACCGCGCGCCGTTCCGGTCGTTGAAGCCGCAGCTGCAATCGCACTTTACGACCTGCTTCTTGTATCAATGTAACGGAGGATAATGCCATGAGCGAGAGACCAGACTTAAACGAACTCAGAGGAAAGCTGGACGACATCGATAACAGCATCCTGGATCTTTTCGAAGAGAGGATCGCGACATGCCGTGAGATCGGAAACATCAAGCGCGAAACCGGCACTGATGTTTACGTTCCCGCAAGAGAAGAAGAGAAGCTTCAGAAGGTAAAGGAACTCGCAGGTTTTGAGAGCAGACCTTATGTTGAGACGCTCTTCAAGACACTGATGGACCTTTCCAAAGACCACCAGCGTCTTCCCGCATTCGGCGTTCTCGGAAGAACTCTTGCACATACATATTCACCTGAGATCCACAGTCTTTTCGACTCATCTTATTCTTATTCCGTAATCGAGCGTGAGCCCGAAGAGCTGGATGCACTGTTCTCAAACGGCGTATTCAAGGGCTTTAACGTAACCATCCCTTACAAGAAGGATGCATGCGCAAGATGCGATGAACTTGACGATGCATCAAGAACGACGGGCAGCGTTAACACCGTCGTTTTCGAAGACGGCAAGGTAAAAGGATGGAACACCGACTACTTCGGATTTATCTACATGCTCCACAGAAAGGGCATCTCCGTAAGCGGCAAGAAGGTCCTCGTGCTCGGCACGGGCGGCGCTGCTTCCGCTGTTTTCTACGCGCTCGATACTTTAGGCGCAGCAGAAATCTATAAGTGCGACCTTGAGACTGAGATCAATTATTCCAACGTTTACGACAAGGCGGGCGACGCGCAGGTCATCGTAAACTGCACACCTGTCGGCATGTTCCCGAAGGTCGATAACAGACTTCTTGATCTCACGAAGTTCGCTTCGCTTGAGGCCTGCGCCGACGTGGTTTACAACCCTTCAAGAACAAGATTCCTGCAGGACGCAGAAGAACTCGGCCTTAAGACATGCGGCGGACTTGCGATGCTCGTTGCACAGGCATATAAGTCCTCACGTATTTTCGCAGGCGACATCGAGAGCGCATCAGCTCTCGGCAATCCTGACAAGAGCATTCCTTCAGAGGCTGAAGAAGCGATCGAGAAGGTCATCAGGATCCTCGAAAACCGCATGAAGAACATCACCATCATCGGCATGCCCGGTTCAGGCAAGTCGCTCCTCGCAAGAAACATCGCTAAGACAACAGGCCGTACTCTTGTAGACCTCGACATAGCGTTTGCTGAAAAGTTCGGACAGACACCTGCTGAAGTTCTTTCAGGTCCGGGCGAAGACGTTTTCAGAGAAATGGAATGCGAGATCGCTGCAGAATTTCTGCCCCAGAGCGGACTCGTAATCTCATGCGGCGGCGGCATCGTTACGCGCGACGTCAACAAGTTCTATGTCCGCTGCAACTCCAACGTTTTCTATTTGGAGCGCCCTCTGACCGCGCTTACCGACAAGAACAGACCGATCTCCCAGCTTCACGGAGTCGAGAAGCTCTATTCACAGCGAAAGGACAAGTATGAATCCTGGTGTGACTACAGATTCTATTACGACAGGTTCGAAGAGAAGCAGGACTTCTACGACAAGGCGATCGCCGACATTCTGGGAGCACTGAAGTAATATGAAGATTCTTGTACTTAACGGGCCCAATCTTAACTTTCTCGGCATCAGGGAGCCTGCTATCTACGGCTCTCAGACTTACGACAACCTGATCGCGAAGATCAATGCCCACTGCGAAGAAAAGGGTATAGAAGTGCAGTGTCTCCAGAGCAATCACGAGGGCACACTGATCGACTACATCCAGCAGGCATACTTTGATAAGGTCGACGGAATCGTAATCAATCCGGGCGGATATACCCACACCTCCGTTGCGATCCTTGACGCTTTGAAAGCCGTCTCGATTCCGACGGTTGAAGTGCACATTTCCAAGGTTGATGAGCGCGAGTCCTTCCGCCAGATCTCCTATGTCTCCTATTACGCCTCGAAAACCATTATCGGCAAGGGACTTGACGGTTACATAGAAGCAATCGATTTTCTTGCGGACGGTACGAACTGACTTTTACTGACATAACGGAAATCAATCACGGCAGGGCTTATCACTCTGCCGTACTTTTTTAAGCAAGTGTTCCTGTATTGTGATATTATTTATGAGTTAAAAAGATATAGGAGGATAGAAAAATGGCTAACTTTTGTCCTAACTGCGGCAACCCTATCAGAGAAGGCGCCGCATTCTGCGCAAATTGTGGAACAAAGATAGCATCACCCGTTGCAGCTCCCGCAGCACCTGCTCCTGTAGCAGCACCCGCAGAGCCCGCACCGGTTGTTGAACCCGTAGTTGAAGCAGCTCCTGTAGCTGAACCTGCACCTGTAGTTGAACCTGCTCCTGTTGCAGAGCCCGTTGCATCACCCGTTGCTGAACCTGCTCCTGTAGCAGCACCCGTCGAGGCAGCTCCCGTTGCGCCTGTTGCTGAGCCCGTTCCGGTTGCAGCTCCTGTCGCAGCAGCAGTAGCACCCGCTCCCGTTGCAGCACCTGTAGATGCAGCTCCCGCAGCACCCGCTGCACAGCCTGCACCCGCAACAGTTTCTTCTGAACCCATGCCTTTCGAGGCACCTTCAGGTCCTGTCCAGACAGCACCTGTTAAGACAGCAGAGACTAAGAACGCTCCCAAGAAGCTGAGCAAGGGCGCGATCATCGGTATCCTTGCAGGTGTCGGCGTTTTAGTTATCGCTCTTATCGCTGTTGGTGTTATCGCGCTTCTTAACGGCGGCTTAGGTCTCGGCGGAACATTTATTGACCGTACAGAGAAGATGGACGTTGTTGACGGCAGCATCAAGAAGGATAAGTACGCTATCTACGATGAAGACTTCAACGATTACATCGTTGAGGCAAGATGGTGGGACTATGACTCCACAATGGATAAGCCCGGCGTCTACAGTGTTGATACAGAGACTCTCGCTTTCTCCATCGAAGTTAACGAGGACGCAGAAGATGAGATCTACTATGCTTACTACTACAGCAAGGATAAGGAGTTCGATAAGGATGACCTTTCAAAGCCTTTGCTCAGCGACAATATTTCACCTGTAGAATATGGTGACGGCAGAGCTTTCTATGACGTAAATTGCGACAAGAAGATCCAGAAGGGTTACTACGTTGTCGTTGTTGCTGCTGATGAGAAGAGCATCAACAAGCCTTACATTGTAGCTTACGCAGAAGTTAAGTAAGACCGGTTACATAACATTTTCGAGAGGCTGTCTCATGTGCGGGGCAGCCTCTTTTATTGCCATGCCAAACGCCCGTCTTTTCTGCCCCGGCACAACGACTCGAATAAATATACCAAAAAGCTCTTTTTCGAGAATTTGGACTATTAAATCGCGAAAAAATATACCAAAACGTTTTGTTTTCAAGAAATTGGTATATTAAAAAACCCCCGGAAATTCCGGGGGCACAAGAACTCAAATTAACTGATCCTTAAGGATGAGGATAACCAAGTGCATCGAGGAAGTCGTTTACTTCTTTCTCGATCGTGAGGTCGTAGTCGCTTGAGATAGCAACGATAACTGTGTCGCCCTTGAGGTAGATTGCATCGTGGTAAGGTGTGTATGTGCCTGCGATGTTGTCATCATATCTGCCGTCGATGAGAACATAAGCTGTGTTGCTTCCTACTTCGTGGCTGCTGATACCGGAGAAGTTCTTGTTGTCGAAAAGTCCTTCGTAATCAGCATAGTAGAAGTCGAAGAGAGCCTTAGCTGTTGCTTCGTCTACGCACTTTGTGTAGCTGTACTGGTTTTCCTTGTCGGAAGTTGCATCGATGTTGATGATAACTTCGAAATCAGTGCTATCACCTGTGAATGAGAAGCTTGTGTCTGTCATAACGTCGAGGTAAGATTCGTCAACGCCGATCTTCTCAAGTGCTGCTGTGAAATCTGCGTCATCAATGTCAGCCTGAGCTGCCATGTCTACCTTGGGTTCGTGTGTGACACCTGCGCATCCTGCGAAAAGCATTGCTGCTGCAAGGAAAGAAGCGCCGGTTGCCATAAGTTTAGAAGTATTCATAAATGTCCCTTTCCTTTCGTTTTTCAAAACAAAGAGAACTATATCACAAAACACATATATAAGAAATATTAAAGTTGTTATATTTCTCGCTTCGCTCGGATATGCCACTTATCTCGCAACCCTTGCAAGCAAGTTGCTCGATTGCGTGTTATAATCTACCGACGAGTAATAAGATATTAAGGAATATATGAGGTGTATATAAATGAAAAAGACGGGATTTAGGAAGAGCCTGATCGCAGCTGCGCTTGTGGCTGCTCTGGTCCTTGCCGGAACAGGATGCAAAGGAAAACAGCTTAATTCAAGTGAACCTTCAGCAAATGCAAGCGCGCAGGGAACAGTTGATCCGATGTCTTTTACGGCTATCGATGCAAAGTTCCGTGATTACACTTTCGGTATTAACGAATTTATGAGAGAGCATTCTGCGGAAGCAACGCAGAAAAAGGTTACGGGCGCTACCCCAAATGGAGTTGCCGCTAACTGCACATATACTGTTTCACCTGACGGAAAGTATGAATCACTCCAGATGGAGAAGAGACTTGAAAACGGTGTACAGGTTGATGAATATTTCAATCTCGGCGATTCGGTTTTCGTTGCGCGTACAACGATTTACGATGACGGCAACTACGATCCGGTGGACAAGTACTATATCATAGACGGCGGTCTGTATAAGGTTGACACCTTGGCTGAGACGGTTACCAAAGTCGCTGATATCAATACCGATGAGGGAAATCAGGCTAAGGCTGATCTCGATCTTTATTATTCTTTCGACGAGATAAAAGCAATCTATGGCTAAGGATTCTTCTGTTACAGAGCAGGGAAGTTTTCGAGGTTACACTATAGGGGAGGGCGTCAAGGACGGTCTCCCTATCGGTTTAGGATACCTTTCAGTATCGTTCACTTTCGGAATCCTTGCTGTATCCAAGGGGCTTTCGTGGCTTCAGGCAAGCATAATCTCGCTTACTAACATCACATCCGCAGGCCAGGTTGCGGGACTAGGCATCATGACTGCCGGTGGCGGCATCCTCGCCATGATCATCTCGCAGATAGTCATCAATCTCCGCTATTCGCTGATGGGCATCGCGCTCTCTCAGAAGGCCGACAAGACCATGACGCCTCTTTTGAGGATCATTCTGGCTTACGGTATTACGGATGAGATCTTTGGTGTCGCAGTCAGCAAGAAGCATGAGTTCGGCGCCAGGTATTTCTTCGGACTTACGATACTGCCGGTAATAGGTTGGGTCGCAGGCACGACGATCGGTGCGATACTGGGCCGTGTATTCCCGGATTTCCTGACAAATGCGCTTGCCATCGGCATCTACGGGATGTTCGTATCTATCGTTCTGCCAAAGGCAAAGCACGACAAGGTAATCCTGTCCGGCTCGCTGATCTCCTGCATTATATCCTGCGTATTCTTTTTCACGCCCGTTCTGGCGCAAAACGTATCCGGCGGCTTTGCGATAATCATTGCTGCAGTTGTATCCGCGCTCATCGTTGTTTTCTTAAGGAAGCCCCTGGCAGGGAAGGCCGGCGTGGTAACAGGAATTCTCGCGGGTGCATTTCTTATCGCGATAATTGTATTCATGGGTCCGGCTCACAAGGAAGAGGCCTCTGCCGTGGCAGCCGGCGTTTCTGCAGGTCAGCTCGACAACAAAGTTTTCATCCCGCTTCTTATAGTTATGGCGCTCACGACTTATCTCGTGCGCATGATCCCTTTCGTGCTGTTCCGCAAAAAGCTCGAAAAGCCTGCAGTTAAGGCGTTTTTCGACTACATTCCATATACGGTATTGTCCGCCATGACGTTCCCTGCAATCCTCTATGCGACGGGTTCATACATCTCGGCGCTTATCGGATTCGTTGTATCGCTCATTCTGGGATTCTTCGAAAAGTCGCTCCTGACCGTTGCGATCGGCGCCTGCCTTGCATCGCTTATTTCCGGCGTAATAATGATGTATATCTGAATCCCCCGTCTGTAAAATGACGTTTTTCGCTGATGAATACGGCAACAGTATGGCTATAGCCGTATTGTTTGCCGTATTTTCGAGATCACAACAGCGAAAAATGCAGCAGTGAGTACGGCATAGCCGTATTGTTTGCCGTATTCGGGAGCGTGATCAAAAATCTTTTGTGCAATCCGAAAACTGATATCAAATAAAAAGACTGTCTCAACGTCATGAGACAGTCCCGGAATTCTGGAGCCCCCATCCGGATTTGAACCGGAGACCTCATCCTTACCATGGATGCGCTCTACCTACTGAGCTATAGGGGCAAGTCAAAGCCTATGAAGTATAACACAGTAAATGTGCCTTGACAATAAATCGCGAGCCCATGGCGCCTTTTCTTGTTGACAACGGCACCCAAAGATTATACAATCATTGAGCCTTAATAAAGCACAAGGAGAAGTCGCCTAGCCTGGTCGAGGGCGCACGACTGGAAATCGTGTAAACCCCAAAAGGGTTTCGAGAGTTCGAATCTCTCCTTCTCCGCCAGATAACGAACCCCGTAAACATTGCGTTTACGGGGTTTTCAAATTCTTTAGGTTATCTTGTTATGAATTCTAAATCCGGCAGGCATTCGATATGGATATCCGGCAGATTCAATGCGTCGATTTCAGGCTCATAACTGGTGTGAAGGATGACGTATCCGGGTTTGGCTGTTTTTTCCGTAGATGCCAGTGCATCCGGAGTATTAAAAAGATCCCAAATATATTTGCAGCCTCTGACATCAACCTTTTTTAGATTACAGAGTGGTTATGTTTCCGCCTCTCGAAAACGCCGTACGTAAAACGTACAGTAAAACACCATGGCTACTGTACGAAATACGTATTTTCGAGCTGAAATACGTAAATCATACAGTAACTAAGGCAATTTACTGTATGTTTTATGTAAGCGAGTCTTGCCCGGCCGCACTATCTGCTCTCTTATTCACGTAATGCATGACCATGTGAGCTGCCTTGAAGTTTGCGAGCATAAGAAGGATTCCTGAGATAACAAGAGCAACGGCGAAGCTATTCCATTCGATAAACGACGCGCTCTTTACCAGTATCACGATGCTGACCGGCAGGCAGATAAGGCTCGTGATGACGCATGGTATGTATTTCCTTATAGCGAGTGCCTGCCCTATGTGGATGAGAAAGTGTCCTGTCAGTGCCAGGAAGATTCCGTACCACAACGCGAAAACCACCTGGCCCGGAAAGTAATACGCAAAAAGGCTCACGCCAAAGAACGGTATGAATTCTTCATAGACCGCGGCCGAGAAACCCATGTGCGTCAAGCCTTTGTACGATTTCAGTATCTTCGGGTAGAGCTCGAACAGCCACCGGTTCTTCGAGTAGAACAGCTCGATCCCGACGATTTCCTCCATATCATGAAAGATGAAAATGATCGGCAGCAGCAACAGATATTCCCTCATACTCCATACTCCTTCCACTTGGAAGTCACGCCTTGGTATTTCTCACCTTTCTTCACCACGAAAGGCCTTATTCCAACTGAGAAAACCACTCTGTGAAACACACTCTGCAACGGATACTTTTTGTGCCGGCTGACTGCTCGAAAAAGCTTACGCCCGGCACGTTCAGCAGCTTTCCTAACGCTACCTGAAACACCGCCGTTAAAAGGTGCGTTAACGACTATGTTTCCGGCAAGCCTTCCGCCTGAATAAAGGACCAGATTCTTCAACACCCTGGCTGCATCACGGCTGCCGTAATTCTCACCGGTCGTTACAGTTGCGCAGTACTTGCCATTCAGCAGCTGCTCGATGACAAAGTGTCCTCTGTCGATCAGCACCTTCATGTAACCGGAAACATTACTCGCGTATGTCGGTGTTCCGAGAACGAGGCCATCGGCTTCTTCAATGACGCCCGATAGTTTCTCGGCATCGTCATTCATATGACAGTGACCGGTCGTATAGCACGAACAGCACCCGCGGCACTGCGACATTGATAGTTCGCTTAAGTTGAAAAACTCAACATCCGCGCCTTGCGCGATCAGATTCCTTTCGAGAGCATGCAAAATGCCTGCAGTAAGGCCGTTTATGCGTGGACTTCCGTTGATAATGACGATCTTCATCGGCGTTCCTTCCCAAAACAAAAATTACACACCTGTGTATTTTGTGCCATACTAATATCAGCCAAATACAAAATCAACGAATCTGCCGGAAGATACACAAACTCATGCTTTTGTGTCATTTGCTCAAGGAGAAAAACAGTGAACGATTCAAATAACCCGTCTGCCATAAGGTCCAGAAAACAGATAACTGGCGCGCTTTTGTCGCTGATGGAGAAATACCCTTACGAAGAGATCAGCGTAAAGCAGATCGTGCTTGAGACTGACCTGGTAAGAAAGACTTTTTACCGCAATTTTAAATCCAAGGACGACGTGCTCAGGTCGCATATCAGGACGATACTCCGTGATTATTTCGACATAGTAAATAACGCTAAAGGAGATGTGCTCACAACTGTTTTCGAGTTTGCGGATAAGAATAAGAAACTGCTGAAACTGCTCGATAAGAATGACATGATGTATTACGTCCTGCAGGGCATGAACGAGTTTATCCTGTCGGTGAAGTCAGAGCAGAATCCGGAACTGAATCCGTTCTCAAAGCTTTTCGCAGGGCTTGACTCAGACTATCTGATAACGCTAAACATCGGTGGCATCTGGAATGTGATTTCGCTATGGGTAAGGCGCGGCATGAAGGATGATCCTGAAGAAGTGAAAGCTGCTATAAAGCAGTATCTGGCTAGGATCGGAACAATATAGTTTTGTATTGCCTACCAAGTACGGATATAATTAAGCGCGTTGAAGAGCGGCGTAAAGCCACGTTTCAATAATATGGATTAATAAGGAAGACCTTATATGAAAATGCGAAAAATCTTATCAGGCCTTTTGGCGCTTTCAGTCATAGCAACAAGTGCCTGCACGACTCCGGCGGTCCAGACTTCTGCCGGAACAGAGACCCCGGCAGAGCAGGTATCACCTGAAACATATGACCTTGCGACTTATGCTTCTATGACTCCCGAAGAGATCTGCCAGACACTGACTTTGGAGCAGAAGGCTGCGCAGATGATCGAACCTACGATCTATAACACCACTGCTGAAGGGATGAAGGACGCCGACTACGGTTCGATTCTTTCCAGAATTGACAACTTCCCGATGCCCACGGCTGAAGAGTGGAGAGCGACCGTAAATGAATATCAGAAATATGCGATACAGGCTGATGCGCCTATTCCTTATGTCTACGGAAACGACAGCCTTCACGGCGTAAACTTCGCGTCCGGATGTGTCATGTTCCCTCACAATATCAACATCGGCGCGGCTCACGATGCGGCACTTACAGAAGAGTATGGAAAGCTTGTCGGAAGTGACATAGTACACACCGGCATGATTCTTAATTTCTCACCCTGCGTTGCAACCGCAAACGATCCGAGATGGGGAAGAACTTATGAATCCTATTCGTCTGACAGCGCACTTGTAACAGAGATGGCGGTCGCATATTCAAAGGGCCTTTTGTCAGAAGGGATCCTTGTCTGCCCGAAGCACTTCTTCGGTGACGGCATGACCACATTCGGAACAGGTGAGGACAGCAATACGATGCTCCTCGACAGAGGTGATGCAAGACTTACTGAAGAGCAGATCCGGGAACAGCTCTCGATCTATCAGGCGCTGATCGATGAGGGTGTACAGGTTATCATGCTCTCGCACTCTTCTCTCAACGGCACGAAAATGCATGAGAACGAGAAGTACATAAGCTATCTCAAAAACGAGATGGGCTTTAACGGAATCGTCCTTTCTGACTGGGATTCTATAATGAACTGCTCAGGTGCCACATACGAGGAGAATGTTGTTCTCGGCGTTAATGCAGGCATCGATATGTTCATGACCGATACTGACCATGAGGCAGTAAGAGGATTCATCATCGCAGCAGTTAATGACGGCCGCATCAGCGAAGACAGGATCAATGACGCGGTTACGAGAATCATCAGAGTTAAGAAGGACGCCGGACTTTTCGAAGATCCGTTCATTGAGAACTTCGATCCTTCTTACGAATACGGCAGCCAGAGATCACACGAGGTTGCAAGACAGCTCGCTGCTGAATCTTTCGTACCTCTTAAGGCCGGCAAAAACATGTACATCGAACCCGGCATGAAGGTCCTTGTCACAGGTCCCGCTGCCGATGACGTCGGCGCGCTTTGCGGCGGTTGGACAAACTGGTGGCAGGGCATGTCAGACAGCGAATTCGGAGAGCACTTCAGGACTGAAGGCCCCTCGATCGTTGAAGCACTAGAAGTGGCAGCAGAAGAAGGCGGTTTTGAGATCACTACTGACAAGTCACAGGTGGATTCATGCAACATGATCCTTCTTTGCGTCGGTGAGATCCCTTATGCAGAATGGTTCGGAGATTCCAACGATCTCTCACTTACCGGTGCGCAGGGCATGCCCCAGAACGCATCAGCGATCAAGTTCGCACTGGACTCCGGCAAGCCCACGGTAACGCTCATCGTAGCTGGCAGAAACGTCATCATCGACGATTACATCGACCGGTGGGATTCCTGCATCATGCTCTATCTTCCCGGCACCGAAGGCGGCAATGCAGTTGCCGACGTGCTCACGCAGAAGACGGCTCTCACGGGCACTCTCCCCATGCCTTACTATTCTTCAGTAGATCAGATCGGCACGGATGAATGCTGGCACGACACCGGCTGGAATGCACTGCAAGGATAAAGAATAAATGTAACAAATAAGCCACATAGATAAAATAAATGACAAAAAGAATGCGATAAAATATTCTTTACATTATTTGATTATTGTTGGTGGTTACATGAGAAAGATCAGAAATTCATTCACGCTCGCGTCAGTATCAGCGCTGGTTACTTTTATCTTGCTTATCAATTTGTCTTCGTTCTTTGGAGGCAATAAGGTTTATGCCGCTACAAATCTCAGCGGTATTGCATCGCTCAATATTCTTGAGATTAAAAACGGAACTACAGATCTATTAGCAAACCCGAGTACTCCGGTTATTTACGGCGATATCATAAATTTTAAGCTCCATTGGGCATTTCCGGATGGCCCGGCTGTTCCTTTAAACGAACCGATTACTTATCAGCTTCCGGGTAATGTAACTTTTACATCAGCAAACGGTATTTTAAAGTCTACTAAAGACGGCAGTGAACTGGGAACATATGATGTAACTGACAAAACGATCACCTTGAAATATACGTCCACAAATTTCTGCACTCAGGATAATACAAGAGTCGGCGACATTATGCTTGAAGGCATTATTACTAAAAATGATAATGGTACTCAGGTAGCAGCACCAGTAGATGTATCTTTTGACAGCATCGGTAAATATACATTCAATATGGTGCCTCCTCCGGTAACACCCAAATTGGATGTAGTTAAAGATATCAAGGATGTTTCTGATCCTAATCCCGATCACATTTACGACTGTTATGTTGAGATCACATCAACGGGTACTAACAACAATGTCGTTTTCGCAGATGAAATGTGGCCCGGAATGTATCTATATACTTCTCCCGAATACTATACTGATTCTTCCAAGACAACTCTGAGAACTGATGTAACCGATACTTCAGGAGCACCCTCTTCTTCAAACAGAACATTGCGTGCAGAGGTTCCGGTTCTTAATGACGGGGAAGTTATATATGTTCACTATCAGGTCAAAGTAATTGACGACATGTATGATCTGACCAAGGCTAATGCATTTATTAAAAATTATCAGAATTATTACCCTTCACAATACGTTGGAAACGTCTCTAATAGGGCAGAAGCCTGGAGTGACGAGATCGGCGAAGATAACAAAGTAATGAAATGGAAAGACGTAAGAACCCTTCATGTTCAGTTCGGTAAATGGGGAGATCCCAACCAGAGTGACACCCTCCACGGCCTCATCGGATGGCAGATCATTATCTACAACATGTATAATGACACTGAACGCAATGTCACGATCGTTGATACATTGCCTGAGAATACCGAATTAGGCAGTTACGTGACGATTACGGCAGGCGGTTCCGTTATTGATAACGGTGTATCTTATACAACTTCATATGATGCCCAATCCGGCAGAACAGTCGTTACGTTTACTCTTGATCCGTCTGTAGTTACTTACCTTAAATCCTCTGATAATGCTGAAGCGGTAATCAATTATCAGACCAAAGTCTTGTCTCAGGCTAAAGATGAGGATTTTTATACAAATGAGGCAATAATCTACTTTGATGGTGCCGAAAAGATGAAGACGGAAATGACCGTGTCCTACAAAAAACCCAATGCCGTGATCAAAGACGGACATTACGGTCCGGGAACAGCACCTTACGCACAGTTCAAGATCAACGTAAATACCGCAACATTAGATCTTAACCCTAACGGAACAACGGTCACTTTAGTTGATGAATTAAGTCCCAGCTACGACCTCAGAGCAGATTCGGTAATAATTGACGGCCAGCCGGCGACAGCAGCACAATATTCTTACGATGCTCCGACCAGAAAGCTGACATTCGTATTGGACGATACAACTGAACACCTGATCACTTATGATGCTTATGTCAATCTTGCACCGGGTTCCCAGTTTACGGATGCTAACAGTTATAACAACGCATGGCTTTATGCCGGAGAAGCTTTGATCGCATTCGATGACAGCACATTCCAGATTGAGATCTTCGATAGTGCGGCTTCATCTTCTTCGATTACAAATCCGTGCGAGATCAATGTCTTTAAGCATGCCCAGGGCGATCCTTCCAATGCTCTTTCCGGTGCCGAATTTGATCTGGTGAGACTTACAATAGACAAAAACGGCGTTGCCACTGATGTATCCACCGTCAGCAAAACGACAGGTTCAGACGGAAAACTCAATTTCGACAACCTCGAAAAAGGCATCGTATACATGCTCCGCGAAACAGCTGCACCCGATGGTTACGATCTGGACAGCACCTTGCACTTCTATGCATTTAATTCCGCAGCCGTAAGCCTTTCGACAGAGATAACTTATAACGGAACTAAATACACGATCACATTAATTACTTCAGGTACCTCATACGATGTCGATCTCGCAAACTCCAAGACCACGACACCTACGGCATCGTCATCAGAGACGTCAGCGTCTTCATCTGAAACATCATCTTCAGATACCACTCTGACTTCATCGTCCGCGGAAACATCGGCCAGTGAATCTTCAACCCCGACATCCGGTGCAGATTCATCCAACAGATCCAATATTCCTTCCACGGGTGATCTCCCGAGCTATATCAACGTATTGGGAATCATGGCCGGCATTGGCGGATTGGCATTGCTGGCATTCAGGATGCGCCTGAAGAAGTCTGAAGAATAAACAAGTTGAATTAACAGTATAAGCGTCAGAATTTGTCCCCTATATATGCGGGACCATGCGTGCTAACCTTTAGTTGTTAAGCGCAACCGGTCTCTCAACATATAAAGGGGAAATTTATGTTCAGAAAGATCTTGGCATTGGTACTTGCCGCAGCCGTTTTGTTTTCGATGTGTTCGTGCATGAAGACCGGCCCCAAAACACGCATACCCGAACTTGAGCACATCGAAGATCTCGATGCCGGTTACTACTATGTTTCTTTCTCTTCCTACGACGGCGAAACGCTGAACGGCATCAGCTTCCATCAAAACCTTCTGGACGAGGCAAAGGCGCTCATAAAGAATGTCGAGAGATTCCTCAAGACTGAAGGCAGAAAAGTAACAGGCTGGACGACCGACAACATTAAATACCCTGTGTATTCACTGACCATAGAGACCAGACTTGCAAGTAACAGCGACAGGGATGAAGGCGTTACCGTGATCTATTCCAACGGCTACCTGATCACTCAGTCGGGCACTGTCTATAAATGTGATCCCGATTTCAAACCGTTCATGAAAGCAGACGACAACGATTACACCTACGAAACTGAACTGGATGACCTCTCAGGCGCCAGAGCTTTCAGTCCGCTTGCATATACTGATTCGAAATGGAATAAGGACATGCTCCTTGAGTCAAGTCTTGATAAGAATGAGATCGTTCAAGGAGTAGAAGCGGAGGCTTTGGATGTATACGAGGAAGACGGCTTTCAGATGGTCCGCGTATCAATGACTAATAACGGCACCGAGAAGTGGAACTACGATGACCGCTCGATATTCGTAGGTCTTGAAGTGAAAGTGGGAGGTAAGTGGTACCACCTTTACCACGACCCGAGCATCGAAGATACATTTACCACAGTGTTGTCAGCTAATTGTGTTCTTCAACCCGGAGAAGACATCTGCAAAGATTTCTGCCCGGGCCTTTACGGCAAACTTCATCCGGGCGAATACCGTCTCTTGATCTGGGGCCGGGGCAACGGTGCATATAACTGCGCAATTGCCGAATTCAAGGTTAAATAAGCAAAATATCTGTTATGAAGAAAAGCCTTAATGTGTAATAATAAACCTTAAAATTAAATTAAATTTGAGAGGTTATTCCACATGCCAATTGATTCCCAGTTCTACACGCATCCGTCCGACAGAGCAGCGCTTAAGGCGCTGAAGGCGATCCCCGGTTTCCATCAGCTCATGAAAGCCATTATGAGCATTTGGAATGAGAGACTTTCGAACATTGAGAACATGTCTTGCAATCTCAGAGTCAACGAGAATCAGATGAAAAAGTATTATGACATGCTCCCGCCAATCTGCGAAAAACTCGGCATCAACGTTCCCGATCTTTACATAAAAATGGATGTTAATCCCAATGCTTATACCTCAGGCGACACGAAGCCTTTCATTGTTCTCACATCCGGTCTTCTCGAAAGATTCGACGATGAGCTCGTTAAGACAGTAATTGCTCACGAGTGCGGACACATCGCATGCCACCATGTTCTTTATTCAACGATCGGCCGTCTTATCCTGAGCGGTGTACTTCAGACAGCAGGTCACTTCGGTTATGCAAGTCTCATCTCTGAACCTCTCATGATCGCATTCCAGTACTGGATGCGCTGCAGCGAGTTCTCTGCTGACAGAGCAGCTATCATCTGCGACGGTAATGCTGAAAAGCTCACACAGATGTGCATGCGTTTTTCAGGTTACGATGTAAGATTCGGTGAAGCAAACGTTGATGAATACATTAAGCAGGCTGAAGACTACAATGCAATGATGACGGATTCCAAATTCAATAAAGTTATGGAATTCTACATGTACCGCATGATCGACCACCCCCTCAATGCAGTAAGAGCATACGAAGGCAGAAAGTGGGCTGCAAGCGATGACGCGTCACAGATCTTCGGTTATCTCGAGAGCGGTGATGTGAAGCTTCTCGAAAACGTTAAGCTTCCTGTACCTGACAGTGCAAAGAAGCTTGTTGGCCAGAGTTATACCGATGTTGAAACCATGTTCAAGGACGCAGGCTTTACAAACGTCCACACATTTGAAGAAGTCACCAAGGACAGATTCAAGAAGAGCGGCGCTGTTCTTGAGATTGCCATCAACGGCAAATCCAACTTCGATGACAACGAATGGTTCCCGATCGACGCGATGGTAACGATCAGGTATAAGGCGTAAAACTAGCAGCAGTAAAGCTTTATCGGATTTAGAAAAACACAGTAAAAGTCACGGTAGACTATGACGGTTACTGTGATTTTTTCGAGCCAATATAAAAAAATCACACTAAAAGTCACAGTGTACTATGACAGTTACTGTGTTTTTCTGCGGTATGAGATCCAAGACTCCGAAAAACAAGGCATTTTGAAACAACGCTTATCTTTTCCCCCTCATGCTATAATTACTCTATATAAATATTTATTTAATAGGGATATCTTTATGGCGGATACGGATCTTTCCAAAGTATTGAGTGAATGCTGCGAGGCGGCAAGGAGCGGGTATGAGCTTGCTTCCGGTGAGAAGGATGTGCTGGATGGTATCCTGACGTCTGCAGAAGAGAAGATCAGAGAGACCGCTGTTGAGTATAAAGTGTCGCCCTGTGAGATCGTCGGAATAGGCGAGACGCTGGAAGGGCAGCTGTCTGAGATACAGGGTTCGATCGATGATCTCAGGATGTCGTTTTCGGAGGATCTGGATGCGCTTGAAAGAGATCTGGAGAAGTTCTCGATAACGCTTTTCGGAAGGACGATGGCGGGCAAGTCCACGCTGATGGAAGTGCTCACAGAAGGCGACGGATCTGCAATCGGAATGGGCGCGCAGAGGACTACCAGAGATATCAGAAGTTACGAGTGGAACGGACTTGCCGTGACGGACGTGCCGGGTATCGGTGCTTTCGAGGGCGAGGAAGATACAAGGCTCGCATTTGATGCCGCAAAGACGGCAGATCTTATAGTTTTCCTTTTGACTGATGACGCGCCGCAGGCGGTTGAGGCTGACTGCTTCAGACAGGTAAAAGATCTGGGTAAGCCGGTGATAGTAATCATGAACGTGAAGGTGTCTGTTGATTCGGGCAAGAGCGTGAAGCTCGTTGAACGCGACATGAACAGGGCTTTCGATTACGAGCGCATAGAAGAGATAAGAAAGCAGTTCTGCAAGTTTGCAGAACCTTTCGGACAGGACTGGAGTTCAGTGCCTTTCGTTGCCGCACATCTTAAGTCTGCATATGAGGCGGTTAAGTGTGAGAAAGAAGGCGACCTGGAGAAGGCTGATTTCTGGCGCCGCATAAGCCACATAGATGATCTTAAATCATTGATCTGCGAAGAGGTCAGTGTCCGCGGCAAATACATCAGAGTCAAGACGTTTGCGGACATCATTACCAATCCCATGATAGAGACTTTGTCAGGACTTGACTGGCAGAGCAGGATGAATGAGTCGCAGGGCAGGGTAATTGCAGATAAGAAGCACGCGCTTGAAAAGAGAAAAGAGTCGTTCACCAAGGAAGGAAAGAAGCGTATCGAAGCGTTCATGATGCGCCTTAAGACTGAGCTCCGCACTGACGTTGCGACGTTTGCGGAAGACCACTATAACGACAAGATGGCAGACATCGAGTGGGGTAAGGTCATTAAAGAAAAAGACATTGAAGGCAGATGCAAGACTTTGCTTGATGATATGGAAGCAGAAGTTGACGGTATCATTCAGGAGACCATCCGTGAGATCACCAGTGAACTTAAATATGTATCCGTCGATTCGATCGAGAGAAGTTTCCTGACGCCTGCTCTTGTAGATGCAAAGAGGATCGTGAGCTGGACGAGCCTTATAGTCGGAGGTGGCGGTACTGTAGCTGCCATGATCTTAACTCTTGCTGGTGTTGAAGTTGCTGCAGGTCCTGTAGGCTGGATCGCTGCAGGCATTGGTCTTGCGGGTGGTATCGGCGTGCTGTTCATCGAGTCGCGCGGAGACAAGCTTGCGAAGGCACGTGCGCGTCTTGAGAAGGAACTTAATGAATCGGTTAACGCGACGTGCGACAGTATCTGGTCACAGCTTGAAAAGAACCTGAAAAGACTTGTTAAGGGCAAGATCGATCTCGTTATTTCAGAGCTCGGAAAGATTGAGAGCGTTATCGATTCGCTTGCATCGACACAGGACGAGCTCGCTGATTCTTTGCGTCTTGAACTCCGTTCTCTCAACATGACTTTTACGTTCAAGATCGGTAATGCCGTTTTCGGTGAGGAAGAGGCTTCTAAGAGTCTTGCGAAGATCACGACTGCAGCAAGGATTCCCGGTGTCTGCACTTTGCTTTCGGAAGTAAGTGAAGGTGCTGTCACAGATGAGTTCCGTTCGAAGATGCAGGATCTTATTGCAGAAGATGTAAAGGTTGTCACCGCAAATGACGATGCACGGGTGTTCTTATCCGGTGTACTCGAGGGAATGGTGGCTCCTCATAACATCGAATGCGATGAAGAGAATGATATAGTTACAATCAAGACAGATAACAAAGACGTTAAGTTGTATAACAGGCTCAGACTGCTCGAGCAGTTCGCGCCATATAAGATAGGAGGATAGCCGAATGTTACAGATAGCCGAGTTGTCACGCACCAAAGAAGTGCTTAAGGAAAAGGCTGTCCGCGCGCTGGCTGATGCCGGTGTCAGTCACGATGCTGAAGGTGATAAGTCAGACCGCGTAAGGATCGTTTTCGCAGGTCAGTATTCAGCAGGAAAGTCTTCGATCATAAAGATGATCACGGGTGATGAGACTGTTGCAACGGGCGCGAAAATCACGACCGAAGAGACACACGCTTACGAATGGAACGGCCTTGAGATCGTTGACACTCCCGGTGTCCACACAACGCTCCGTCCCGATCACGATGAGATATCTTATAACGCGATTGCTGCTGCGGACATACTTGTTTTCGTAGTGACGAATGAACTTTTCGATTCGTATATGGCAGATCACTTCAGACGCCTTGCAATCGATAAGGATAAGGCGGGCGAGATGATCCTGGTCGTAAATAAAATGGACCGTGCCGCAGGCGGTAATTCTGCTGAGCAGCAGGAGATCATCAGGGAAGGTTTACGTTCTGTTCTTGCGCCGTATACACCTGAGCAATTGCACCTCTCATTCCTTGATGCGCAGTCTTATTTGGACAGCCTGGAAGAGCGTGAAGAAGATCCCGAGCTTGCAGATGAACTTCTCAAGAGATCTGGATACGAAGAGTTCATTGAGACGCTCAACAAGTTCGTTTCAGAGAAGGCTCTGTCATCAAAACTCACGACAGATCTTTATGTTCTGGATAACGAACTTGATAAGGCGATAACAGAACTCACACCGGGTTCTGAAGATGCGGATATCGATGCTCTTGAAGAGAATCTAAAGCAGCAGCGCCACATGCTTATCGATACCAGAACGCGCATGCAGAGAGAAGTGCAGGATATCTTCTTTAACAGTTCTTCGCAGATCAGAAGCATGGGCCTTGATGCAGCTGCTCTTATCGATTCAGGCGCTGCAAAAGAAGAACTGGAAGAGCAGATCGCACAGTATGGTAAGAATGCGGAAGAACTCATGGAGAAGACCAGGATCGCCGCTGACGACCATGTGCATTCATGCTTCCTCGAACTCGGTCAGAGCTTCGTTGACATGGAGTCAACTGAGTTCAACCAGAACCTCAAGATAAGACTCGTCGATAAGTACGATACGCTTCCTGACACGGTCAAGAAAGTGTTCGTCACTGCAACCGATCTTGAGAAGAAGGGTGACATTCTCGTAGGCACGCTCGTTAAGTCCGGAATCCCGCAGATGCTGTCACTTACAGATACTTCAGTCAAGGCCATAAGACTTACAGACAACACATCGAAGTTTTTAAGAAGTTCGCTTCATACGATGAACAGCGGTTCACAGCTTATCTCGACAAGTTCCAAGGCAGCTACGGCAGGCCGTGTTGCATCGAATGTTGCCAACAAGTCTTCTTCGATCTTCGGCGTAGTCGGCGTAGGCCTTGAACTCGTTCTTCAGTTCAAAGAAGATTACGATGAACAGCTCATGCTCGAGGCGATGAAGAATAACCGCCAGAACATCAGAAGCGAATTCAATACTGCAGCGACAGCGCTTGACGACTATGCTGCCGACTACATCAGACAGTGTGTTGTCGCACCGATGGAACAGTCGATAAAGACAGTTGAAGATAACATCACTGAACTCCGTGATACACGTGCGGGAAGATCCGAGAAGTGCGTAAAGCTTGAGCGCGTACAGAAAGATATCCAGGCTCTTATTGCAAGAATTCACGGACTGGAAGAATAAATGATTGAACCGGCTTTCAAGCCGGAGGAGAACGGTATGGCAGATAATAAACTGATCCTTGTTTGTAAAGATAAGCAGATCTCAGAAGACATCATAAGGATCCTGATATCTTCAGAAAAGATCAAAGGTGAAGACATAGAGGTCTGGGAAGAAAAGACATGGGATGTTAAGCGTAAGACAGGTCCCGTCGCTTCAAAGATGCTCTTTGTCGGTGACATTAAAGATACTGAAGCGCTCTCGTGTTTTATCAATATCCGCTACGAGCGCTGGGGCATCTGCTATGGACTTAATCCCCGTTATGCGGTAATCAAAGCTGATACTATCTATGTTAAAGATGCGCAGCGTTATCAGGCATTCTTATCAGAGTTCGACGATGCGCTCGGTCTTATCATGCTGCCGCCTGCAGAAGAAACGCAGTCCAATAAAGTAGCAAAAACGATTGGCACCGTAGGCCTTGCCGTAGCAACGGGCGGCGCAAGTCTTGCAGCGCAGAAGATCTACGATGATACCAAGAATCTCGATGCGAAAAACACCAAGCTCTGCCTTTACGGCGTATGGCATTTTGCAGAAAATTGCCTGGAAGATTTCCTCGAAGAATAATTATCCCGGCGGTATAAATATACACTTATGAAAAAGCAGAACCAGATCTCTGAGAAGTCTTATAAGGCTTCAGGTTTTATCGGCCGTTATCAGAAACTTGTAACAGAAACAGTCATTCCGTGGCAGGAGAAGATCCTTTGGGACGAGGCGCCTGATACGGAAAAGAGCCACGCAATCGCAAACTTCATAAATGCCGGAAAAGCGCTTCGCGGTGAGGACACCGGTGACGGTTTTTACGGCATGGTCTTCCAGGACAGCGATGTCGCAAAGTGGATCGAATCTGCTTCGTATTCTCTGATGAATGATCCCGATCCAGAATTGGAAGCTGAGCTTGATAAGGTCATCGGATACATCGCCGGTGCACAGGATAAAGACGGATATCTCAACACGTATTTCACGATAAAAGATCAGGACAAAAGATGGACGAATCTTCATGAAGCGCACGAACTTTATGTAGCAGGCCACATGATCGAAGCTGCATGCGCGCACTTTGAAGCGACAGGTAAAAGAACACTCCTGGACGTCATGCAGAAGAACACGGAGTGCATCTACGATCATTTTGTAACTAAGAATAATCCGGGCGTTCCGGGTCACCCCGAGATAGAGCTTGCGCTCATGAAGCTGTACCGTATCACGGGTGATAAAAAGGCATTGGAACTGTGCGCGCATTTTTTAAATAAGCGCGGACAGGATCCTGAATTGTTTATCAGGGAAGCAGACAACCGCACCTGGAGCGTGTGGGGTTCGAACCCGAGAGATGAAGGCGATCTTGAGTACCGCCAGTGCGACAAGCCTCTGCGCGAATTAACCCAGGCAACAGGTCATGCGGTTAGAGCAGTTTATCTTTATGCGGGCATGGCTGACTACGCGTCTGAGACTGAAGATAAAGAATTGCAGGGTGCATGCGGAAGACTTTGGAAGAATATCGTCGAACGCAAAATGTATGTGACGGGCGGCATCGGTTCGACAGTTTTAGGTGAAGCATTTACTGTCGATTACGATCTTCCTCCTGACACTGCTTATGCGGAAACATGCGCTTCCGTAGGTCTGATGTTTTTCGCATCGCGCATGCTCGAAAACGAACTCAAAGGCGAATATGCCGACGTAATGGAAAGAGCTTTTTACAACACGGTCCTTGCAGGAATGCAGCTGGACGGAAAAAGATTTTTCTATGTAAATCCATTGGAAGTGAATCCGGGGATTTCAGGCGTCGCTGTTACACACAAGCACGATCTTCCGGTAAGGCCTAAATGGTATCAGTGCGCATGCTGTCCGCCCAATGTCGCAAGACTTATCGAGTCATTCGGAAAGTATGCTTATGGTGAGAATGAATCCACATCCTTCTGCCACATGATCGCTTCAGGTAAAGTCGTATTTAACAACGGAATGACTCTTCAATGTGAGACAGATTATCCACACGGCATGAACGTGAAATACACTGTAAAAGGTAATGGAAAACTTGCGGTTCATATACCCGGTTGGAGTAAAGATTTCAGCGTTGCCGTGAATGGCGGGCAGGTTCATCCCGGACTCGATAACGGATATATTTACTTCGACATTAACGGATCTTCTGATATTGAGATCAAACTCGATGATGAACCTCATTTTGTATATGCATCAAGCAGGATACCCAGAGCAGCAGGAATGGTCTCTTTAAGAAGAGGACCGCTTGTTTACTGCTTCGAAGGAACAGATAACGGAAGTGTGAAAACGCTCCGCATCGACAGAAACTATGCACCTGTTGTATCTTCTTACTCCGCCGAATTGCAGGCTGATACTTTAAGTGTAAAAGCTGTGCGCGAGAACGACAGTGAAGAGCTTTATTCTGATGTTCCGCCTGCAGTTACACCTTGTGAAGCAACGGCTGTTCCGTACTACACATGGGGCAACCGCGGTGAGACTGAGATGCGTGTATGGATGAATTAGAATGAGAAGATTATTTGAGATAGATCTGAAAGATTACGACGGATGCACGAAGGTCTTTAAGAGACCTTCTGCAAGAGCGGTCATCTTCAAGGGAGATAAGATAGTTCTCGTTTATGCAACTAACGAGAAGTACTACAAGTTCCCCGGCGGCGGTATTCACGAAGATGAAGACAAGCGTGAAGCACTGTTAAGAGAAGTCAAAGAAGAAGTCGGCTTAACCGTTATTCCTGAAAGCATTAAAGAATACGGAAGTGTTCTCAGAAGGCAGAGAAGCGACAGGGATCCCGATACTATCTTCGAGCAGGAAAACTTTTATTATTTCTGTGAAGTAGAAGATAAAGCAGGCGATCAGAATCTTGATGAATATGAGAAGGACGCCGGCTTCATGCTGGTCTATGCCGATATCGATGACGCGATAAAGACCAACGGAGAATATAAGAGTAAATGCTTCTTTAATGAGGTCATGATCGGACGCGATAAGAGAGTCCTTGAGATGATCAGGGATGAGATCCTTAAGAAGGGATCAAATTAAAAAACGCTCTGCCGGTGTTTTTCTGACCGGATTTCAGGTTTTCCGCAAGCTTCCTCAAAAACTTTTTTGCAGATTATCAACACTACTGTTTCCGACTGTTGCTTAAGCATCAGTGGGGCCCTGCATTGCTGGTGGTTTGCGGCCTTTTCTACTGCAATAATGAGGCCATCAAACAAAAACAAACTTACAAATTGCGGGAGGAACAAAACAATGGACGGAAAATCAATTGTCTTCGTAGTAGCTTTTATAGCAGCAGTAGTACTTGTAATCTTAGGAATCTTTTCAATGGTATTCGATAATCTGACAATATCATCATCAAGGGTTTACCTGGATTTCATCTTTGCAGGAGTTCTTGCATTCCTGGCAATCATTCAGTACAAGGCCTTGGAATGCGGTGAGAAGGCATAAGCTGATAAAAAACATATAAGACCGAAGGACATAAAAACAAAAGCCGGGCATCTCTGATAAGAGACACCCGGCCGTTTTATGTTTCTATTCCTTATTCTTCCTTAAGTATCTTTACCGGCTCAAGTTTTGTGATGCCTCTGCCGCATGTGAACGCGGTGATGACGGCACACAGCATGATGAGCACTGCTGTAATTACGAACCAGATCACGTTTGTATCGAAGACGATCTGCCTGATTCCGAAGAACGAGAATACGATCAGGAACAGCTTGTTTGATACGGCAATATGCAGAATGATTCCTAGGACGATGCCGATTGCGATGGTCGGGAGATTCGTC
>Ga0326514_10000277_pt1 | contig 34717 bp, 49 predicted proteins | sample 3_2548_0518_D_FD_203653 | JGI IMG/M metagenome (GOLD analysis project Ga0326514, IMG submission 203653) | Bovine rumen microbial communities from UC Davis, California, United States - 3_2548_0518 | ecosystem: Host-associated > Mammals > Digestive system > Stomach > Rumen | place: USA... | reverse complement strand
TAATTTGCGACGATGTAGTTGCAGAAAGCGACGAATATATGGAGCTTAATGAAATGAGAAACAAATTTTTGATGAATTATATGCAAGTAGGCAGTCCTTTGATAGATTATAATGAAGACAAGTCTAAAGGAGATTTAAAAGGAAAGTGGATTATTTGCAATAGCAACAGCAAGATGTTCAAAAAGAGAAAGTCAAAATGATTAAATATACAGATGCACAAATAACTTTTAGAGAGGTTCCCAATGAGGTGAGCCTTTCTATTAATATCAGCAATTGTCCTTATAAATGTAAAGGTTGTCATTCTCCTTATCTGCAAAAAAATATAGGAAAAGAACTGACAGCGGAAGTTTTGAATGAACTTATTGAAAAATATAAAGATCAAATAACTTGTGTCACATTTCTGGGCGATGGAGGAAATATTGAAGAGCTCTCAAAACTTATAGAATTTTGTTGGGAAAGGGACTATTTTACTTGTTTATATACAGGAGCAAATAATGAAAGTCTTGAACGAATAATTGATGTCTGTAATGGATGTTTAGATTTTATTAAGACAGGTCCGTATATAGAAGAAAAAGGAGGATTAGACAGTCCTACGACAAACCAGCGGTTTTATAAAGTTAATTACATTGTAAATAAAGACGATACAATTACCACAGATATGGTAGATATGACAGAAAAATTTTTGAAAATATATTAAAAAAAGAAGCTCCTGGTGTATTCAGGAGCTTTAATTTTAATACAAACAAGTATGTTAAACTTGTTTATATTATTTTTTATAATATATATTATATAATATATTTATTATGGCAGATAAAACCAATGAACAAAAATATAGAAAACTTTCTGATATAGATCATGTACTTTTGCGTCCAGGGATGTACATAGGTTCCGTGGTCAGCAAAGAGTCAGAAGTTTTTGTATTTAATAATGATACTAATAAATTTGAATTAACAACTTTAACATATAATCCTGGTTTTTTGAAACTGTTTGATGAAATCATATCAAATTCGGTTGACGAAAGTAAACGAAACAAAAAATTGAATTTGATTAAAGTTCATATAGACACTTCAAAAAACGAGATTTCAGTTTACGACAATGGAGGTATTCCTGTAGAACTTCATAAACAATATAAACAATATATACCAGAACTTGTTTTCTCAAATATGAAAGCAGGTTCAAATTTCAATGACGATGAAAAAAGAGATGTTGTTGGAGTAAATGGTGTTGGAAGTTCGTGTGTAAATATTTTTTCAACAAAGTTTATTGTAAAAACAGCAGACAAAAACAATTCGTTTGAGCAGATTTTTTATGACAATATGCGTAAAAGATATGCTCCAAAAATAAACAAATGCAAAGATCATTACACGGAAATTATTTACTATCCAGACCTTGCAAGATTTAATATGCAAGGAATTGATGCTGATAATCTGTTGATGATTGAAAAACGAATTTACGAAGTTGCTGCTTGTAATGCAGGACTGACGGTTGAATATGATTTGAACGGAGAAAAGAAAGTTATAAGATTTAAATCATTTCAAGATTATGCAAAACTGTATAGCGACAATATTTTCTTTGAACAAGTTCCAAGTTGGGAAATTGGAATAGGTGAAAGTATAGGTTTGAACAACCAAATTTCTTACGTTAACGGAGTAGAAACTTATGACGGAGGCAGCCACGTTACGTATGTTGCTAATCAGATTATAAACTATTTACGCGAAAAAATCAAAAAGAAATACAAAGTTGATGTAAAGCCTGCTGATATTAGAAGTCACTTCAGCCTTTTTATAAATTGTACAATTATCAATCCTGCTTTTTCAAGTCAAACAAAGGAGAAGTTGATAACTGAACCAAAGAATTTTGGATCTGAATATACTGTAAGTGAAAAACTTCTTAAACAGATTTTTAATTCTGAGATTATTCAATCAATTTTGGATTGGGCTAAACGTAAATCAGAAGCAGATGAAGCAGCTGCATTGCGTAAAGCACAAAAAGGACTTGATAGAACTAAGATTGCTAAATTGATTGATGCAAAGAAAAAAGGATTGAGAAACGATTGTGTACTTCAAATTTATGAGGGTGACAGTGCTTCAAATGCTGTACGTCAGTATAGAGATCCACAGTTGCAGGGAGCATTTCCGATTAGAGGAAAATTTTTGAATGTATTTGATTTGGAACCAAGTAGAGTAATGCAGAACGAAGAAGTAAAATCAATTTGCGCTGCAATGGGACTGAAAATTGGTGAACGAGCAACTGCAACTAATTTGAGATATGGAAAAGTTGCAATTTATTCAGATGCTGATACAGACGGAGACTGTATTGCTGGCCTGCTTTTGAATTTCTTTTATAAGTATTGGCCTGAATTAGTCAAAGAAGGCAGAATATGCAGGGTAGAAACTCCTATCGTTGTTGCTAAAAAAGGAAAAGAAACTCTTAAATTTTATTATGACAACGAATATCAAGAATGGGTAGACAAAGTTGGAGCAGGAATAAAACAATGGAATGTCGAATACAAAAAAGGTCTTGCTGCTTTGGAAAATTATGAATACAAGGAGATCATTCAAAATCCAAGAATGATACAGTTTACAGAGGATGATACAGCAAAAGACCAATTCAAGATTTGGTTTGGAGATGATTCTGATTTGAGAAAGAACAAAATCTTGAATAAGCCAGTTGAGATAAAAGAAAAAGTGATAGAAAAGAAACCAGAACCTGAAATAAAGAAAAAGATTGAAATTCCTGTTGTAAAAGAAGAATCAAAAACAGTCGTAGAGGTTAAAAAGAGTTCATCTAATACACTTAAAGAACGATTACAACGGAATATCAATAAACAAGCAGAAAGTTCATCTAAAGTCAAAAAAGGATTATTTTAACAATGAAGAAAGTAAATATAACTGAGTTTTTTGATACACAATATTTGGATTATTCCAAGTATGTTGTTAAAGATAGAGCAATTCCTTCTGTAATAGATGGATTTAAGCCAGTTCATAGAAAAATAATCAACGAAGCAATTCATTATTGGACTAACAACAGTGTAAAACCGCTAAAAGTGTTTCAGTTTGGAGGTAGAGTTGCTTCAAATCAATATTATCACCACGGTGATGCTTCATTGAACGGAGCAATTGTCACAATGGCACAGAAGTTCAAAAATTCTTTGCCATTACTTGACAGTATAGGGCAGTTCGGTGTACTGAGATCTCCTTCTGCTGGTGCTCCTCGTTATATTTCAACAAAACTTACTCCGTATTTTCATCTTTTATACAAAGACACTGAATTATTAACTCCGAAAATTGATGAAGGTGTTGAAATTGAGCCAGAGTACTTTCTGCCTATCATACCAACAATTATCATAAATGGTACTTCAGGAATTGCTGTAGGTTTTGGTACTAATATATTGAACAGAAATCCTTATGATGTCATTGATGCGTGTGCAGCAGTACTTGAAGGAAAGAAACAAAAAGTACTTAAACCTTATATCAGCGAATTTTCTGGAGAGTGGATTCAAAGTGATGAAAATGAAAAGTCGTGGATTATTAAAGGAATTTATGAAGTTGTAAACACAACAACAGTTCATATAACTGAACTTCCACCAAATCATACTTATGAAAGTTACGAAAAATTGCTGGATAGTCTTGAAGATAAAGGCGTAATTGTATCGTACGAGGACAATTCATCTGACAGGATAGATTATACTTTGAAGTTTCAGAGAGCAGTTCTCAAGGATTTGATTGAAAAAGGAAAACTCGAAAACAAACTTGGACTGATAGGAAAAGAAACAGAAAATCTTACTGCAATCGATGAAAACCAAAATGTAAAAGTCTTCGACAATGCAAATGAAATTGTAGAGTATTTTGTAAATTTTAGATTAGGCTTCTATCAAAAACGAAAAGACAATATCATAAAAAATCTTGAATATGACATGAAGGTGATGTCTAATAAAGCAAGATTTATAAAAGCAATAATAGACAACAAGCTCAAAGTCAAAAATGTTCCTAAAAGTGAAATAGAAAAATGGCTTGAAGAAAACAAATTTGATAAGACAAACGAGTCATTTAATTATCTTTTGCAAATGCAGATTTATTCATTGACTAAAGAAAAGTATGAAGAGCTGTTGAAAGATATTGAATTGAAGAAAGCTGATATCGAGAACACAAATAAACTGGTTCCAAAACAAATGTATTTAGATGATTTGTCTGAACTTAAACAACAATTAAAAAAATTAAAGATATAAAATGGGATTGTACTTAAAAAAATATTTAAATGATGCTATTGATATAGGTGATAGTATTTTGATGGACAAAAACATATTAGACACAATTAAAGAAGTATACGCAGACTATCCAGCTCCTCACTGTTGGGAAGTACAGATAATAAACAGAATTAAAGAAAACAAAGATTTTTATTTTGATTTCTCAAAAAACTTCATAGATGTTGGTGCTGGAAATGGTGAATATTGTTCACTTTTAGATTTTGAAAACAATTATGTATTTGAGCCGTCTAAAGAAATGATGTGGATTTGTCATGCCAATCTTGCAAATCAAAAAAAAGTAAAAAAATCTTATACATATCAAACAGCATTAAGTGATACTAATGACGAAATAGAAATATTTACAAACGGTACACTTGAACATGCTGTTGTTACAGCAAAAACATTAGATTCTTTCAATATACCAAATGTTGGTTTTATAAAAATAGATGTCGAAGGTTTTGAAGAAAAAGTTATTAGAGGAGGTTTGATGACAATAATATCAAATAACTATCCACCTATTTTGTTTGAATGTTGGCCAGTAGGATATTGGGGAATGATTCAAGAAAAACATGATAATCTTTTTAATTTGTTGAAAACTTTAGGATATGAAATATTTGAATATTGGGGAGATTTTGAAACTCATTTAGCAGTTCATAAAACACAATTAGAAAAAAACAATCAATAATATGTTATTAGAAGAAAATATTATAAACAGCAAAGAAATAAGAAATGTTGAATACAACTATTTTAATCATAGCGTAAAAGTATACTACAAGTCAGGAAAAGTAGAAGAATATGCTGATGTTCCCGAAGATGTGTTTACTCGTTTATGTGAATATCGAAAGATGGACAGTTCGTTCAACCAATATGAAAAAGTTGAACTTATAAACGAATAAATAATAAAAATAATATAAGATGATAAAGTCTTTTGAAGAATATAATGTAAATGAGTCAGTTATAAATGAAGCAGGTCAAGTCGAGCCAACTGAAGAACAATTTGAAGCTGTTAAAGCTCATCTTCCTGAACTTGAAGATTTGATTAATAAAACTCTTGGAACTAAAAAAGGTGATTTCAAATTAGAAGTTTATAAAAACAGAAAAGCAATTGGTCTGAGATGTACTAACGATTTGAAATTTTTGTTGGGCAATACTTTGGTAAAAACTTTATTTACTGAAATAAATATCGATTTTTGGGGCGGTCAATATATTCCATCTGACAATACTATTTGGTTCTCACCTAAGATTTTGTATAAACATCCAAGCGGTGGTAGTAACGGTACGGATTTTATTTGGTATTCTCTTCATTTCAAACTTGATACAAACGAGTGGGTTCCAAGTAGAGCAATATTTGCATAATATAATAAACAAAATAAAATATTTAAAGACCTTATAAACTAAGGTCTTTTCTTTTTTATAATTTACAAATAAGGTTGAATTAATGAAAGTTTTTAGAGGAGATGGATTTGCCGATGTTTATAAACAAGCATTATATGAAGTAAACAATAATCCCGAGTATGTTTCATCACCAAGAGGTTTGATGTGCAAAGAGTTAACAGATGTTGCTCTTGTAATTGAAAATCCTCTTTTGAGTTTGTATGAAAACAAAAGACGTTCAAGTCAAAAGAAATATATTGCTGCAGAAATTTTGTGGTATGCAAGTGGTTCTAATACAGTAGAATGGATTTCAAAGTATGCAAAGATGTGGGACTCTTTGAAAGATGAAAAAGGAACTGTAAATTCTGCATACGGTAATCTTATATTTACGGAAATGAATGAGCACAATTACAATCAATATAATTGGGCTTTTACTTCTTTGGTACAAGATCCTGATACAAGACAAGCTATAATGCATTTCAATAAACCGCATCATCAATACAACGGTAATAAAGATTTTGTTTGTACACTGAATGCAATTTTCCATATAAGAGACAACAAATTGAATTTGACAGTAGATATGAGGTCAAATGATATTATATTAGGTCTTGCAACAGATGTGGCATTCTTTACAGTGTTGCAGCAACAAATGTTGTTGAATTTGAAAGATTATGGAGAAAAACATAATATTGAACATTTGAAAAATCTTGAACTTGGAAGATATACTCATATAGATCATTCTTTGCATCTGTATCAAAGACATTTTGAACTTGTTGATGAGATGCTTAAAGAAGAATTTGTAAATGTTGAAATGCCAGTTCTTGATTATTCGTTGATTTGTTTTAGCGGTTCAAAAATACATCCTTGGATTTTGACTGAAGCATTTATCAACAAAATTGTAGACAATAAAGAGTTAAGCGACATTGAATTAGGACAATTAAACTTGTCTAAATTTTATCAGACATTAGCAGAATGGTTAAAAATTTAGTAAACTTTATCATTATAAATAATAAAAATATTAATAATGATTAAATCATACAAAGAAATCAGTGAAGCTATATCAGTAGGAAAGTTTAATAAAAATTTGACTATCGGGTTTACTGTCAACAAATCGTTTCATGCAAAAGAACGTCAATCAAGACATTTAGAAGGTCAAGACAACAAACAGTCAGACAACTACATTTCCGATGATGAGATTGTTTCCACTGCTGAAAAAGCTGGAAAAAAGATCATTGAAGATATTCTGAACAATCATATAGATATAGATGACAGATTTGTTATACAAGATAGTTATACTAATCTTAATATTGTATGTGTTTTGCATAAAGGTAGTTCTGCTGACAACTTAAATGTTGACATCGTGACAGTAATTTATACTGACAAGTTTTGGAATACAAAAAACAATTGGATAGTAAAAATAGCATAATATGGAAAAAGAAGATAAAATTGAAAAGAAACAGGAAGGAAATATTCCTGAAACTCTTTCTCAAGGCGAAGCAATAAGTGTATTGATACAGGCTGCTGAAATTGGACAGAAAAAAGGTATTTATACATTTGAAGAGTCTGCTTTGATTTATAAAGCAATCAAAACTTTTGTACAAAAATAAAAAATAAAAAGTCATGACAGAAGAAACAAATAAAGTTAAACAAATGAAAGAAGAGACGTCTAAAATTAAAATGAGTAAACTTATTGCTCAAAGAGATGAACTCGACAAGAAAGCACAAGAAAGACTTAAAGAAGTACAGCAAATTGAATATCCTATTTCATTTGGAACAAAGAAGGTTTTTGTAGAGTGCATGAAGTATTTGGAGAAAAATTCTCCTTGGAATGCTTATACTGCTGCAGGTTTGATTATGCTTTACAACAACATGAACGAACAGAAGGAAGCAATCAAACGTATGGAAGGTGACGGCAAAACTTGGGACGGTATTGCAAAACTTCGTACTGCAAATGTCACTGTATTGTGGAAAATGCTTACACAGATGACTGGAACCGGTTTTTACGCTGCAAAGGACTTTGTTGGTGTAATGGCAAAAATTGGTGATGATGTTTCAAAAGCAATACAGCAAGTCGACAAGAACAATGCAGAAGTACGCGACCTTCATACCCAGCTTGAGAAAATCATGTCAAGAATTGAGAATCCAGATGAGAATGTTGAGATGGATGTAGATCCTTCAAATCTTGCAAAAACTTCTATGGAACAGTTGAAAGATGAAGTTGCTCCAACAGTTGAATAAACGCTTACCTTATAAACATTTTTGACAGCACTCATATTTGGGTGCTGTTTTTGTTAAACTTTTGTACACTTTTTGTTATAATATATTATTAAATTACTATATTATGGGTTATATTTACAATGATGTTTTTGACAAAAATCTTCAAGAAGCCGGTTTTAATACAAAGCATATAAAACTTCAGCTAGATGAATTTTGTCAAGATATTACTGAACTTGCTAAAAAAGGAAAACTTGATCCTGTTGTAGGACGAGAAACTGAAATTGAAAGAGTTATTCAAATTCTTGGACGTAGAAGAAAAAACAATCCGTGTCTTGTTGGATATGCTGGTGTTGGTAAGACTGCTATTGTGGAAGGTCTTGCCCAACGTATTGCAAACGGAAATGTTCCAACTCAATTGAAGGACACAAAAATTTATTCATTGTCTCTCACAACCGTTGTTTCAAATTCAAAATTTAGAGGACAGTTTGAAGAAAAAATCCAAACTTTAGTTGAAGAATTGAAACTCAATAAACATATCATTTTGTTTATTGACGAAATACACATGTTGTGTACAGCAGGTGGAAGCGAGTCAATGTCAGCTACTGATATTTTGAAACCTGCTCTTGCTCGTGGAGAAATTCGCTGCATAGGTGCGACTACGTTCAATGAGTTCAAACACTCAATAGAGAAAGATAACGCTCTTGATAGACGTTTTCAAAAAGTTACAGTCAATGTTCCATCTGTTGCAGATACCATTATTATTTTGAATAATATTAAAGACAGATATGAGCAATTTCACGGTGTAAAATATACTCCTGAAATAATTAAGAAAATTGTCAAACTTACAGACAACTATATCACTGACAGATATTTTCCAGACAAAGCAATTGATTTGTTAGATGAATCTGGTTCATATAAGAAAACACAAACTGTTTCAAAGACAAGACAGATTTCTACAATAGAAGCAAAGCTTAAACAAAACAGCGCATTGTGGAAAGAAGCAGTAGAAAACAATCAATATGCTCAAGCAATTTCTTTCAATGAAATTTGTAAAAATCTGAAAACAAAACTTGAGAATGAGTTAAAGTCTTCTTTGGATGATGGAATAAAGACTGTGACAGATGAAGACTTGTATGAAGTTTTGTCTAAAATGACAAATGTTCCGTTGTCAAAAATCAATGACAATGAAGTAGACAATCTTAACGGAATATTTGACTTTTTGAAAACTCGAGTAATCGGACAAGATGAAGCTATAAACAAAACAGTCAAAGCAATCCAGCGAAATAGAATAGGTTTGAAACGCAAAACCGGAACAATGGGTAATTTTATCTTTGTTGGTCCAAGTTCGTGTGGAAAGACTTATCTTGCTAAAGAAATAGGTGAATACTTGTTTGGAAAAGAAAGCAACATTCTTCGTATTGATATGAGTGAATTTGCTGAGCCGCACAGTATTTCAAAGTTGATAGGAGCACCTCCGGGTTATGTTGGATATGGAGAAGGTGGAATATTGACTGAACATGTAAAGGAAAATCCTCGTACGGTAATCGTATTTGATGAAGCAGAGAAAGCTCATCCAGATGTTTTCAATATTTTGTTGCAAATTATGGATGAAGGCTTTGCAACTGACTCTGTTGGTAAAAGAGTTGATTTCCGAAACTGTCTTTTGATCATAACATCAAACATCGGAATGGAGCAAATAAATTACAACGATGGACATAAACTTGGTTTTGGAATGAAATCAGACAGCGAGTCAATAAAAAACGAAGAAAAAAGTATTGTTCAAAAAGAACTTCAAAGTTTCTTCACTTCGGAATTTCTCAACAGAATAGACGATATTATTATGTTCAAGCATCTTACGAAAGATGATATGAAAGTTGTTCTCGACAAAGAAATTGCTGAATTGAAAGAAAATATTCTTGAGATTGGAAATTATAAAATTTCGATTACTTCTAAAGCAAAAGAATATATTTTGAATGAAGGCTACGATAAAAAAGGCGGAGTTCGCGTGTTGCAAAGAAAAATAAAAGAACTTGTTGAAGATGAAATTTGCAACAAAATTTTGGACGGAACTTTGAAAGAAAACGTAAAAATCTTGATAGAAGATGGAAAAATCAAAATTAAGTAAAAACTAATAACCCTTAATATAATAAAGAAGCCTCTCAATATTAAATATTGAGAGGTTTTATTTTTTTTTGCATTGCTATTTATTTATTGAAGAGGTCTATATACTTTTGTAAATCAAAATTGAAAACGTATTTACAAAAAGCTTCACTACATGCGTCACTTGTTTTTCTGTAGAGAACACTTGGTGCATTGTTTATACAATAAAAATAAATTCCGTTTTTCAAATAAATAGGATCTTCCCATTTTGTAAAATGTTCTCCCTCTATTGTGTGTTCAGGATCTGCAGCTGCGTCAATAAACAATGTTCCTTTTTGCATTTTGCTTTGGTGTTTCAACGTAATAACAGGATCTCCGTCAGTTTCAATTCCATTCACAATAATATTGAATTTGTTTATACTGTCATAAAATTCGTTTATTGTTTTGCGATTGAACATACGAACGTTGTCGGTGTATTCTCCTATGTAATTGGCTGCTCCTTGTGAAACATTTCCACATCCAAGAATTGCGATGTTGTCGGAATGATTTAATGTTCTGCCGAAGTGAGCCATCGCATCATACATTGCACAATAGCCTGCATTGAAACTATTTTTCCAAATAAAATTTTTAGGAACAAAATCAATCGGATATTTTTTACCAAGATAGTACCCTGCTGGATAAATATTGTCCAAATCAACAATTTTTAGTTTTTTAGGCAAGGCTTGTTCTTTCATGAAATCTGTTCCGCTGCCTGTTGGATGCGTCCAGCCTATTATTATTTGGCCTTCTCGCAACATTTTGTAGTCTTCCTGTTGGATTAATTTCATACAGAAAATAATGTCATTAGAAGTGAAAATATCACTTCTAGATTTTATTGTAATTCCACAATTTTCATATTCTCTATCTGAAATATCAAGAAAACTTCCAAATCCAGTCTCGAGTTCTATTTCGTTAGGAATGTTTCCAGGAATTCTTGTCGGATTATTTTGTAGGTGTTTAGGCAATAAAGCCACTCTTCTTTCGTGTGGATACGTAGGTTTGATTACTCCAATTTTCACAGTAAATTTTTGTTTATTTTAATTTTCTCAATTCTTCTGCTGCTTTTGTATATGTTGCAATTCGTTTTCTATCTTCTCCTCTTCTGTATTCACAATGCATTATGAAATTCAAAGCGAATATCGCAAAGTGTCTTGCATCAAACGGTTCATCCATATTTTCTGTACTACCGTCGTGTGAAATTCTTTTCCCATTGACAATCTCGGCTTCATCAAATTCGTAATAATATAATCCTAATTGAGGCTCTAACGTACAGGTGATAACCCATTTTCTGTCATCAGAATATATTTCATAAGCACCATATCTTGAACGAATTTCTTCAACATACTTCATTTTTGGCAATGAAAAGCTTTCAGTTAAAATTGTCATTATATCATCAAACCACTGTTCTGGTGTTTGCTGATTAAAGCTGTTTAAATAAATATCAGTATCTTTAGAGTATAACAATTTTTCATGTTCTGAATTTGGTTCATTTGATACTACATAGAAATAACCACTTCCTTTTACAAGTTCTATATCTGAATAACCAGCATCATCTAAAAGCTTACGCAGTTTTGTATTTTTTACAGTTTTTTCTTCGTTTACAAAATCATCAAATGATTTTATTAAACTTTCTTTTAATTCCATGAAGTCTTTTATTTCTTTGTCTGTCATATCACCGTCTGCTATATCTAAAACAGATTGTGTTACTTTGTCTCTTGAAAGTTCTCCTTTTCGTACAGCGTATGCCATACAAAATAATCTTTGTTGTGATTTAGATGTACTCGGCATTATTATTCATTATTTTCAGGATAGTTTATACGTTTGTATTCTTTATCGATTGCTGCGTAATCTATTGCCCAAGGAGATTTTGCAATTTCTTTTTTGTAGTTTTTGTAAAGTTCTTTTCTGCATTGAGAAACGAACTTTTTGTTTAATTCCTCTTTGAAAGTTTTTGGCAATTTCTCTTGATAATAGTCTTCATAAACAGCTTCATATACATGTACAAGTTTTTCACTTCCAAGTCCAGTAGCAGAATTTATTTCAAGAACAAACATATCCCCATTTTTGTCTGTTGCAACATCTATTGCCCATAAATCCAATTTTGCAATCTTTCTTATTTCTTTTGCAATTTCATTAAGTTTGTTTATAAATTTGCGTGGAACTTTTTTCATATCAGAAACAACATAAACAAAATCCACACTTTCATCAATGTTTTTTGTCTTTACTGTTTTATTTGTTTTAACACAAGAAATTCTTTCATTGATAATAATGCATTTATCCTTAAGGAAAATTGTTCTATATTCTCTATCAATATCAATACATTCCGAATATAAGTCAAAACTGTGTTTTTCTCCTTCAACTTCAAAAGGTTGCTTAAAGTCTTTTAATTCTTCTGCAGTTTTGAATATTTTTATGCCTAATCCAGAATGTCCATTGTCTATTTTTGCAATAACTGGAAACTGCAAACTTCCGTCAAGTGCTTCATCTAAAGAATATACAGTTTTAGGTTGCCACGAATAATCTGCAAATAGTTTGGAAGATTTAACTTTTGAACCAGATATTTCCATATCATCTGGATGATTGTACATATTATCAAAGTTAACTTTAAATTTTTTAAGGAATGCTCTAGAATTGTCGTTGAACCCACCATAGTAAAGTATAGGCATGTTAGAAGGAAATTGCAAATCTTTATCCATATCATGCTTTGTTGAATATAAAATATAAAGTTCATTTGATGCTGCTATATCTAATGCAAGATCTCTTGGATTATGGTTTCCTGTTACTTTGTCTGCCTCGGATGGTATTCTTACAAATATAACTTTTTTCAAATAAGCTTCATATTCTTTAGCTACACTTTCACAAACGAATTCATCAAAATTATATAAAGATTGCATTAAAACCTATTGTTTTTATTATTTATTGAAAGTAAAAAAGCCCGGAATTAACCGAGCTTCATATTTAGATTTTGAATATTTTGTTATTCTTCAATAAAATTTACTGATTTGAATTTGTATTTTTTAGCAGCATTTTCGCAACGTTGTTTCAATTCTGCAACATCTGACTTATTGAAGGCATATATGTATAGTTTTTTACCAACAATTACATTTCCAAACTTTTTCATATTTGCATCAATCAATGCAAAATCATTTTTATGATTAACCTCAAGAGTATCATAATCGTAAATTGCTAACCACAAATCACGAGAAAATGTTGTATTTTCAAAATCTTTTACTTCTTTTGCTGTTGAAAAAACAAATTCATATCGTGGATAGTTTACATAATCTTTTTCATCTGCAATAAGGCTGATATTTGCCAAATATTTTCCAGTAGAATCAATTATTCCATCAAGAGGAACGTGATATGCAGCTTCGTTTATAAATTCTTCAAAATTCTTAATCATTGTTATTTGTTATTTTTCATAAAGTTTTCTATCATATCTCTAACACCTCTTAGGCCTTCTTCATTTACAACAGGAAGCCAAATAGTACTATTGCCGTGTCTCATGCCGATACGAATATCTCTTCCTTTTCTGTCAGGTTCAGCTGCTCTTTCAATTACAGGAATATAATCACTTTCTTCGTTTATCTTAAAGTTTTCAAATTTCTCAATCATTTCAACTTATTATTTATAACTGTTTTAACCAATCCATTACCTCTTGTTTCTTTGCTACAACATCTGCAAAAGCATCTTGCATTGCTTCTTCGTATGAAGGATAATTGTCTTCAAGATTTCTTCTCATAATGTAAGCTTTTAAAGCTTCAATATAATTTTGTAATCTACCAAGTGTATTGTAAGCAAGATTGAATTCTCCGTCTATATCTTTGAGTTCTGTTTTAGGATTGTCCATTTTTGCAATTTTCTTGAGTTTCTCTGCTGCAGTTTCTAAAACTTCTTTTGTTAGCTTTGAACTGTCAAGAAATTCGTGTCCGTATTTGTTTTCTACTTTTTCGTTAATTGCAAAAAGTTCTATAGGTTTTATGTTTTTCATAATTAGTCTGCATTTATTTGAGCAATATATCCGTCAAATTTAACTTTCGTTTCTTTGAACTCCTCGATATATTTTTCCATATCTTTTCTTTCAGTATTCCAATCTTCTGTATATTCTAAGCCTCTTTCTTGATAACGAGCAAGTGTTTCAACGTAACGGTTGGATTCCTGTACATATCTTTCGTAATAACCCATCATAGTGTCAAGGCAATCAGCTGCGCGAGAAATATAACTACCTTTTTCCAATATTTTTGCTCTTTGAGTTCTTATCTCGGCAAGAGTTTTCATACCTTCCATAATAGTATCCATAAACTCTTTATCTTGTTTAGCAAAAGCAGCGTCGCTGTTAGCTTTCTTTTGAGCTACAATTTTTTTGTATCTTTCCATGTTTGCTTTTGCAAGTTTATCAAGACCTTCAGGTGACAAGTCAACTATGCCTTGTTGGCTAGTACGTCTGTCTTTTTGAAGTTGCGATATTTCAAATTTTGAAGTATCTCTAAGTATACACATCTTGTTGACACCCCAGTTTACAAGTATTTGCGCCCAAATACCTTCTGAAAAATCTTTAGAATTTCTTGGACGCCAAGTATTGACTGTTCTTTCAGCATTTTTACGAGCTATATCGTATTGTTTGCTTATTTCTTGATATTCAGGATCATCCCAAGGACTTTGATAAGTATCTCCGTTTGCTTCTCTTTCACGTTTCTTTTTGTAATATTCATTTTCTGCTTCACGTGCTTTAACGACTTCAGGATTGTTGTCGTCAACTTCTGTCATAGCATTGAATGTATACCAATACTCTCCAAATGAGATAGCTTTAACCTCGTCATCTTTTAAATAAATTGAAAGACCGTTGTTTTTGAAAGCTTTCTTAAGAGCAGAAACAAAATCCTTGTCTTCAGGAGCAATATTTTTTGTATTGAACTTTTCTCTCCAACCCAATGTCAATGGATATACACCTTTAACCGTATATGTTTCAAAATCTGTGTCTTGAATTTGATCCCACGCAAGTTGTCCGTAAACTTTTCCTTTGAATAAGCTGATAAATGAAGTAAATTTACTGTTATTAGAAGTATCTACTGCATTCAAAAGACTTCTTATTATGGAACTTTGTACACCTTCTGTAATAAGGTTCCATTCTTTTACACTTTCATTTATAACAAAATTTTCAAAATCTAAAATGTTCATGTATTTATATTATTTTTTTATTTTTTAAAAAATCGCGTCATATAATTTAGAATAATGAGATTTGACATATTGCTTAAAATCTCCTGTTGGTTTGCATGTACCTCCAGACACTTTTCCCCATTTCAAAACTTTTTTATCTGCATTGTTTAATGTAGATCTTCCGGTACGAATAATTATATCACCAAGCGATATGTTTTTGTTCATCCATTCTAATTCAGTGTTGTTCATACTCATAAATGAACTTACTAAACCAACTTGAATTTTGTGAACATAAGGAACATTTTCTACATCAAATTCATAAACATCTGTTGTTGTTATTCTTCCTCTGTCTGTCGTGTTAAATGTTATTGTTCCTTTTACTGCTTTTTTGTCTCCAAGTTTAGCAGAAATAACGTCAAGTATTTTGTTGTAATTTACAACATCTATATTGTTTTCGTTTATACGACTTTCATTCACGAATTCGTCAAATCCTAATATATTCATATTTTTTGTATTGTTATTTTATTAAAAATTCCAAATATTTTCATAAGCTTTGCGAAGATTAGAGATTTTAACTTGAACGGAATTCATTTTTCTTTTTATTCCTTTTATCTGTTTTTCTAATCTGTCCATTGAAACTCCGTATGATTGAGCAAGTTCATTTCCTTCTGCAAATTTCTCTTGAGAATACAAATTACCAATTTCTTCTTCCATATCAATTTTGAGTTGTCTGTATTCTGCGTTGCAGCGTTTCAATTCGTCTTCGTAACCCCAAAGTTCATTTTCAAGAGGATTGAGTTTTGTAATGTATTCTCTTTCTTTTTTGCAGGCTGCTTCATATTTTTTAGCATCCTCTTTTGCCTTTTCAAGTTTTTTCTTTTCCTCTTCTGGATCTGGGTCTTCAACCCACATTGTTACAATTTCTCCAGTATCTTCATCAATAAATTCTTGATAACCTTCTGATAGAAATTCATCAAATGTTGGAAGAGTTCCTTCTTTAACTAAGTTGTTCTTTTCAACTTTTGCTTTTTGTGGAAGTTTGCCTGATTTTGTATCTTCAATTCTTTGGTTTACGTAAGACACAAAATCATCAAATGACGCTTGAAAAGTATGAATTTTTCTCAAGCGCTCATTCTGCTGGTCTTCTGTTGTTTTGACAGGAAACTCGTTTATTGATGAATGAAAATGCTGTACGTATTCCTCAGGTTCTGTCATTTTGAAAGTCTTTCTAGTTTTTTCTGCAACTCGAATTTTTTAATTTCTAACTGTGCGATATCAATTTTGACTTGAAGAATATCTGCTTTTTTGTTGTCTTTTTTCTCAAGAGCATCTTGCAGTTGATTTTTCAAATCAACGAGTTTATCGTTCAAATCGCTGTTTTTCTGCATTCTATCTGAAGCTGTCATTTCTTCGCTTACAGAATTGATATTGAATTTGTCAAATGACGGTATATTCATTTAAATATTGTTTATTTTATATATTATTTATTAGTAATTTCGTTTATTTCTTCTTTTGTCAAATAAGTTTCAAACAATTCTTTGTTGTGTTTATAGAACTCGGCACGGTTTTTTGATTCATCCCATTCGGTATAACTAGATTTTGACGAAACTTGCTCGTACATAGTGGTTGTTATAGTATTATATATGAAATAAACGTTATTGTTTGGCAGTGATGCATGTATATATCTGATAAACATTTCTGCATCTTCTGCAAATTTTTCTAAACCTTCTCTAAATCCGCCGATACTCTTAAAAGTAGACATACGCATAACACTTTCCACAGGAAAAGGATTACATTTGCAAATGAAATTAACTCTTGCTTCTGGATTTACGCTACTATATTCTGCGGCAGATGTAACAAAATATTGACATTCGTTGTTCTGATATATTCTGTTAAATATGCCTGTTGATATACAACAATCTTCATTTTTTTCTAACTCTTTAACGGCATATTCACAAAAATATTTGCCTATTGTATCGTCTCCGTCAACGTGCAACAAATATTTTCCGCTTCCTAAAAATGATCCAACATTTCTGGAATTACATAAATGTTTATTTTTTTGTCTAACATATATAAATCTATCATCGCCCTCGATGGTATCAAGTATTACATCTTTTGTATTATCGCTTGAATCGTTATCAACAATAATGCATTCCCAATTATTGTAAGACATTTGTCTGACGGAAGTAATAGAACGTTTAATTGTGTTTTCTTTATTATATGCTGTTATTACAACTGTCAATAGAGGATTAGAATCAATTTTATTTGTTATGTCTTCGTATGAAATTGGATGTATAATGTTATTTTGGAATATCCATTTAAAACCGGTATAAATATACAGTTTATTAGCAAAACTATATCTAATAACAGTACTCATATTGCTGTTGTGATATCTCCAAGTGAACCATTTAGACCATTTTATATTATGTTCAAGTACTAATATTTTGTCATTATGATATGCATTTTTATAAAGAGAATATGTAAATGCAGGTTCCATTACCCTTTGCTCTGTTTTGTTTGCGGTATTATTGCGAGTTAATATATTCCAAGTAGTTTCATCTATTAATTTAGTAAATTCTGTTTTTCTTTTCAACAAAAACGATGTATTTAACAATCCAAAAGCATCTACATTGCATCCAATGTCTTTTAAATATTGAATTGTACTGCTTGCAGCCTCAGTTGTGTATCCGTGAAAATTTTCTTTTCCCCAAACTTCCAACATAGACCTGCTTGTACAATATACATGTTCTATTGTTGCGGCATACTCGTATTTATTATCTAAAAAATATTGAATTAACTCAGAAAAATCGCTTTGTATTTTTATACTTCCGTCTATATATAAGCAAACATCACTAGTACAATAATTAAATGTAAACCATTTAACATATATCCATGCTAATTCTGGGTAGACAAGTTTGTCATAATCATGAAAAAGTACTGTTTTCCATGTTTTGTATTTTACCGTAGGATCATCTGTGACTAATACGTATTCTACATCAGGTACAGGATTTTCTATTTCTTTTATATTTTCATAATTTCCAAAATTTGTTGTTACAACGGAATACTTATATTGTTTCATTCTTTGATTTATTTTTAACGTAATCTAATATTTTGGATTTCGTATATTCAATCCAATCTAAATATTGTGCAATAAGTCCTTCACCTGTTGATGGTTTGTTCGTATATTGCTGTGTATCTATAAAACTATTTGTGTTATCCTTTTCAAAATAATATTTAGTTGTGTATATAATTTTGCCAGAAAATATATTTTCAATTGGTACATCTGAAAATTCGATGTCACCAATACACTTTTTTCTAAATACACACATAGGTAAACGTGGACCAATATATGATTCTTCAAAAAAATGATAAAAATCTGTAACATCGTTATCGTTGTACATTTTATAATTTCTTATGAATATACCGATATCGGTGTTATTATCTAAAAACTGTATAGCACTATTGATAAAATTTTTGCATAAATAAGTACAGCCTTTAGTAAAATAAACATATTCACCTGTGCTGTATCTTAATCCTAAATTCCACATTTTGTTTTCATCATACTGTGGCAATTTTATGTATGTAAATTTTTTATTGTTTTTTTGATACTCTAAACATATATGTTGACTGCCATCGTTCGAGTTTCCGTCTACTAATATGCATTCATAATCGTCAGTACCAACATTTTCTATAATAGAGTTTATCGAATCATTTAAAATATTCGCCATATTCCACACGAATACTATTATTGAAATTTTCATATTTACATTTATTTTAACTTATCCATTCTTCAATTCGTTTTTCTGATTTCTTCCAATGAATATACTCCATATTAGCCGATTTTGCATATCTTGCACATTCATTGCAATAAAAACATATTGCAGGAATAGACTTATATACCATACACTCAATAAGTTCTTCTGTTGTTTTAGAATCTAACAAATTTATTTTTTCATATCCTTCTCTGAATATGTAATTTTTCAAAAATGGAAATTCATCGTATAAATAATCAATTTGTGCAGCATAATTGCAAATGTATAAATGGGAGTCTTTTAACTGACAACAATACCCTCTCATTCGGCAATTCAATATTTGTTTATCTGTGTTTTTTCTTCTCAAAACAAGTGGACCTTTTTGCATATATGATACATCTAATATTGTGCATCTGTCGGCTCCAACACAGTCAATTATGTGCTTTTCATTTTCTTTGTATGATGGAGAATACGGATAAGAAGAAATGATAACGTGTACATTATTTTCTATTATGGCAGTTTTCCAATTTTCAAATTTGTTCCATGTTGTTCCGTTTGTTGTCAAATCTATGTTGCAGTTAGGAAATAATTCTCTAGTCAAATATAGAATTTCATTGAGATTAGGATGTAAAGTTGGTTCTCCTCCTAATATTGTTATTTTATTGACAATTTTACTAAACGGCTGAAGTGATTGTAAATCCGTTTTTATAGTTTCTAATGATTTATGTTCAACTGTGTTTGGCACCAGCGGACAAAAATGATTGCATGAAACGCAGTTTAAATTACACTTATCAGTAATATGATAGTCTACGTTGTCTAACATAATTTAACTTATTTAATTATTTATTGTTTTCTGTTACAAGACTTTGGAAATTTATGTCGTGACTCTTTTTCTCAGAAAGCATCAACTCTACACTGAAATAATCAGCAAACGGAATAGGAACAAGTTCGTCTCCTTCCATTATTTCTACATCATTTACACCTTTTTCTTCTGTATTGTTGATATACTTTTTCTTCTGTTCATTAAAAGTGCCGAACAACAACTTTGCGTTGTCAGGTGTAGCAAAAGTTCTGAATATTGCTGCCTTGCTTCCGTCTTCTCTTTCTATGATTTCAGATGCAAGCGCTAGTTGTTCATCTGTCAACAAATCTGCTTCTCCTTTCACATAAGTTGACGCAAATATTTGATGTGATATCTTATGCAATGAATTGTCGGCTCGTTTTACACAATACTCACAAAAACAAAATGGAGTCACTTTTCCGTTAGTGCAGTAACCCCAATGTTTTAAATATTCAAAAGCATCTTCTTCTGAATTTATTGCAGGAATGTCAATAGGTATATTTATATTTGCATCTTTGCTTTCACTACATACTGTTTGCTTCAATAAAAAATCCATTTTATAACTATTTTTAATAATTATAAAATGGAATCGTTGTTTGTTTATACAGCAATAATTGCTATTTGGTCAAACCAATTTGTCTTGCAAGAGAAATGAAAGTACAGTAGTCTTTGTATGTCATTGAACCATTGTGGAGTTTTTCGTTTGCTTCTTCGATTGCGGTTCGTGGTGCGGCTTCCTTTGTATACCTGCTGCATTCCCAGTCAATTATCATTGCGATCCAGTCTTTTTCTCCGTGATATTCCAAATGATGGGAGTTGTGCAGCCTGTGCCACTTTTGAACTTTCTTGTAGTCTTTCAAAATAAGTTTCAGCCACGGCTTTTCAATGTCGTGCAGCAAATATTTGAGTTTCCATATACGAAGATCTCTTGCTACTTCATTGAATGCTTTCCAATGATTGTACCAATAAGAAAACGTACTTCGTTGACTTTTGTCGAACTTTTTGAATTTCTTTTTGTTTATCATATTTAGAACTTGTATTCTTTTACAAATTTGACTGCTGCTTCGTGGGTGTTTTCAATTTCACCGTCAAGAATTCCGTTCTTGAGAGCTTCCTTGACAATACCAACCTGATGGCAAGGACCAATTCCAAGAATTTCCATAATCTCGTTTCCAGAAACAGGAGGCTGGAAATTGCGGATATGATCTCTTTCCTCGAGGTCAACAAACTTTTCACGGACGAGCTTGAAACCTTCACGAACCCTCTTTACCTTTTCCTCGTGCTTGGAGGTAACATCCGCGTCACAAAGAGTCATAAGGTCTTCGAGAAGTTCACCGGCATCGAACATCAGACGGCGGACAGCAGAGTCAGTCACATCTTCAACAATTGCCTGAGGACGCATGTGCATTGCAACCAAAGTCTGAACCTTTTTCATTTCGTCAATCGGGAGACGCAGTCTGGTGAAAATGTCCTTTACCATTTTTGCACCTTCAACTTCGTGATGGCGGAAAGTCCAAGTGTTGCCTTCAAACTTTTTGGTAGGAGTCTTTCCAATGTCGTGGAGCAAAGCAGCCCAGCGGACATAAAGTTTGTCGGAGTGATCTGCAACGTAATCGAGAACTTGAAGAGTATGGAAAAAGTTGTTTTTGTGTCCAATACCGTTGTGAACGTCAACTATGTCGAGATCGTCAACTTCAGGAAGTATCAGCTTGAGCAGACCGCAATCATGAAGCAGACGGAAACCAGCAGAAGGCTTCTTGGTCATAAGCGTCTTGTTGAGTTCAGTTGCAATTCGTTCAGCGGAGATAATTTCGATGCGATAAGCATTTCTCTTCATTCCGCTGAAAGTTGAAGGATCTACTGTGAAATGGAAGCGAGTTGCAAAACGAACGGCACGGAGCATACGAAGAGGATCGTCGCTGAAAGTGATGTTGGAGTCAAGCGGAGTTCTGATGATGCCTTCTCTCAGGTCACTCAATCCGTTGAACTTATCAACTACCAAACCGTAGCGGTCTTTGTTGAGGCAGATGGCCATTGCATTGATGGTGAAGTCACGACGGTCAAGGTCGTCGTCGAGAGTACCGTTTTCAATGACAGGCTTGCGGCTGCCACGATTGTAGCTTTCACGACGAGCACCAACAAATTCAACTTCGAGACTGTTGTAAACGAACTGTGCAGTACCAAAGTTCTGAAACTCTCTTACCTCATCTTTTCCGTTGAGAATAAGAGCAGCTTCCTTTGCAACCATAATACCGGGACGAGCTGCAGGATCAGGAACACCTCTTTGGACACAGACAAAGTCAAGGTCGTCATTCGGAAGTCCCATAAAAAAATCCCTTACTGCTCCACCAACAAGATAAACGTCGCAGTTGACTTTCTCAGCAGCTTCGCTGATTGCGTGGAAAATGTTTTTCTTACGGATGTCGTGAGTGTTGTCAATATTGACTTCTATGTTCTTCTTTACTATCATTGTCTTTTTTGTTTAACCTTACAATACAAATATACAAAAAAATTTCAATCTAACTGTTAAAAGACTGAAATTTTTTGTTAATTGTTGTTAAAATTTTATTTCATACGAATTGCTGATGTCATCCTCTAAAGATTTACCAGTAAGTGTATCAACAATAAATCTCGAATATGTCAGTATCTTGTTTTTTGCATTGTTGAATTCTGACTTGTCTATTGAAAAAACTCCACCAAATTTTGTTACGTAATATACTTTTCTTGTATTTGTGTAATTGTTCGGACCAAACGAAACGATGCCGCTTTGTTTCAACAGTTCGTGAAACTGCTTTGCGGTGTTTTTGTTTCCCTTGAAATAGCAAACCCAATCTCCTCTCTCGCTTTTCGGAAGTGTAGTCGGATCTGGAAGTTTGATTAAATTCATTCTGTTTTATTTTATTTAACAATACAAATATACAAAAAATATTTGAATTAATTGTTAAAATCTCCAATTATTTGTGTCTTTTCTCAAGCAACGATCAATTATTTCAACTTGTTTCCAAAGAGGATTTCCTTCAAAATTGAAAATCAAATAATCCGCTTTCGCTATTGCTTCACCACTATCAAGTTGCTTGCCCATTCTTGCTTCAATTTCTTCTCTTGTTGCATTGTCTCGTATCATACATCGTTTGATGCGTTCTTCTTTGTCAAGATAAACATAAATGATGTCATCAAGAAGTTTGTCAAGTTCTGTCTGAAAAATCAAAGCTGACTCAATAATGACATAAGGTACATCAGGATGTTTTACCGCAATATCTGCTGCCCAGTCAAAGAAATTTTTTCTCAACTCAGGATGAACAAGTGAATTGAGCTTTTCAAGATGATAATTGTCATTGAAAACTATATTCGCTAATTTCTTTTTGTTAATTTTTCCGTCTGTGTCTGTTATGTCGCAATCTTTGAACAATGTTTTAACTTTGTCAGCAAATGCAACATTGTCATAAAGCTTCTTTGCTTCAATGTCTGAAACAAAACAAGGAACTCCCATTTCTCTAAAGCAATTCAATGCGGTTGTCTTTCCACTTCCTATACCGCCTGTCAGTCCTACAAGTTTCATTTTTCTCTCATATATTTGTCGAATACTTTTTCACTTTCTATTATCTTGACTATCTCATCGGGAACTTCTTCTACATAAGCAAAATAATAATATGTACTGCTGTCTGCTGGATCTGATGCATCGCTGTAATGATACCAGCATTTGTAATACTTGTCGTCTTCAATTTTGCTTTCTACTGTTTTGTCGAAGAATCTTACATGTCTGTAGTCACCTAGAAAATTTGGTTCTGTTGCGTGCAAGTCGTACCCTTTGAAAATTTTTACACTGTAGTCAGACAATTTACTGTGGTAATAGTCTCTTACCTCTTCGTCTTTCGGTCTTTGCTGTATCATAATATTTTTGTTATATTAAGTTTAATTCTGTTTCTGTATGAAATATGCCATGCTCCAATGTCTTCAATGATACCATTCGGATCATTTTCAATTTCTTTGTTGCGCGCTTTAATTGCAGCTCCTTCTTGAAGTTCTTTCAAAAATTGTTTGCAATCTTCATCAGAAACGTAGTCGTACGGACCAATGCTATATCCGTCTGTTCCGCGAATTCCTTCTTGCAAGTCAACTATTGTGTAAATGACCGAAGGTGGTCTTGAATGATAAGGCTTTGTACAAATGAAAAATCTTCCATCCGTGACTCTTACAGTATAAGGACGTGTTTCTTCCGCAAAATAAATCAATTGTCCTTTACTCGGAATTGGGATACTGCTTCCGTTGCTGTATTTTACAATAAGAGTTCCGGGACCAATTTCTATGTTTTCGCCGTTGTCGTAAAAAATCTTGAACAGATTGTCGTGTTCTTCTACATATTCGACATATTCATCCCAAGATTCAAACCATTCATCAAATTTGTCATATTTGCCAACAAAATCAATGACTTCTTTAAGGTTTTGTCCGTCGTATATTATCGTTTCCATTTTTAAAGAATTATAAATTTAGAATGTTCCATCGGGAACTTTATGCTATATTTTTTGTAATATTCTGAATTTTCTTTGTCCACTCCATACAGTCCGCAATGAACGGTATGCAGTTTCAGTGTGACAGTTTTAGGTGTTTCCACTATATCATCTATGACTGAAATGTCAAGATATGCATTGTTTGTTGTCCATCCTCTTGCAACAGCAACAGTGTCTCCAATCTTCGGGTTTACTCCGTTAATGTCAAAAACTTCTTCTTTTGTCATAGTGTTATCCATTTTGTTTCAAGCTCATTGTACTCTTCGCAAGCAGACTGAATAGGATTGTTAGTCTTGCAGTGCTTTTGCAGTTCACAATGGTTGCAGACATCACAAGCAATATATGCATTTCCGTCTATATAGTCTCGTCCGCTGAAGTCTTGTACTGGAAAATACCTTTTGTTCAAAAATCGTATTGATGAAAGACGATTGTCTTTGTACTCTTTAGTTATTTTCCAATTGCGTTTTTCGTTCCATTCAACTTTTACTTTCATACATCAATTACCATTCGTCATACCATTCAGGACATGCAAGTTTCAAGTCTTTGTATTTTCCATTTTCATTCAGCCAGTCTTGTACTTCAGGATTGTTTTCCTCCCAGCAAGGTTCACCAGCTCTGTAATGAACACAACTTATACAGTTGTCTAAAAATCTGTTTTTCTTGTTTGTTAAATACTCCAATTGTCGGTTTTCTTCTGCAGTCAACATATTACTTTTTAACTTTTTTGTATTTTGCTAAAATTTCATCTCTTGTTTCCTCAAGTGAAGTCCAAGAGTCAGATGCAAGGGTATAGAAATTTGGTCCAAGAAGATGCCTTGATATTTCAGTAAATATTTGGTCAAGATGCTGATAGTGAGTTTTGTACAGTTCAAGATTTCGTTCAAGTTCAAGAACATGTTCTCGTTTTGTGTTTACAACTGATTGTTTCATTTAATCAACAATTTTTTGTTTGCAATATAATTTGTCAGCAAATAAATTTAAGTGTCTTAGATGACAAATCTGATACCTTCTCGTATGTTTTACTCGTATATTTCAATGTCAACATTTTCTAATCCGCTCAAATACTTTTCCATAAGAGGTTTTACTTGTGCTTCCCATTCAAGTCCACCGTTGCTGCAACCCAATTTTGGGAAAGCAACAGAACTATGATGTACATATTCGTGAAAATAATCTGAATTGAAATAAGAGCACAGTTCTTGCAGGCCTCTTTCAATCCATTCTATTCTTGAAGATTTTCTCCAGTTCTCTTTTGTAGCAAAGCAAAGAACATACTTGTCTTCTCTCTTTGTGAACAAATCTTTTTTGTTCGGTTGTATTTTCCACCACCACAAGTCACCTCCGTGTTTGAGTTCATTGCTTTTGCAAGCTGCTTTGTATTGCTCAAACATTTTAGGGAACTTTTCTTTGAACTGCAATGCAATTCCCTTTCCCATAACTCCTACCGTGTTTACGGTATTGACTAAAATGTTTGCTTGACTTTCGAGAAGATTTCCTGTCTTGTATGTAATCATAATTCGCTAGATGCTAAAATCCTGAATGCTTCTTCCATACGTTCAATTTGTACACAATATTTTATAGGAAGATTACTTATGCTATCGAAACAAAGTTCATTGTTAAGCCCTTTAGTGACTTTTATACTCATAAACCACTTTTTGTCCTCGTTTTGATGAAGGCGGCAATGGACAACAGGACCCAAACAAGAAGATGTCGTCTTGATGTCTTTCTTATATATTGTTGTGTTGTCATATTGTCCTGTTTTACGATAACCCATCTGTTCAACAGAAGAGCACCATATAAGTTCAACAGGTTCGCATTTTCCCCAATCTGCAAGATAGCATCTGTCTGCATCAATCACCATTCTATTCTCATCCTTCATGATGACTTTCGAATAAGTGCCATTGTAAATCAGATGGTCTCCAACTTCTATATTCTCAAATTTCATAACAAATTTTTCTTTATGTTTTCAATAGACTTGTCACTTGCAATAAGACACTCTCCTATCTTTTTGATGCTTTCAATCTTTTCTGGCTTGAAAATGTACTCACTATCTATCGAAACTGTCTCGTCGTAATAATTCTGTATCATTGCATCAACTGCATCTTTCATATTCTGTCCTGCCACTATGATAGGCTGTCTTGAAACAACAGGACAAATGACTTCATAAACGTTTATCTTCATATTACAAAATCTTCATTTTCTTTGGTCATATCAATAGGTTCAAACATCTCGTACAAGAACGAGAACGGTCCTCTTGGCTTGACATATTTCACTGGAGGCTTGTTGATTATTTTCTCTTCAACAAAGTCATAAACTTCATCGGACAGTGTCAAGCATTCGCTGACTTTGATTACACCATCCACGAGCAACTTCGGATCTGTTCCGTCTTCAACGAATTCTTTGACGAAAGTGTCGTATGCATTCTGCACATCTGTTGCGGCAATAAGAACCGGGTTTGAAGGAGAATCTGTACGAACAACATTGTACAATTTGAAGTTGAACTTGTGCTCTTTCTTTTCCTTATTTTTCTCTTTTGCTGCTTCTTTGTATTTCTTTGCAACCTCATCAGTCACCATCCATCCAAAGAACTGTTCAATTTGGTTTTTTATATGTGTTGGAATAGCACCAACAAAATACTCAAAAGCCATAGGTGTAGTCAAAACAACTTTAACAGCAGCAAGAACTCTGTCAAGTACACCCACTGCATTGAAAAATCCTGCATATCTCAAAATCAACTTTATGAGTGCAATTTGAGAATAACAGTCTCTTCTGAGAAAAGTATGTACAATTTCATTTGTTTTATAAATGTCATCGTAGAAATACTGGTCTATTTCAGTCTTGACTACAGTATGCATTTTTACATCGGTCTGCAACAAAGCAGTATGAGGATTCTTGCGGTAAATTTCTTGTATTTGCTCTTTGATTTCACCGGCGATGGTGGTGGTGAGGTCGCTGAAGGTAAAAGAGAACTCTCCGACAACCAAGTTCATCATCTGTGTTAGATAGTCTACATAATCGGTGTGGAGTTTATACTTTGATGTTTCGACATCATTGCTCCATTCATCAATGTAATAAAGTGGCTTGGTCATAACAGACTTGAGCAAATTATTGATATCGGATAAAGTAACGTCTTTTTCAAGATATGGATTGTCCTCTTGAAAATGAATGTCAACGTACTCGAGAACAGCATTCACTTTTTCTTCAAATTTGTTCATAGTTTAACTTTTTTGTTTGTAATTATAAAAAGAAAAGAGCAGAAGTTTAATTTCTGCTCTAAAATACTCCGTTTGTTTTCTTTTTCTTCTTTGGTCGCCAATGTTCAAAGTCCCAGTCGAAAAAATCGTGACAAACAATATTGTGTTCAATTATGTCGTTAAACTCATCAGTACCAAGTATTTCAGCAAGACGTTTGCGACAAAGTTGAGTGTTGTCCTCCATAAGTTCAACCCCATACAGCGTGGAAATGGCATCCTTTTTGGAGACTCCTGCAGCAAGACGCCGAAGCAAAATGTTGCAAAGTATTTGTCCATTTCCACAAGTGGGATCACAAAATGTTTTTGTAGGATCTGACAAGACTTCTTGAGGAACATAATCTATCATCTGCTGACAAATCGAGTCAGGAGTGAAGACTTCTCCTGTTTTGTCAGTGCGTTCTTTTGTTCGGGAGATGGAATCGTTATGAGTTAAGAGTTCAGACATTGATTGGTCTTATTTTGTAGTAGTCAGGTAAAATTTCTTCAATATGTTTTCTTATATCATCACTGATTTTATATTTGCTAAACAACCAATTATCTATTTCATGAGATGATTTTGTAAATATGGGTTCTGTAAAATCAAACCAAGGAATTTTCTTAAAACAACCTCTAAATTGATTATTATGAGTTTTGCTTAACATTAAACAAGCTCGCACAAAATCTGTTTTGATATATCTTATAAACCCGTTTAATTCATCTTCTGTTTCAAACGCAAAATATCCACTCTCCGCATTTCCTCTAGAATTTTTAACATTTCTTATGTATTTGTATTGTCCTTTTACTCTGTTTATAAGGTTTTCATCGCATGAAATTATAGTATAAAAATCCTCTGATTCTTTTTTTCCTTTTTTTGAAACATTACCTCTAATTTCAGGGACTTTAATTATCCACCAATTTTCATCAGGGTTTTTTTCATATCCAACATAATAAGAACAAGTGCCTTTTATGTGACCCCAAATAGAATCTTTTATACATCCTAACCGTGTATTAAAACCGTTTAATTTTTCGTCTAATGAATATTTTTTAATATCAGAAAATGTTGAATATTCATTTCCATTTACAACAATTTTTGCTTTTTTTGTTTTATCAATATAATTTATTGAAATATCCTGTGCAAATATTGCATTGAAACATTCATTGCCGTTTATAATTTTGATATTACAAAAACTATTATTTAATTTGTTTATAATTAACTTATTTTGTTTTTCTGTTAATAACCATTTTGTAGGTTGAATTGTTATTGCTATATCGCTTGTATCCAAAATCTTTTCAAAAATTCTAATAGCTGCATTGTACGGTGGATTTGCTATTGTTACATCAAAATGAGGCATAATTTAACTTTTTTGTGATAATATTATAAAAAGAAAAAAGCAGAAGTTTAAATTATGCTGAATACGGAATTGTTATAAGTTTTATTATTAAACTACCTTTATGATTTCCTATTAACATTATAGCATTGCCTGACATATTTTCTAATTCAGATTCGTCTTTTGTCATTTTACCATCATCGTCTAATGTCTCGCACCATTTAAAGTTATTGCCGACTAAATCATATTCAACTGATCCTTCTACCCATTGTAAATGATTACAACGTATTCCAAAAATATATTCGTCATTCATCAAAATTATACCACTTTTTCCATTTGGATGAAATCCTATTTCTTCGTCATAATGGTAATTGGTATCTTTTGTTTCTGGGTGTTGAGCAAGTATGCTGTTTTCCTCAAATATTGTTGTAATATTAAACACTCCGTATTTTAAAATACGTTTTGCGAGTTTGCTTTTATTAGACAAAATTTTAAGGCTTTTCAATGTTTCTTCTTGTTCCATAATTAACTTTATTTTATTGTTATAATTATTAATACAAACAATGTTTAATTATTTGGTATACAATAAAAATATCATTCAGAACAATATAAATTAATCTGAATGATACCCAAAATTTTTATTTTTTATATTATTGCAAATTCAAAAATTTATGATAAACAAAAAGAGCCCATCTTCCGGTGAGCTCTTTCAAACAACAAACAAAAAACAACATTAATTTTCCATTCTTTTCTGCAGCATGTATAGCTTGAAGTTGATCCAACTTTCTCTGTCCTTCTTGCTTCGCAGTCCATCATCGTCCATACTCATTACTCGGATTCCGTCATAGTACGCAACCAAATCATACCTTGTCGCACAATCTTTTGCTTCACATTCCTTCCAAGCTTTCTTAGCTGCAGTGTAACTCTTGTAGCTGTCGCTTGTCCATATTACACTTGTCCTTGACTCTACTTGTGTTTCTAGAATCCGCATCACTTTGATCTTCCACAATACATGCTTTTTGATCTCCTTGATTGCTTTCTCCCACTCCTCTTTTGTCTTGGGATATTTGTCAATGCCGCCAAAGAATTCAATGTCGAATCTTACGCCGTACACGTTTCTGCCGTACTGTTTCTTGAGCCCATCCTCAAATTCTTTCTGTTCCTGTTCATTCTTGAACTCAACATACATATCAAGGCAATTATAGAACTTTCTAATCATCTTTTACAGTTTTGCTGACAAATTATATTTACAAAGAAATCCGGTCAATTAGAGCGCACATTTCGGCCTCTGTTGAGACTATCTCCACTTCCACAACATCAAACAGTCCTTTGTCGTACCAATAGTTGGCAGCTTCAATCACTGCGCTTCGGTAAAGGTATTCAGAAAGATTTTTTCTGGCAATATCGGTGTCAGTGTGCCTGTACTGTTCAATCTGCATGTCTCTTTCCTCGCCGCTAATGTCACCGTCCCAATACTGCTGGAACAGACCCATCAGACGATGGTGCTGCGTGAACTTTGGAGGGCAGGGATATTTCTTTTCGAGAACTCGGTTGATTGCAAGCTCTGCAAGTTCTTGAGTTGCAAAAATCAAGTCTTCAAGAGCGTCTGCAACGTGGAAACGGGCTTCTATTTTGTATGCTTTCATATTTTTTGTTTTTTAGTTTTCAACACGGTCGTGGATTTGAATTGGCTGATGACTGCCGGTGAAATTGCTAAAACGGCTGTCCGAACTATATGCAAAATTGCCACCGAACATTACCCAACGTTTTTCAGTAAGCGGCTTGATATAGTCACGGTTTTCGCCCCAAAGTTCGCGGCGGACAAGGACAAGATACTCATTAGGGTTCTTTCCATCGGCAGTGAGTGAACTGATGGCAGACTCTTCCGTTTCGTTGCTGTCAAGAACAACAAGAGGAAGATGATCCTTTTTTGAACTCAGACCATCGTTGGTGCAGTCACCAAGTGAATTGCGATAAATGTAGACGTTTACGATATTCATATTGTTTTTCCTTTTTGTTACGATACAAATATACAAAACTTTTTTGAATTAAATGTTAAATTTTTTATTTTTAACATTATTTAACAAACAAAAAAAGGAACTTTTAAAGTTCCTTTGTCTATTCAATTCTAAGTGCTGTTGTATCGAGCAATTTGTTTACAACTGATTTTTCAATACCTCCGGCCATCCTTGCTGCATAACTTGCTTTTTCCAAATCTTTTTCTGTCACCTTTGCATTTTTGTCTGCTTCGTGAAGAAGTCCGTTCCTCAACAAAAATGCGTAATATAAACTGTTGTAGTGTTTAATTAACGACTTATGGTAAATCTCGTATTTAGCCATAATCTCTATGAACTCTTCTCTAGTAGCATGTACAATTGTATTCTTGCCAAATATTTTTTGGCGGTGCATAAATGCTTCTGCACTTCGTTTAGACGAACCTGTCAAATTGGGTACGTATGAAAACCAAACACCTTCATCCTTGCCGTAGTCAGGATAGAATGAACAAATCTGCACAAGAAGTTCGTGACATTTGAAACCTGATATGCTCGTATACCAATATTTTCTTGTACTTTCTTCAAGATCTTTGTCTGAAATTTTGTACTGCTTCATCAACCGCTCAAGAAGTGTCTTTGCGGTCTCTTTTTCTCCGTCTATACCGTCTTCTGCAAGTCGTTTGATTTTTTCAATTCGTCTTAAGAGTTCTTCATCTATTGCCATATTCGTTATAATATGCTAGACTTATTTGTTTAAAACAAAAAAGGAACTCAGAAATGAGTTCCTTTTCCGTTAGCTAAATCTTCTTTCATCCGTTCAACTTTCCTTCACTTCTTCGTAGCTAACATCTTCTGCATCGTCAGTGTTTGACTGACTGTTCTCTGTAGTTGTCTGCTCCTCAGTTGCGGTCTGCTCCTGATTTGCTTGGTACATTTCCTGAGAAGCTTTCTGCCAAGCCTGATTGAGTCCTTCAAGTGCTGATTTGATGTTGTCAACATTGCCGCCGGTAATTGTATCGCGAAGAGTATCCTCGGCTGCCTTGATTGCTGTCTTGTTGTCCTCAGAGATCTTCTCACCGTACTCCTTCATGTTCTTTTCGGACTGGAACAGATTTGCCTCTGCATTGTTCTTGACGTCAATTGCTTCTTTGGTCTTCTTGTCGGCTTCCTCGTTGGCCTTTGCATCGGCTTTCATCTTCTCGATTTCATCCTTGCTCAAACCGCTGCTTGCCTCAATACGGATCTGTTGCTGCTTTCCAGTAGCCTTGTCTGTTGCGCTGACATTAAGAATGCCGTTGGCGTCAATGTCGAACTTCACGGAGATTTGAGGAATGCCACGGGGAGCAGGAGGAATGCCGTCAAGATTGAAGCGACCAATAGTCTTGTTGTCCTTTGCCATAGGACGTTCACCCTGCAGAACGTGGATTTCAACGGAAGGTTGATTGTCTGCAGCAGTACTGAAGACTTGCTCCTTGGTTGTAGGAATTGTGGTGTTTGCGTCAATCAACTTGGTCATTACACCACCGAGTGTCTCAATACCAAGACTAAGAGGAATAACGTCAAGAAGAAGAACATCCTTCATCTCACCAGTCAAAACAGCACCTTGGATAGCAGCACCAATTGCAACAACTTCGTCTGGGTTGACACCCTTGCTTGCAGGCTTGCCAAAGTAATCTTCAACTGCTTTCTGCAGCTTAGGAATACGAGTACTACCACCAACAAGGATAACCTCGTCAACCTGACTTGTTGTCAGGCCAGCATCCTTGACAGCCTGCTTGCAAACATCCATACACTTGGTGACAAAATTGTCAATAAGTGCATCAAACTTAGCACGACTGAGGTTCATTGTCAAATGCTGCGGAACCCCGTCAACCACAGTGATGTAAGGAAGATTGATGTCGGTAGCGCTGTTGCTCGACAATTCAATCTTTGCTTTCTCAGCAGCTTCTTTCAAACGCTGGAGAGCCATAGGATCTTTACGAAGGTCAATACCGTTGCTGCTCTTGAACTCGTCGGCAAGGTAATTGATAAGAATTTCGTCAACATCATCACCACCAAGGTGAGTATCGCCGCAAGTTGACTTAACTTCAAAAACGCCGCTTCCGAAATCAAGAACCGAAACGTCGTGAGTACCACCACCGCAGTCGAAAACAACAATTTTCATGTCCTTGTCTGCTTTGTCAACTCCATAAGCAAGAGCTGCAGCAGTAGGCTCGTTGATAATACGGCGAACAGTCAAACCTGCAATCTCACCGGCCTCCTTTGTTGCCTGACGTTGAGCATCGTTGAAGTAAGCAGGAACAGTAATGACAGCCTCAGTGACATCAGTTCCAAGATACTCCTCTGCGGTCTTCTTCATCTTCTGAAGAATAATTGCTGAAATCTCCTGAGGAGTGTACTCCTTGCCGTCAATGTCAACCTTGCAGACACCATTTGCTCCGCGATTCACCTTGTACGAAAAACGGTTGATGTCCTTTGTTGCATCGTCGTAGGATGTACCCATAAGACGTTTGATAGAATACACAGTGTTGTGAGGATTAGTCACGGCCTGACGTTTTGCAGGACTACCAATCTTTCGTTCGCCGTCCTTTGTAAAACCGACGACGGACGGAGTAGTACGAGAACCCTCGCTGTTGATAATAACCGTAGGCTCATTGCCTTCCATAACCGCAACACAACTGTTAGTTGTTCCAAGATCAATACCAATAATTTTTCCCATTGTTTAACTTTTTATAAATTTAATTTGTAATTTTGATTTTTTAATTTAAAGTGTCTGCTGAGTATGATTGTCCATCCAATAGACAGTCATGATAGCGTAATTTGCCATATCAAGAAGACTGTCACGAATTCCTTCGTTTTTGACTTTGTTCGGCTCTTTAATCAGCATCTTGAAGCGATTGTATTTCTCCATAAGATGCATCTTTGCAAAGATAAGTCCGTCCTCATTAAGTCCGTCTTCAAAGCTGTTGCCGTAATCATGATTTTTCTGATGATACACTTCACACAAATGAGCATACAAATCGTCTATTCTGCTCTCAGGATAATTGTTTATTTTACGATCATCTTTCGTCATTTTTGCACAATTCGCATCAGAAATTTTTGGCTGAGGATTAGCTGCACATTTAGCATCAACATAATCCTCGTTTGAATAATTTGTTGTTGTAGGATTATAACTCATAGTTTAACTTTAATTTTCAAAAGAGAAGGAGAATTAGATCTCCTTCTCGCAATTCTCTGGAACTGCAATGTTAGCAGTTATAACAAGCAAACCTTCAGCAGAGTTTTTCTTGAAGCTGTCGAACTGAATGTTCTCAGGAAGATCAATCTCGACTGCATCTTTGAATGCGGCGTACCAAGGAAGATTCTGGGCGTTGGCTTTACGCTCAATCTTGAGCTTCATAGTTTTGTTATTTACGCTGATACGGAAGTTGTCCACAGTTTCACCAGGGATGAGGGCCTCAACCATAAAGGTGTTCTGCTTAGAAGTGTCAACTCTGTATGCACAAGTTGCATAGGTGTCAACTTTACCGCAATCACAAGTTGCTTCAGAGCAAGTGTTTACTGTGTTAACGGTTTTATTCTCATCGTCCTTTTTTGCAAGGTCTTTGTTCTTGGAGGAGATGTCGTAACCTAGAATTTCACTAATTCGTTTTGCGAAGTTGTTCAAATCAATGTTTGAGAAGTTTCCATTTTCATCGAATTTGAAACCGCTGAAAATACCTTTTCCGTTTTCTCCAAAATCAAAATTCTGCAAATTTTTCTGCAGTTCATCAAAAATCTTTTTGTAATCCATCATATCTTTTAAATTTTTTTGTTCAATTATTATATTGCAAAAACTGTGCCAAAGTAAAAAGTATGACATTTTGTCATATCAATATGACATTGTGTCATATCTGTGTCATACGTGGAGTTTGACAACTTGTGAAACGACTCC
>Ga0326514_10000275_pt1 | contig 34761 bp, 23 predicted proteins | sample 3_2548_0518_D_FD_203653 | JGI IMG/M metagenome (GOLD analysis project Ga0326514, IMG submission 203653) | Bovine rumen microbial communities from UC Davis, California, United States - 3_2548_0518 | ecosystem: Host-associated > Mammals > Digestive system > Stomach > Rumen | place: USA... | reverse complement strand
TCCACTTTATAGTGGTGAATAGACTCACGCATATTGCCTTGCAACGCCCTTTCCACCATCGAAGTTTCCCAGTTGATTTTGTCAGCAGGAGCTTTGCGGATATTCTTCAGCAACTTCACCTTGACTGGAGCATCTGTACCATCAGGATTTACCTTACGGAAACGTTGACATCCACAAGCACAAGCCCAAATAGGTGGACGACGAGGTATGTTGTCGCCACCCATGATACCGTTTTTTCGGTATTCTAACATGAAATCAACTTCAGTCATGTCACCTGTGCCGTAGATAATATCCACGACACGTTCTCCGCACACCGGGCATTTACTCGGTTTACGCTCCACATTTATGATTCTTGGTCGTTCTAACATATGCAAAATGAATATTTACTTGCAAAACCCAATATGGATTCCTTTAGCTATTTCAGCAGAAAATACAAGATAATGATAACTAATAGAACGATGCCATTAAGTGCGAACAAGAGATTCAACTTTTTGTTTATACCATTTACTGTTGATGAGAAATCATTAGAAATCTTTTCAACAGCTGTATTTATATTATTAATCGCCGCATTACATGAAGTGACAATTTTTTCTCGGTCTTTAAAAAAATCAGAATTCTTCTTGTCATAATCCATGCCTATTAGTTCAACTATTTGAGAAAGTTTTTCTTTCACTGTTGACAAGCTTCTTACATAAGCTTCTGTTGTGGAATTAAGTCCATTATAGGCATTAACCGTACTTTCAACTTGCTTTCGAGCAGATTCAACATTTTTGAGACCAGACTCCAGTTCAGAGAGAGTCTTATTGATTTTTTCGTCTATCATTGTGCTAAATATTTAGATGTTATTAATTTTACTTGATTTAAATGTTTCTTCAATTGACTCAAAGTCATTAGTTTCTTGATGTAATCTCTTCTAGTACTATCTAACGCTGCGTGCTGAACAAGCAAGTCAGCATATTCGCCTATAAGATTCAATTTGTTGGTACGTGAATAGAAATCAATAATAGATTCAAAATCACTAGTTATTTCCTCTTCCAGAAGTTCATTGTTTTGTTGTCCCAAGAACAAAATGCAAAAAATGTTCAGAAGGTTAAGCACAGGATTTATGTCTGCCGAAGCACGACGGATAAGACGAACCGCACCTTGCAAATGTTTGACATTGTCTTTTTGAGAATCGTTATTCACGATTTCAGGATCCACGACACGCATATATTTCTTCACAAGTTCAAAACTTGTTATTTCACTCTCAGAATGGAAATCAGAGTTAGTATCATCTTTAAGTGAGTATGGAATATCACGCCGAATACTTGAATCGTAGGTCACGAAGTTTTCACGTGCATATTTAGAATTAAAATAGTAATAAATGAAGTCTTTCAAGTCTTCATTCGTTTCACGCCAATCTTTCCCAGAATTTATAGCCATGTTACAGAACTGCTCCATGTCAAGAATACCACGTGCTCTTTTCTGCGCAATACTTCTATATATGAAGGCTGTAAGATGTTTAAGACATCCCATAATCACTCCTTCAGAAGCTGCAAGACTTTCAACTTCTTTCATCATATCGTTTGTTCGTTCTTCAGAATAATACTTTCTATAGTAAGAACGTAAACAGTTGTAATAATATGCATCCTCTTGACAAATAGTTGTTATGCGGAATGTATGCTGAGCATAATCCTCCGTAAAATCATCAATAAGTCCGATTACACACATGCGGTATATCGCTTTTTGTATAGCCTCTTTGTATTTTGCTGAACCATAGTCACGAATATATGGAAAACCGCGGTTGTTCTTCACCATCCTTGCGCGTGGCGTTTCAAACACTGGCATATTACGTTGAATAAGGATATTATTATATTCGTCTAACACCCTGTCCTCCTCTTCATAAGAGATATAATATGTGAGCGTAGTGCCTACATCATAACTCTTTATATAGCGCACTATTCCTTGTGTTCTACGTCTCTTTATATTTGAGACACCCACAAACTCTTCATTAGAAACTATAACCTCCAATTTATCTAACAGCAACTCCATTATATAAAGCTCGAACTCTTCACCCAAGAAATTACTATCATAGAAGAATTTGTTAGTTTGATAATCTGAAGAAAATTCATCCCACGCATTCGTTTTTACGTTTTTTACCCAAAATTTTTTAGGCGAATACATGATGGTTGCCAAAGCCATTTTTCTATCGCGACCAGCTCTTCCTGCTTCTTGAACAAAAGACTCCAACGAACTGGGATAATTTAAATGTATTGTAAAACGGACATTGGGTTTGTCGATACCCATACCGAATGCCTTAGTTGCAACCATTACATTCTTCTCTCCAGCAAGAAATGCATCTTGATTTCTAGGATCAGCACCACCTTTATAAGTAGAAATATACCGCAGTCCATTTTCTTGCAGTTTACTAGCAACACCATCAACATATAAACTTCCGCCACTTGCTCTTGGACAGAAAACTATGCCAGCCTCTTGACTATGACTTTGCAAGTACCATCGTGGAGAAATCGGTATGTTAAGGTCTGTATCGTTTATATCAGACACCTTATCATCATCAATGATGTTTTCTCTTTCGAGGAAACGTTCTTTTATCTCGTCAACACTATCCTCATCTTGTATCTCTTCAAGCATTTGGGTAGAAGCGCGAAGAGCATCAATGATGTTGTTTTCCTTAATCGGGCCAACTTCTTTTTCTCTCTCTGCTTGTTCTGCATTAACGGGATATACATAGTATTGAAGTTCCAGGCGGTTAGTATTTTCATAGCGAACTGTGGCATCTTCTTCCAAAGAATATGAATTTATACCAGATAATTCCCTCTCCACATCCGCTAAAACGTCAAAAGATGCAGTCGCTGTTAAACCGAACAAAGATATATGATTATCCATGCCGTCAACTTCTTTGGGAAGAACAAAGTTATAAAGGTTTCTTCCTAAATGTAGATAAGCCAATCTGAAGTCATGTCCCCATTCTGATACGCAATGCACTTCATCTATAATGCCATAGGCAAAATAGATTTTCGATTGCTGCATTGCACGGAGCGTTTCTCTGAATTTGTGAATACTCAATCTTTCAGGAGAAAGGAACAATATTTGGACTTGGGAATTGGTAAGTTTTTCTTCATTCTCTCTCTTCTGTTCGGTATTCAAGTCACTATTAATGTATGAAATACCATCAATACCCATTTTGCGAAGGCCGTCATACTGGTCTTTCATCAATCCTCTTAATGGATCTACCACAACAGTTACACCTGGCTGTAGCATAGCAGCCAACTGGTATGTAAGTGATTTACCGCCACCTGTAGGCAGAAGACCAATAACGCTTTTTAGTTGCAAAGCCCTATTGAGAATCGGGAGCTGTCCTGGGCGAAAATCTTCCTTTTGAAAAAGAAGATGCAGAAAATAACGCAGATGTTTAGCATTATCCTCTATTTCAATATAATTTCCATGAACATCTCGTGCTACAAGTTGTTTATACTTAATACGTTCTGACGTATAAATAGTTCTATCTTCATAAAGATATCGAGAAGAGCGAATTACAAAATAGCAATCATTAATGGCTTGGAAATTGCTGAATGAAATATGATTAGGCTCACAGATCTTAGATATTGAAATATCGATAATGAAATCATAGACAATGTTTGTATCAGCATTGCGAGACGTGTGAATGTTGATAACAGGCATGCACATCTTGTCAAAATCTTCAGTCATCGCAATTAGATTCCCGTATAATTGCTCAAAATCTCTTATAGCTAATTCTGCAACATCAGTATCATCTTCAAGAACGAGTATGTTCCATTCTTCTTTTTGGAAATCAAGCCTCTCAGATAGGAGTATTTCAGCAATTGTTTTCTGAATACGAGCAACAGCAGATAAAGCTATAGCGCGTTTGTCGTATTTTATAGATGATATTTTGTGATAAACGTAATCACTGGCAAACGTTTTATATCCCCGCGAGATCAAGTTGCTTATGAGCGAGAATATGGGATTCTCACTCTTATGTGCTGTCATATCAAATGGAACCAATAGTTCAAACGAACAATCTATGGATTTCTCATTCGCCACTTCGTCTGCATAGCAAGCAAAATACTGAACAGGTGCAAAGTACTTATACTCATGCAAAACATCAATAGTCCGAGACAAATTATATGTAAAACTCTTAATAAAACATCCATAGGATTTTCGGTTTGGATGTCTACCAAAATCAACTTCTCGGAAATTAGTGAATATTTGTATGTTTTCATTCCTAAAATATGTTAGGAACGCATTAATTCTACTTTCGTTTCGATTGGCAGGACCAACACATATAACGATATGACGTTTACCTGACGAAGCGAGCAATTGCGACACCCTTTTCAAACTAACAGACTCAATATCCAGTATATTTGAAAAAATATGAATAGCGCATTGGGAATCAACATTTATAGACGTTACAGAGTTACTGTCATTACCACTATCAGAAGGTAGGTATTTGCCTGTATCTCTAACTTCAACATTATCATCACACAATGCACTTTCTACATGAATCACAGCCCTTGATCGTGCCATATCAGATGGTTCTTCAAGAGTAATTCGACGCAAATTGTTCAGTTTCCCGTTATTTCGTAAGCATTCAATTAAAGAAACCGTACCTAACCCCTGACCACATCCCCAATCGAAAATTTCAAAAGAATTATTGAGTTGGTTGAAGGGGAACTCATATGCATCAAAAGCCCGTTTTAACTTATGATAGTGCATATTGCCATATGCAACTAAATATGCATTGCATTGTTCTTCTGTTTCAAGAATAGCAACACCATGATCAAGAGATCTTCCCGAATCATCATAATATGCCCAGGCATTATTATTTCTCCATTTGATAGGAAGATATAGTTCAGCTATTTTCACTATATCTTTCATCGTGAGATAGCTGATTTGCTTTATATCAGAAATATAGCTCATTTTCCTGTTATTGTATCAGAAAACCTGTTTTCTTGATGCTGTTTCCAGTTCTGCAATGCCAACTGTTTGGTAGAGTTGGCATAGCAATATTCGCAAAGATGTGGACAGGTGTTGTATTCACCAATATCCTTAGAGGCCATGCACTCACAGAATGGTCGCTGCCCTTGGTCTTTCTTGTGCTTACTGATGAAATAATGGTTTTGAGGCAGGAGGATTGCTCCTTCTGGCAGCTCAGGCTCGCCAAACAATGTCGGAGCTGGAACCTCCTCAATCTTAACCTTCATGAAGTCCATCAGTTCCTTGTCATTCCATGCTAAACGGGTGATAAGGTCGCCATCAATACATCGATTGTGCTGGATGCCATATTTCGATATGTCTATCTTTTCACCGCATGTAGCAAGTTGAAAGTTCCAGCCACGTTCACGATTCATGAAGGAAAGTTTTTCGGCAAACTCTTCCATCTGCTCGATTTCCCACTCATGGTAAGGTATGCCGTTAACTTCAAGATTATGCTTAACTTTCCGATACATGGCAATATCAGCATAGCTGAAAACCAGCTTCTCTGTATAATCCTGCAGCTGGTCACCGATAAACTTTACTTTCTGGAGTAAATCATCCACAGATATATCGTCGGTCAGTATCATGGGGTCAAACCGCCAAATGACTGCGCCCTTGCCCAACTGCTCAACAAGCATCTTGAATGTTTCTATGCGTGTAGCAAGAGAAGGAACTTTTTCCAACCTCTCTTGTTCATAGTCATTCAAAGTGTACTGGACGTAGCACTTGATGTTTCGCTCTTTGAGAATATGCAGGTATGGCAACAATGGACGTGGATTCTTCGACCAGAACACAATAAAGCGTGTGTTCTCATACGAGACATATGACTTCACTCCATTGAACGGATTCGTCCAAGCTGAGTAGCCTTTCTCCAAGCGATGAAAGAACCAATCAGCATAGAATGCCGGAATGTCGGTACTTCTACTTGCAGATATTATAAGAGGGGCTTGCATCGTTACGATGGTGCCATCCTCTGTTGGTCGTTCTATCTTTTTCCAGGTTGCCATGTCGCTCTTATTTTACTCAATTACATTTTAATCAATATTCCAATATGCATCCATTTCACCATCCAGAGCATCCATTAAGGAATCTTCCCAAGAATAATTTTCATATGGATCATAGTAATCATCAGGATCATAATAGTCATCATCAGGATTATATCTAGCAGCTTCTAATTCATCTATACGTGTATTTATTTCACTCAAAGTCCCATCTATTTCCGTACATCCTTTTTCCTTTGCCAAATTAAAGTATTTTTGTGCTTCATATAGGCTATCTCCCATCAAAAAGAAGTTTGCAAATAAACAAATAAAACTGATGTCATCTGTATTTTCTGCCATCTCACGTGCAACAGATAACAACTGCTTTTCACAAACAGTCTTAGGTTCGAAATAATTGTTCAATGTCTTATTGGCTTTTGATTCAAAGAATTCCAACAAAGAATGGGACAATTCTTCTTCATGATGTCTTGTAACGAACACTCCTGCCCAAAATATATAATTATATTTATCAGAACGGAGTTTAGAAATATAAGGCATGAAACTCTGGGCAGTATTATATCGTAAATCTGCCGCCTCTTGTAAATAGTAAAAATATTTATCTTGTGCCAATATAGGGAACAACACCTTATACTCATCTGGTGGCGTTCTTAACGTAAAATTAGCCATCAAGTTAAAATAAAAGTTTTCATTAAAAGACGGTATATTTTCAGTTATGGCCATACGAAATCCCAAATGAAATAAAGCCCTATCATATTTTTGTGCAGCACTTTGCCTTAATAGTCTTACAGAAACATTTTGGTCTTTTTCGTATTCTTTAGCCCATTTCAACTGTGCCTTTGGGCAGATACTATTATAATTATTACATTCGTGACAAGTTCTACAACCATCAGAAAAAGCATATCGTTTCCATATTTCTTTCTTTTCTTCATCATCTATGGATCCACAAAGAGCGGTATTAGTCAAATACGCGCAAGCATTATCTTTGTTCATTTGTGATGCTTTTCTCCAATAATCTACATCCTGCCCTCCTAATCCCTTGCAGTTAGAATTGATCCAACTAGCATATACTGAGTAAACATATTGCTCTCTTTCTTCCCAATTGCTATTGTCTGTTTCCACCAATGATTTCATAAGTTCAATTGCGGTATCCGTATTTCTTTCTATTTTAACATTGAATGTCTTCAAATTTAATCCATAATAGAGAAATATCGCACGGTTGTATTTCATAAAATCCTTTTCATTGTCATGTTTTGACAAAGAAAGAGTGGTCATAATATCTTTACTAAATCGATTTGTGCGAATAATTTGAAGAATCTCACGACAATACTTTAAGTCGTCTGATGGTTTAATTGCGCAATAATAGAGATCCAACAGTTTCAGATAATGCTCATCTCTATTGTTTAACAACAGGATAAGATTCTTACAACAATTACTTTGTAGTGAATAATCACTATTATCTAATTCCTTCTCTTTCTTTATACATTCAAGGCATTCTCTATACAGCTTTTCTGCTGTATTCTTGTCCACTGTCTGGTTATATAGTCCAAAGTCATAGATAAGCGCAAGATTATAGCATGCAACAGAATTGCCCTTTTTTGAAGCTGAAGTGTAGTATTCTATTCCGGCTTTTGCATTACCTTTAGACATATAATATGACGCAAGATTTAACATTGCTAATGAAGAACCTCCATCTGCAGCCATCTTGAATAATTCTATTCCTTTATCTTCTGCTCCTTCTTTATCAGAATCATAAAACTGCAAAATTCCTAAATTATTATATGCTTCAGTAATTCCATCACTAGCAGCTTTTTCATAAAGAGAGACAATCTCTTGTCCGCATTCCAATCCACAAGACAATGCATGATGAATATGCGATTGATAAAACATCTCTGCACATTCTTTTATCGTGTGAGGATTCATTATATCTGCTTCCTTTTTCCATGTTGCTTCGAAGAGAGGACTAACATGATTTTCCTCTAACGAGATTTTATTACTATCATCTAGATTATTGCAATAATCCGTCATATTTAAAGGTCTCTCAAACCATAAAATGTTTTGGGGAACATTGATTAGCTTTTTGGAGGGTTCTCCTGGGTATAGTCGACGAAAATCATTATCCTTTTTAGGTATGCTCAGTTTTAACACGTCTGTTCTAGAAAGCACAACGTTCATGAATAGTTTTATAAGTTCGTCTTGTGAACTACGTTTTTTTAAAGTATACTTATCTTCACATAACAACTCACAGCCTGTAAAGTCCCTCATATTATTAGCTACATAATTTGTGTAATGTGTAGACAATTTTTCTGGATAGCTTTTAGAAGAAACTTCCTCAATAATGATGTTATGCATCAATAAATTGTGGCTTTTCAGAATTAGGTCTTTCATAGTATCAACCAACTTAAATTCATCACTTATTACATGTGAGAACAAGTTCAAAGTCAGAACACTATTACATTCAATAAAAAAATCTTTTTCTGTAAAGTCTTGTTCATACGCAACTACGTTTACTGATGGAAATAAGATTGAGAAATGTAATAATGCTCGTTTGAGAGCTTTCCGATCTTTATCTATAAGCTTAACGGTTTTTATGTTATCAATACATCCTTTATTCTTTACAAACCATTCGAGAACTGACAATGAAGCTAAACCTTGTCCACAGCCATAATCTACCACTGATATTTCTTCGCAATCCAAAGTGTCATGTGAATCGATAGAATCCATAGCGCGAGAAACACACTGTGCTCTTTCCATCAATTCAGAAGATAATTCATGAAGTAAGAAGTATTCTGAAGGAAATTTTTGGTTATCTTTTCCTTCTGAATTATCGAATAACTGAAGCATTTTATTTGCAACAGATGTTATATCTTCCAATTCAGGAGATTCTAATCTTCCTAATAAGAAAGAATAGGTTGAGTCCTTTTCGATGTCATTATGGTTGCAAAGAATCATATCTTACTTGAATTATTAATTATTGGTATACTTCATTCAAAAACAATGTCCAACTACATTATGTACTTATTTATGAAAAGCGTATAGTGGAAAGTGGACACTCAAACACCAGCGGTGGATTTGATTGGGATTCAAGATTTTTAAAACCACTATTATCAATTTCGTCTATAGGGAATTGTTGAATAAGATTAATACAACGCTCGTTTTCCTCATCCACCAAAAGATAAAACGTTTTAACACCGATTTTCTTTTGCAGGAACATCATCATTCTAGGTAATGCAGTTCGCATAAACCCCTGTCCTTCAAACGGAGCAAAGACAAAGAAATCAAGAGTCCATTCGTTAAGACCCATTGATGTCTTATTAAAAGCTGGAGTATTTACGAAGATCATGCCTGTGAGGATACCATTTAAATAAATGCCATAGGTGAATTGAAGCCCCGTTGTTGTTCTCAGCATAGTAACTTTTGAGAATTGCTCAATACTCTTAACCGAGCTGAAATCCAATGTCGGTAGGAATTTCTGAACATTACTCGAGGTTTTATAAAGAATGGGAAGAGTTTTTGTTATTTCCTCCCTTGTGGAGAAATCTGGTGCTATAGGTTCCAGAAATATTCCACTCCTACCACAAACGATAGGGTCTAAATCGTCTATAGAGAAATAATTACCCTCATCTGCAGAGTTGAAAGCGTTGAAAAGTTTGTTTGGATCAATCATTGTTGTATTTTAATATGTTCAACTTACCCTTTATGAGAATTATATCTCAAAGGTTAACACCTTACGTGACATTTTTTCAAATCTCATCTGAAAGATTTTGTTATGTGAGTCAATTCTGGTCATTTTAGAATCTCCGTTTCTTGTTCATGCGCCTCTGTTATTTCTTTGATGTCTCTTTCTATCTTCACTCTTGCTATACTCATGAGTAAGCTTAGAGTAAGGCTAGGAGCAGCTTAGAAGCAGCCTAGAGTATGGGTAGAAGCCACCTAATGTTTGTCATCTGCTATTATTCTTAAACCAGGTCTTTAAAATAGCCGAACTCTGGGTCAACAAGTGCTCTTCTGTCAAGTCCCATATTCCATTGTTCGCATGAAGTTTCAGAAACCATTGCGCACGAGAAGCAAGCAGCTTTGTTTAATCCATCAGAATTCTCCCAGCATAGAGGATCTGCAGAACAGTCTGTTGCTCTCTGCAAAGCTGAGGTTATTATTTTCTCTATCAAAGCAGGCTGGCCTTGCCAAACAAGGCCACCCATACTGCCTTCAGCACCATCTGCCGTGTATATCAGCACACCGCACATTTCATCTGAATAATACAATCGTTCACTCAGACTTGCTGTTGGATAGCCACAAGAAAACTCCAGTTCTTTCATCAAGACATGCGAGAATGTATGCAGTAAGTAGAACTTTGCTCTACCGTATAATTTCATTTCGCTTGCCAAGAATTCTCCCATACTATCACGCTCAAGAGCTATGTTGTAATGCTCTTCTAGATGGTATTGTTCTGACCATGCTTTAATTTTTGCATTATCAAAAGCGAAGAACAGTCCCTCTCCATATATTTGGTTAGCTGGTAATACTTTGACATCGTTGATATTTCCTGAATATATAGGTTGTATCTGCTCATTGTTATAGACGACCTTCCCTTTGACAAGTTTGGGAGATGGCATTTTTACCCTGCCAAATCCCAATTGAGTACTTGTTACCGCAAGCATTGGCACTTGTTTTATCTTCAAGAACTTCTCTTTGAGCATGCCTGATTTAAATTCGTCCATCGATATGTCATTGAACTCAAATTTTGAATCAGGCTCAGGCGTTTTATCGTTATTCACAAACACCTTAAACTCCTCCAAACGATAAGTTTTAACGATATCCACCTCATTCGAGATGCCCAGGAACTCATTTTTTATAGCTTCTGCCTCTTTATCGTTTATCTCATATCCTTCATTGTCAGCATAATCTAACAAATCTCCCAAACTATCAAAAAAGTCTTCTTTAGTCAAATCTGGCTGTTTGTTTAATTTGCGAGAGAATTTTGTACCTATTTCTTGAAGCATATCATAGGCATCACCTTGTAATGTAACACCTCCTAATGAAGTCCATGCCAGTGGTACATATAAACTACTTTGTGTTGATGCATAATAAACGCTATTACTTGTGACCATTGCTACTCGCATTATTGTTCGTTCATGGCCACTAACACATCTTTCATGCGTAGGAACCCAGTTCTGACCAGGCACTGGCTCCCAAGGTTTCTCGCCCCTGCAAAACGGTTTGAGGTTCATGATACCTGTCAAAGGTACGCTTTTATTACAGTGTTCACATTTCAACGTTCCCCAAGATTCAGCTTGATTTCGACTTTGAATCCATTTAAGAGAATGATCCTTTTTCCCTCCGCAATGATTGTCGCAAGGATAACCAAATAAATCGAAGCCCTCTATTTTATCAATGCCTGGATTGTCAAGTTTTGCACAAAAATACTTATACCAATCGATATCTGATACATGTCCATTCTCACAAATAAGTACTAGTGGCACAGGAGACAGAGGCCTATATATCGTAGGATCGTTCAATTGAGCCTTAAATTTTCTGAAAGAAGGTGCATGTGGATCACGAGGAGGAGCAAAATATTCAGCTTTCCCATCATTACGCCTCTCACTTTTCCATATATCAAACCATTCGTCAATCCGTTTTAACTCGGATTTAGCAGAAATGAACCATTTAGGGAAGTCTATTGCGGGAATATAGAACATACTTGGAGGAAGTATATTAAGTTTTAATTCCTGTTCTTTATATAAAGGATGCTCCTTGTAGTCTAAATAATTCAGACCTGTCAACCCTACATGTGGAATAGCAGCAAAACATTTTAGATTAACAAAATCTTTCTTGAACTGCAAGAACTTAATGAATCTTTCATCATCCACAATTTCTGCACCAGTTTCGTCCTGATGCTGTTTATTCGTATATTGCGAATGAGCAGGATTGTTTATGCTATCTGTTAATTTTCGAATGAAAGACCATTCGTTTATACTTAGAGGCATTATAAAGCCTCCCCATTTAGTAGTAACAATGGAGCCGACCCCAGATGTTGAAGATAGCATCTTAAACTTACTTGTACTAATATTGTACTGTAGATCAATGTTTATATCCATAGTTTCTATCTGATTACATGAATTACGGACTCAGGTTCAATTACTCGTAGAGCATTCGGAACTAGCCATTTATCTGTTGGCGCTTCTCCTTCATAATCTTCTGGTGAAGCGAAAAGAGAAACCTCAGAAGGATTCCTTCTTCCGGATCTTGTTATGTAATATACGAGATTTTGCCCTTCTCTATTAGCAGAGTCAAGCCATATATCTATGCAAATATCTATTTGTTGGTGTATAATATCCAGCATTTCTTTCGTAAGGAGCGCAGCTTCTTGCTGATTTAGCGTTTCTGTTCGTTGTTCACGAAGAGTGAAGTATTCTTTCAATTCTTTCTTCAGTTTTGATGCAATGTTGTCATTGATATTTGGCGCATCTTTGCGATTTCCTAAGCCACTATATTTCTGACGTATTATAGCTGCAAGATATAAAGGTAGGAATCTTTCAACAGATTTGGGAGAAAATGGAGTAATTGATATTGGCTCCACATAATAATAGAGTTTCTCGTGGAATTCACGGAATTTCTCAAAATGTGATACATCACGTTGATTAAAGGGGTTATGTAGAGTCAAAACCAATCCCTTGTCTTCACGAGCAACACGAGAACTTGCCTGGATATATTCCGCAATATTTCTAGGCATGGAGTTCATAATAATTGTGTTGAATCTTGACACATCAAGACCTACAGAGATCATGTTGGTTGCCAATATCAGATCAGCCGGGAGTTTTGCATGTTGCCATTCTTCATCTTCTTTGTATGGAAGACGTTTTGATGGATCCCATTTCTTATTCTGAGCTGCTGAGAGTTCCTTAACAGCTTCTTCACCTGTTAAACGGCCTGTTAATTCTGCCTTGCGGAAGTGATCATTGTAGGCATAGAAACACTCATGCATGTTTGAAAATCTTAATACACGCTTGTATAAACGACGAGTGTATTTTGTAAATTCTTGATAGAACTGAGCATCAGTTTTGCCAACTTCTTTCAAACTATTGAAATATGATATTACAGTATAGTAATAATCAGCAGCAGTCTTGAAGGCAGTATCATATAATTTGTCTTCATGAGCTAGTTCAAATATGGCTCTATGAACAAAAAGTATTGCCGCAAGTCGTATTTGCGTTGTCATTTGAGTTCTTCCTGTTGGCAAAATTCCCAGATATTTTCGTTTAGCCACGTAAGTCCATCGTTTATCGCCTTCCTTTTTGTACCGTTTATAGAATGCAAAGAAAGAATCGTCATAATCAACTCCGTTTTTGGGGAAGATGCTGACTTCTCTGTCGTAAAGAGCTCGTATTTGCAATGAAGTATTTCTTGTTGTAGCTGTAGATGAAATAATTTTGGGACGTACAACAAGACCTTTAGAATCTGTATAAGAGCAGAGTTGGTCAATAGCACATTCATACAAGCTAACAGCAGAACCAAGTGGGCCAAGTAATAAATGCAATTCATCTTGAATAATTAAATCAGGCGGCAAACAGTTGTCCGCATGAAAAAGTCTTCGTGAATCCTTTGCACTATCAGTGTCTACCTTATGAGCAAGCTGGGCAAATTTGTCAACAGTTCCAAACAACAGTGTTGGCGGCATCTTGTATAAATGCTCATCACATAGCCTAACAGGATAAATATTTTTCCCTCCGAAGGTACATTTGATGTTGTGACATCGAAAATGTTGTTCCTTATTTTTAGTTACAGGATCAATAGGAGAACCGCACCAAGGGCAAACATCCAATGGTACTTTTCCATGTGTCTTTTGCCAGTTCTGTGTTTCTTCGATCAGATCAGTGTTGCTATTTGGTAAAGACGCACTTCCTACATACAATCCAATTGTTATTTCAGAGTTTCCCAATCCATATTGTGGAACACTCCATAGGCGTATTTGTTCCAGTGCCATGATAAGTCTCAATGCACGCTGAAATTGCTGAGTGGTAAGCAAACGTAGGGTGTATCTCATTAGTGCGGCAGTACCTGCGCCCTTAGCTCCCTTCGTTTTTCTTCGGTTTATTATAGTTAACGCAATAATACCAAGATATGCTTCTGTCTTACCGCCACCAGTTGGGAACCATACAAGATCGACTAACTCATTTCGCTCTTTCCAAGGGGTTGAGTCATCCCTTCTGAAAATTCCGTCAAGATTAAGTAAGATAAAAGCCAACTGGAATGGTCGCCATGCAGCATTTATACCCTTAAATATTGAGGTATCATCTGCTTCATCTCTATAATAATCGAAAGTTAACTTTTCCTTTCCATTCCTTACTTTTTCTTTATTCGATGGAGCATTATGCCATAATTGCATAAACATTGCAGCATTCATTACTCGAAAAGAAAGCATCTTATCCGAATCATTTAAGAAATCATGAATGTTATTCTTTATTCTCAAATAATCCTGATAGCAATTCTCTTTGTTCTTCTCCGCGATGCTATTATTTTCAGTATCTAATGAGTCGATCCATATATGATATGATTCTATAAAATCCAGAAGTCCGTTGATGATTTCAGTATCAGTAGCGTCAGAAAAGACTGACAGCCACTTAAACTGAAGACATTTGGGACTATTCAAATATGGTTTAGCATAGAAATACCCATCATCACCAACGATTAACTCATGCTTATTTCGGGGAACTGGCTCAACATCAGGTGATTCGACAGAAGGAATAAACTCCGACCAAATGTGACCTATTCCATCTTTAACATCCCAATCAACAGAGCAAAGATGTCCAACACCATAATCTTCTATGTTGCGATATAAATATCTTAAATCATTTGCTTCTTGGTCGTTTGTGTTAAATGTATCCTCTCTATGATATTCTAGCAAATGAGGACTTGCAATATCTATTGATACTCCAAAGAAACTACGTTCGTTGATTTTTTCAGTGACAATTGAGAAAACACGTACCTCGCCAGCTTTAATTTGGGTAGAACTATTAACAAGTAGCACCTTAAGATATAACTTTCCGTTCTCCTTAATTGCCTGTAGCCATGCATCTAAAGACAACGAAATGCTGGGAGATAACTCAACTTTTATGATGTCTTTTAAAGTGGGAAAATCTTCAGCTTTAAAAATACGCTTAGATGTTATATCTATTTCAGATAAGTCAATGTTTTTTTTGAAATCTATAGCCTCCCAGAAACCGAAACCTCTAGGGTCAAAAATAGATAATACATTTTCAATGTATGAAATATAGGTTTCGTATTTTTCAACTAAGCGAATTTTCTTTTTTATTTCCTCCTCTTGCCCCGCACATGTATAATTGCCCTGAATATCAAAGTTGTTCAGTTTTGCAAACAGTCGTTCTTTATAAGCACTAAGGAATCGATATTCCGGTTTAAAAGTAACATCAGAATAGACTGCACATAATGTTCCATCGCTGTTTTGGGCAATTTTACCGCAAAAGTATTTGTTAACCTCTCTCAGACTGTCTCGCGTTTCCTTTAACTGCTCTTTAGGAATACCACGTACAATTTTTATATTGGAATCCTCTATCGCTACAAGTTTGCCTACTTGTTTAACGAACTCTGCGTCCTCAATGAAGGATTTAAAACCTTCGACATCCTCGATATGTATACGGATTGAAGATGCCGCACTTACCTTTTGATAGTATCTACCAGAAACTGTGATCTTGAGTCCGTCATTTGCATTCTCTTCTTTCAAGCAGCAAGAAATTCCAAACTTATTTGGAAACCTCCGGCCTAACGAATCAATATCTTCGGAATGATCTAAATTCCTTTCCTCTTCAACTTCGCTTTCGGTTTCAGTCTCAAAATCAGCTTCGTTATCTGCTTCCTCGTCTGGTACGTCCTCATCGACCTTCACATCTGATGATTGGGTATCTTCAAGTGCTTTTTGCGGGAATAGAATAGCAGAGCTATATACAGAACCAGGCGTTGTGTTCAACACTTCGCCGTATGACAAGGATGGGTCTAACACTTCTTCTTCAGAATGATAGACGGTATATTGGTAGTTACAGCCACCAGGTCCAATGAGCTGTTCCCTGATGAACTTTTCTAATGAATTACGTTTTTCCTTTATCATTGCTTTATAGTTTTAACGAGTTCGTAATATATTTTATCTTTTAAGCTTCTTATTATTTTCTTTACATCATCGGGACTGTTTATATCTAACAGATCTCGATTCTCCGGACTAAGAGCTTCATATGCATCTCTTGCATTATTGAGCAAGGCGATGTTTAGGAAATGTCGAACACTTATTGTTATTGCTTCAGTGTCGTTTTTTGTTCTTTCTTTTATTCTTCGGATAAGATTTATATATGGGGGTCTTATACCGAGATAGTCTTCAACAAGATATTTTTGCATTTTTCTTGCTCTGGGTATTCCATAGTCAACATCTGTCCATTTCTTGAACGACTGAAAGCTGATTTTGTATCGTTCGTTAAAATGTGACATTATCTCATCATATACCTTTCTCTCCGATAAGTCTTTTATTCGTTTTAATAGTAAAATCTTCCATAATTGAAGATTTGAGTCTATTTCTTGTCTTGTTAAACCATACGAAGGCTGTTCTTTGAACATTTTTTCACTTCGTGTATCCTTTTCTCTTTCTGAGTCTATAAATTCCCTGCATACTGCTTTCACTAATGGAGCTAAAGGCTGTATAGACAAATCAACAGAGGATTCATATAAATCTAACAAATCGGATAATGGGGCTATACCTATATTATTGCCATGTTTATATAACATCCAGTCAGAACGCCCATAGGATTTTATTTCATTGTTAGAATACTCAACTTGTAGTTGCGGTACTCTTGAAGAATTTCTATCCATTTCTTCCTCTCGAGTATCCTCTGGCAATTTTTTCAAAGGACGTTTATATTCTTTAAGAATCGGTTTCATTTCAGAAGAACGGAAGTCGGATTTTAGAATCTTTCTTATAGCTTTTCCATAATTATATCTCCCCCAATCAAAATATTGCCTCATGAAGAAGTAATTGTCTATTTCCATCAATTTTTGATTAGGATTGATACAATAGGGGTCAAACGAATTTGGATATTTATGGAAAATACTCTCCGTATAATCATTTCTAAAAGACATAACTAGAATGCGTTTGAATTTGATCTCATTCTGATAGCTTCCATCAGTTAAATATCCGCGTAAATCTCCGAATGTTCCGAAAGCAACAGTATTAGCTTCATGAGCAAAAACCAAATAACGACGGAACAAATCCTTAAGCTCACAAGAAACATCATTACCAGTTATTACAAAAACACTCTTTTTGTAAACAAAATGGTGGATTGCTATTTCCACTTCACTTTCCCAAAGTTTCAGGTTTATCTTAAAAATTTCAGACAACAGGTTTTCGTCTGATTCCGTTTCGTCTAATAATTTGGAACAATACTGTCGTATTGAAGGAGATGTAACACAAAGAGACATCTCATTCCTTCTTGAAACATAGCGGTCTAGTCCATTTGTTATGTCATCAAATAATGTCTCATAATCCTGTTGTAACTCGTTAATTTCTTTTCCGAGTTCGATTTTAACATATTGTTTATTAGACTTACTATTTAGTTTCAAAGATTCCTCGTATGTAAAGGAAATGAAATCTAGTGATTCGTCGTCAGTTATCTGAACACGTTCCTTCATTCTTTGTTTAAAATCAAACAATCTACGGAGCCTATAAGGTTTTCTTGAAAAACAAAAGAAAAACACATTGCGAAGCCCCGAATGGGAAGAAACAAAATCATCAAAATAAGGCTTTTGAAATGCATCAGAACAGAAATCTGAGTATCTTCCATCTGCAGTTCTTGTAGGAAATACAACAATATTTTCCAGATGAACTTGATTTTCAAGTTCCACGATATGATTATACAGTTCGTCACTATCCTCTGGAGTCATAGCGAGAGGACATAGCTCCTTTTCAAACTTTGAAAAAGGTGTAATTGCTTTACTTAAATACCAATATTTATTAAGAGTCTTACGATTATATGTTTTATTTGCTTCTCGATATTCGTTATACCTTCTAGCGATGTTCTCACTATATAATAAAGTCTTTCCGCTATTAGTATATTCATCCTTTGATCTGTTTAATATTTCTCCTAGTTTCTTTTCAAATCTGTAGTGATCTTGGGCTAATTCGCGCTGTTTTTTTGTCTTAACGTCTTGGGGTATATAAAAATATAATCGTTGAAGCTGACTAATGATGAATTCTTTCCATTCATGATTTGAATAGAACCCCATTTTAAGCACAACAAAGTCTTCGCATAACTCCTGAGCATAATCCTCATAAATTGGGAAATAAGAAACTGCAACCTTCAATTCTTCATCTTCTCTGTCAATGAAATAATCAATTATTATGTTAATTGTCATCAAAAGGTTATACACAGAATCAACATCCTCAGGTGTTCTCCTAAGGCGCATAATTTCAAGAATGCTTTCAAAATTATTGTCAACCCGTTGTAATGCTTTAGGGAAATCCATGATTATTGTTGTTTAAATGTTAGTATTTGCAATTCCATCATAGCACGAGTTATTCCCACATAGACCTCAAAAAGAAAATTTCTTAAGTCATTTGATTTACATTGTTCAGGTATGACAAGTATGACCTTGTGGGTCTCTAATCCTTTATATTTAAGAATAGAGGTAAATGGAATGCTGGATTTGTCTGGATTTGAAATATCCTTTTCATCTAGAATATGCACTCCGGGTTTGCATGACAAAGAATCGTATAATGTCATTCCTGCATCTGCTGTAGACATTGTATGTTTGAACGCAGAATGAACCAGCACAACAGTATTTGTCGTGTCAGAACTTTGCTTAATTGCTGCCCTAAAGGCTCTAGACAAAGATTTATTACAATCGCATTTGGTAATAGACAAATAAGGGTGCTCGTTCTCGCTGATTTCTTTCAAATATCCTATATATTGATCATTAGACTCCAGTTCTAGTACATGATTGGCAATACGTACGATTTCTTTATTAGTTATTACGCGTTTGTTTTCATTTAATTGATAATGAGCAGCACAACCAAGTAAATCGGAAATGAGTCCATCAATATTGCGAAAATTGCTATTGTATCCCTGCTCTATATCATAGAAAATAAGATATGAGCCAATATTAATACCATTTCCTGTGTTGGAAGTGATACTATTTAACAATGGGATTACCCCTAAATCTGCAATATCCTGTGCTTCATCAATTATCACATAATCATAGAATATGTGATTATTCGAATCCAAAATCTGTTTTACTATTGCTGACGTTATTGTTTCGTTTTGGAGGAATGTACTTCCTGCTAAGGATTGAATGAATCGGCCATATGTATAAACTTCGCAATTGTATAAATCCTCTTGGACTAAATCTTCTTTAATCTTGGCCTGTAGTAATATGTTTTGGCACAAATAAAGACCTTTAAGTCCGTTGTGCTTTTTTATGAAAGCCTTAGCCATAGTAGTTTTGCCTGTACCAGGACCTCCTTCTATGAGAACACGTTTGTTCTTGGATAGTCCTTGCAGGATGTCCATGTTCTCAACATGTAGCCATTTTAGAACTTCAGCCAGCGAAGACTGTGAGTATCTACTTTTGTCTTCCAGTGTGGGAGACAGTATTTCCACAATATCACTTAACTCTTTATCCGAAAGAATATGTATAAAACGGCTCTTTGAGGAATTTTCTCGCGCATAATCAAGAATACTTTCGCAAAAATCCGCAAAAGAGCAATTATCGTCTTCATGACATTTTTTGTCCCATAACCAAAAACTCAAATCAACTTGTTCATTTGTACTAGTTGAATTCATTCCCTTGTGCGGAAAAGCGACGGCATAGTCAACAAATATTTGATCGTTGTTTAGTACTTTATTATTTATTAACGCCCACTTATAATGATTAGCTTGATCAAAAGGTGAGCATTTCATTGGCGTTAAGGTGCCATTTTTCCCTGAATAATAGTAACGGCCACCGATAACCTCGATACCACCACCCTTAACTTCAAGAATTATAGCCCCTTTTTCACAAATAAGCAAGAAATCTATTTGAATTTCAGATTGGCCGCCATAGGGTATTGGTAATGAGAGGTCATACCAAACGTACCAATGGAGAGGGCTCTTTTCGCAGTCCTTCTGGATTCTAACGTACATATCAGCCTCCCCCTGAAGAATAGTTCCATCTTCATGACGACCAATAACCTCCTCTAGAGTTCCTGTTCTTCTTGACTTATTAAAAAATGCCATATTACTTCTTTATTATGTTGTAAATCTTAACTTCTTCTTCTTTACATTGCTTATAAAAGAACGCCAAAACTCGATTACAACTAGATGAACGCCTTTTTTGTGTGGACTCAGATAGTATTTCCATAAAGTCTTTTAGACATGTATCTTTTTGGCACAATGATTCAATCACCTTACTATAGAAAGGGTCTCTCAACAGATTAATAGATAAATATTTGTTCTGTACGTTTTCTGGTAAATTCAAAAAAATGTAACCAACCGATGAAAGATACCACAATTCATTCCAAAATACGCATAGACCTAATTGAGAAGCAGTTTTAACCTGATTCTCTCCGTATTTCATTAATGCAACAAGATTGTCTTTATAACTATCATCAGCATGTAATCCTGAAGCGATATCAGGCAATGAAAGTCCACTGTTTTCATGTGAAAGCATTACACGACACATATTTGTAGTACAGTCTTCTATGCTGCTTAATTGGGTTATGTCTTTTGACGTAATCTCGCTTTTGTTGGGATTAGAATGCAAATACTCAATGTATTCATCAAGCCTATATTGCATGAGCTTGTAAATATAGCTTTCCATTGCTTCGACTGAGAATAACGAAGGAGTTTCTAACAAAATCTTTGTTGACTCTAATTCGAATTTTTTCGAATAAAAATCTTGTATGGAAATTGTAGTCATATCTCGTTTGATTTAGTTATTTACACATCTTTTCTTTCCCAGAGAGAGGAGTCTGTCATCTTTTTAAATGAGAGATTAAAGAAACTCAAAAAGAGTTCTTTGTGTACGCTATACATTTGCAGGAAATTATGTACTGATTTCAGAGGCATACATATTTTTTTGTCATCGTAATATCCATTGTTTATATCATCAACAAATTCTTCATATGTTTTCAACCTACTATGAACTATTCCAAGAGTATGCTCTTCCCAATATGTCTGATTTTTATAGCAAAATTGCCAGAACGACAGGTTGCGATAAAAGCCAGGTTGATTACACCATCGGGCAATTTGTACATACAAATTAGGAATAGGAGCCTTCTTATAATCTTCATGACGCATTATATATGGGAGACAGCCATATCGCATCAAGACACAAATGCGCATGAAGATTTCAGCAATATCCTGCTGAAACTGCTTAAGTCCGCTCTCTGACTGATGGAACCCACAAAATAGGTAAAATTTTGTCTCTTTCTTAGGACAATAGTACTTCCAGATTTTAAGTGCTTTCACAATTATCTTGCGATCGAACCAATTGTCAAAAGCAAATATGAAGTCACCATGATAGTTCGCACTTGCTAGCTTTCTTGCCATATCTTCCCCACGCTTATGCTGTGCCAGTAGACGTTCATCAAGACCTTGACGGAACTGGAATGGTCGTTTTGTCGCTATAAGTTCATCCAGTAACTTCTCCCAGTAGGGTGAGGCAAGAAAATTATCATCCCAGAGATAAATGTATGGACGCTTCAGCTTTCCAGTTTTCTCATCGATTTCGTTATCAAGAAAGTCAGTAAGGTTAGAATATGGCATTGCCTTACGTTCAAGTTTGTTGACGCAGAAAGGACAACGCCGGAAGCATCCTCTTGTCAAGAAACCAATAGAGTATTCTTTGTAATCCTTGTAATACTTTGATGAAGCTTTGACATTCTCCATCACACTAATAAATTCATCATACAAATGATAGTCTGGCATTTGCGTTCGCATGTCTATCCCATTGGTACCAGACTTATTTTTAAGTTTGTTCAAGAATGCATCATGCTCCAACCTATGCATGTCTTCTTCACGTTTCTCTTCAAAACCTTCCTCTACAGAGAGATTTGCATAGTTCCCTGTACCTCCCATGCGTACTTTTTTAGCAAGTTTCTTGTCATTAAGAAGGGTTGTTAGCACAAGCGGAGGATCATCGATAGTGAAGGTAAAGACGCACGAGACATAGAAGTAGTTGTACTTCTGTAACTCCTCAAAGTTGCTTTCGTTTGTAATCAGCTCATAGCAGCAGGCATCATCAGTATAGCCACGTACATAACCATTATCCCTGAAATAACCGGCAATCTTCAATAGCGCAAGATTAGGATGCCGCGTCCCGTTGCAAAGCAGGTCGGCATCCACAAGCCCTATTTTGATTTTTCTTTTTGCCATCTATTTCAGTTAATTGAAAAGTCATTTTTGTTCAGGCATACAAGATAGTCATCGCCTACCAAAACAAGTACATCTGTTTCTGGCTTTGACCAGTTCACCAATTCCTCGAAGCCCATATCCAAGGCCTCCCTTGGCTGAACCTTACGCCAACCCTCTTTGGTTGCTTTCTCATTCAACTTTTTGGCGACATCTTCCTCAACTAAGTCAATCAGACTCATCCACTCCTGGTACATTCCGCCAACGGGTATTCTAAAATCTTTATTCATTACTATTATCGTTTTATATTATTTTGTGGGGATGCGCTTCAAGGCATTCTCCTTCCAACTTTAAGGATATTTGGTTCGGCTATGCTCGGCCAACGCTTCGCCCTTGCTTGCCTCTTGCTACTCTACATCCTCACTAATTCATTGAGGTCAACCTCAAGGCATCTTGCGATGTCCATCAGGTTTTCAAGGTTTGGCTGGGCTGAGTTAGTGCACCATTTTGATACAGTAGCAGGATCAACCCCAAGTTGTTCTGCCAGCCACTTGTTAGTACGTTTCTTCTCAGCAAGCACTACTTTCAATCGATTTAAGTCTTTACCTTCCATGTTACACATTATTATATTTATTGGGTACAAAGATAATGTATTTCTCGCAATTTACATAATGTTTTGACAACAAACATATAAATAATAGCAATAAAAATTGCGTTTTAGCAACTTTTTAACAAGAAATCACTAAAAAACGCCCCATCAATTGTTTTAATGGAGCGTTTTTAAAGCCAAAATTGCTTAGTGTACAACTATCGCTTACTTTTTATTGAATTCTTGTATTTCTTTAATCATATCTTTCACATCCTGATTGACTTGAAGGAAGTTGGCATATAAGATACGCTCACGTACTTCTGGTGAATCAAAATGGTAGAACTGAGGAATAGGATAATTAACATAGTCTTTCTCCTCCTTGGAGATTTCGTCCATGTTGAAGTCTGTCTTGCAGAAGAACTTGCTGGTTTGGAACTCTTCTGATTCCTGTATATCCATACTCCCTCCCCTACCTGTCTTGGTCTTTACGAAGTCACGGGCTGTCTGACCACATATCCAGCCAGTAGCCATGTCGGCAATCTTTGAACCAGGCACAAGGCTGTCCATGTTCTCATTGAGATTGACTGATGTGCGGTCACGGTCGATTGTAACGCCTTTTTTCAGTTGTACGACCTTGCCAAAGATGTCATTGGATAGCCATTCGAGGGTTTCTTTAGCTCTGGCTGAGCCGCTGACCACATTACCAACAGTAGTAATAATCTTCTGCATACCAGTCTTGCCATAGTCAGCTTCCAACTGAGGTAACTCCTGAAAGCCCAATGCAACGCTAACTTTGTTGCTTCGGGCTGTACCAATCAAACGGTCTATCTTGTGAAAATAGAGTGTTGGCAGCTCATCGACAATGATGCTGACCGGGATATTCTTACCTTGACCAGTATTGACCCTCGTCACGAGTCGGTTTAGAATCAAAGCATTCAAAGCACCAATGATACTTTCCATTTCAGGATCATTGGCAATCAGCAGATAACTGGGATGCTTCGGGTCAGACACCTTCAGGTCGAAATCATCGCCATCCTTATGGAATATCCAATAGGATTCCTTAGTGGCCAGACGTGAGGTGAAGACACGCAAGGTGCCTATCATACCTTCCAACTGTTCCATAGCCTTATTCTCAAAAGCAGTTTTGAAAGGACCGAGAAGCGGAGCAACCTCTGTATCTGTCATCAACACCTCAAAGATAGTATCATAGCTCTCATTCAAGAATGACAAGATATGAGGCATATCGCTGTACTTACCAAGCCAATATGCTGGTGTGGTGACATTGCCCATCGCATCTCGAACAATACCAGTAGGCTTAATCATACCTGTCTCTGGGTCAATGGTCTTGTCAAAGTTCAGTTCCTGACCGTTCTCATCGTATGGTCTCTTCTCATAATTGCAGAAAAAGTAGATGCAAGCAGCCAAGAAGTTGACGGCTGATGTCTGGAAGAACTGGTCACTGCCTCCACCTCCCTCTTTCTTGCCTTTCTGCAAGGATTCAAGAAGCGTCTCGGCAGTCTCACTGGCAGCCGCAAGATTACCAATGTATTTCAACTGGATTGGATTGACACGACGGCTGTATTCAACATTCACGAAATTGATGATGTTGAACTGGCAGTCTTTCGGAGTCTTTCCGGCTTTTTTGTTGATACGATAGTGATAGTAGAGCTTTTGAGCAAGCGTCGGGAACTTATAGTCATAGACGACCATCGCAAAGCCCTTTGCACTGTGCTGACGGATGAAAGGCTCGATTATGGAGAATGTCTTACCAGATCCAGGCGTTCCCACAACCCATGTGCCACGGAACGGATTGATGACATTGACCCATCCCTTGCGGAACTTTCCCTTGTAGTAGTAACGCATCGGGATATTGACACTGTACTTGTTTTCCACCTTTTCTTCCATCTGCTCAAAGCTCTCATTCTCGAAATTGAAGCGGTCTTTCAGCAAGCCATCCTTCAGATACTTGGAGATATTGTCGAGGGCAACATGAATGAGCACAGTACCAACTACAGACATGAAGAAGTAAATCCATGTGCTACTATGAAGTGTAAAGAAGGTGGGATTCCAATGACGATTGAAGACCCAGACAGAAAAGAACATCAGGATAGCACCAAAGGAAATGGGGTATATAACCATCCTCTTGGCATTAAACTCCAAGTTCTTCTTGTTTCGTGTCCCGACACAAGTAACGCATATCATCAGGAATGTCATGATCTTACTGCGAAGCATGTGACCGTCCTGATACACGTCCATCAGTTTGAGCCGGTCATGGAAGTCAACGAGAATGCCACCCCAAAAGTCGAGAACTTCAGGGTTGATGGCATACTCGAAAAACTCCACGACCAAGGAAAGGTAGATGAAGGTGCGGAATATCTTGTACAGCGTCTGAAGGTCTTTACTCTCTTCCATCACTTACGGTTTTTGTTCTTCTTTGTTCAAACGAATCATCATTATCGGTTTTACAGGCAAGGATGTATGCTTGTCCGCACTTTCAAAACGACCTGAATACAGGCTGAAACGCCATGCCCTATCTGTGGATGCTCCCTCACATTCCGTACTTGTCCAGTACCAACAATCTACCGAATCAACAGGAAGAGGTTTTCCTCCGCAACGCTCAATCGTAGAATTAACGATGTGTCTGGCGGTATAGAGCTTATACATCTCACATACTGAGGGAATGAAATATCTGTCTTGTACACTCGTTGCTATGGGTGATGCTATCTTACCATATCGCAAAGCAGTTGTATTTGACTCACCATCACAAGCGTTGATGTCAGCAGAAGTTCCCTGCACTACATAGATGGTATCTGGATTGCTAAAAGCATCCTGCAAAGAATCCTTGATACTAACCGCATAGGCTATTCCCGATATTTCATCAGCAGCATCCACATAGAAGATGACTGCTTCAGGGATGTTGCCATCTGCTATACACTTGTCATAGGTAGTGACATCTCCATTGGTGCTATAGACCATGCCTGGCATCCAACTATGCCAAGAGAAATCTTCCTCGAAATGCTCGTCACAGGAAGTAAGAAGCATGGCAGCTGCCAAAGCATAGCATAGTTTGTTGAATATTCTTGTCTTCATAATCAATCGTATTTATCGGGATCCTGTCGGTAGTTTTATGCCTAACACAATGCCTGTGCGGAAGAGATCTTCACCATTGATGCACAAGTCTGTTTTGACCTGCCAGTATAGCTGCCATCCATGACGGAGAACATAGTTGTGCTCATAACCAATATTCGCCCAGCCAACGAACTCATGGGTGTCACTGCCAGCACTGGCTCCTATACGCAAACAGCCGTACTTGTTTCTGGAACGTACCACACAAGGCTTATAGGCAATGCCTAATCCCCATGTGCGGTAGTTATTCCAGAATGATTCTTTTGTTATGTGTCCTGCTGAATCATCCTTCGACCACTTGATATAGCCGTTGGCGAAGTATTCCCAAGCATTGTGGTTCTTGGTCTCATGTTCAACGGCAAGAGTTGCATCCAGGCCTCTCTCATAGAGCGCACCAACGCCCAATGAGAGACGGTTGCCGTGGCTCTGTGCGTTACCCGCCACTGTCAGCATCAGCATAGCAGAGACAAGTAACAGCGTTCTCAAATTACTTTTCATTCTCATAGTTTTCTCGCTTTATTCCTCCATCAAAATAGCTTTATTAAACGAATCGGCACTGAGTACATCCTCATATTCGACACTGAGATAGATGGTACGACCACTAATCTGCTTCTCGCTAAGTTCAATGGTCAAGATCTTGTCATTCGGAAAGGTCATCTTCTTCAGAACAATGACATTCCGATAGCCATAGCGGAAAGATTGTGTTGGGTCAAGAACAAGCTCCGGCTTCAGCTCTATGGTCTGCACCGTCGTTGCTTTTGAGGTCTTCTTGTCATTGAGCTTAACCCTTAACTGGTCTATATCGAAACGGATGTTGGTTCTGTTATCTACAGAGAAATCAATGAAGAAATACTCGCCAACACTATAGATATTGTTCAGTCTCATGGTCATACGGTGCATCTTGGTAGATACGTTACGGAAACGTGCCGGTGATGCCCATATCTGACGTGCATAACGTGTCATATCTTCCGTTGACATACTGACTGCAGGATTGTTATATGGAACTCGTTCATCCAGCGAAATGGTCTTCTCGGTCACAGCTTCATCCATATGTGAAGTATAGATAAGGGCATACTGAGTACGATAACGTTCCGTAACAATTGTGACAACAGCCAACACATCACCGTCATGGTGTACATCCATTCCTTCCTTGGGCTTCAGACGTACCGTATTGTTTATAGGTTGGTCACCAGCCACTTTGTCCGTGCTGATGTCCACAAAACGAACGGGTTCACTGGCTGTGATAACAGTGGTTACATTCTCGTTGATGGTAAGATACTGCATATCGTCCATCGTCTTCTGTGCCTTGACAGGCATTGCGGACAGCAGCGCAAAGGCTGCCATACCTAACACTCTTGATAGTTTCATATTGATGTTCATTTTGTTTGTCTCTTTTCCTTTGAATTGATCAAATATACCTGTGTGCCATATTTGATGTTCACCTTGTTCTTACGAATGTTCTTGGAGATGGCATTGGCGGTTTTCTGATATGCATTCTGAAGGGCTTGCATACCCCAACGTCCCAAAGAGTTAGTTGCAGAACCGTCGTTAAGACTCATGCTTTGGCTCATGGCACCACTGGCAACGTCCTGGGTGGTTTCCCTGAAACTGCTCCTTGGCACATAGAGTCCTTCCATGCCGTCGGTGTCATAGATGCTCAGATTAACCTTTACAAGCTCGTCATCTATCAGGACACTCTTGACAGTTCCCTTGACACGCTGTTGGCTGAAACCACTCATCATGCAATAGAGATAACTGCCACTTGGGATGGTACGGTCGCCCACATCGATGTCATCAAGCAATCTCAGACGCACACGGCTTCCATCAACAGCTTTGATGTCCTCATCAACAATGGCCTTGATAAGCTTATTCTGTGGCTCATTCGTGGTGATGGTATTGAAATAGTCTGATGTCTCTTTCTGGGTCTTGACAACCTCTTCGGCTTCTGCCTCTTCCGCTATCTCGGTGACGGCATTCTCATTGATAGAAACCTCTCCGACCTTTTGTTCCACCTGCTGTCTGGCCTTGTCACCAGTCTCAGTAGCTGTATTCTCCACGGCAGAAAGACCTCCTGAAGCTTGTCGTTGACCTTCCATTCTCGCTTCAGTAAGAGCTTTGCGAAGACTCTCCAGCGTCTCATCTTCCTCTGAGGTGTTGCCGCCTGAGCGATCTTCAGCATAATTATTGTCCAGGGCCTGTTGCTGGCGCATCTGCTCCTGCAACTGTTTCAGACGTTCCAATGATTCCTGTGCCTGTCTGCTGTTCTGATCCATCGCTGCCACCTCTGCATCGCTGTACTGTGAAGTATATTCTTCCTTGATGTCCTCACCACCACGCTCAATGTTCTCAACGGCTGATTCATCCTTAATCTTACCAAAGTCATTAAGCATGTTGGTGTACTTGTCACCGATACCGTCACCCTTGATATTGGCATCAGGCAGTTTGTCATTGAAGAACTCGGTGGTTTCCAAATTCGACTTGTCAATGTCGGCCTTTTCCGTACCGAAGAGACGGATGACAAAGAAGCCCAGGAACAGGATGGGTAAATACAGAATGGCAGGAAGCATATACTTCGGTTGCCGGAAGTTAATCTTTTCTGAAAGCTTCATATTCGTCGGTTTGATGTGGTGTTTTACTATTGTTGTCTCTCTCTTTCGTCATCCCCTGCTCATTGGGGGCATGATGACGCTTGAAATGCAGTTCCTGCTCCTGGCGTTCAACGGCACTGGAGGGTTGAGGTCGATAAGTGACAGCCTGTGTCATGCGGTATAGACTCAGACCGACACTGAACAGCACGAATGAGAAGATGATTACGAGGAAAAGCTTGGTATGCTTGGATGCAAAACGCTGCACACAAGCAGCTCCTTTGTCAAGGTGCAACGCCTTGGCAAAGTTCTGTCCTGCTGCCACATCCTTCTCGTAGCGTTCTTTGTACTTCGGGTCGTCCTTGTCAGGCACTTTCTCCCCGAACAGAAATTTCTTGAATCCCATATTATTATCGTTTAATAGTTCGACTTGGTACGCTGCTCCAGATCCTTGTTAAGGATAGTGCGCCAGTTGACGATGAGCAAACCATGTGGGTTGTTCTCAGTCCTCGGCACACGTTTCAGATAGCCTTCAGTGACCAGCTCACGCATCAACACAGATGTTCTGCGCTCGATACGCTGACGGCCATAGTAAGTGAATGACATATTCTCTTCACTGAAACGGATGCTGTCACAGAAGATGCTGAAGACGGCACTCGTTCCCATGATATTGCCATAGAATCCTTTTTCCTTCAAGGCGTTGTATTGTGCCAGACCTGTTTCATCTATCAGGTACATGGCTTTCTCCATCGTATATTTGATGTACTTGTCATCAGGTGCCAGGGTGAAGAAGTAGTGATGGAACATTTCGACATGGCTTTTGGCTTCCACATCCAAAGTCTCTTCCATCGTACTGCGGTTGACAAGGACGGGAACATTTCCGTCCAGAACATACACTTTCTTTTGTGCGTCGCTGACCATTCCTCTGGCAGTCCAGATACTGCCAAGGGAGATAACAACGCATCCCACTAAGAACAAGCTGCATATAATCAGCACAAGCTTAATCTTGTTTTCTAAATTCTTGATTACCATATTATAACTCAATTTCGTTAAACTCCTACTAAACGACCTGCAGACTGACGCATAGAGGTAGCAATGCCCTCTCCGAAACTACGGGTGGAGAATGCCGTATCGCCCTCTGGTATCATCCATGCTGCGAGGTCTGGAACAAGGTTCAGACACTTCAAGGCCACAACGCTGGCAGCCATCAGATACCCTGCTGAGAAGAAAGCATTCTGCAAGTAATTGACCACTGTCTCATCGGAGGCAGTGACTGCCGCAAGGTCGTTATACTGTATGTTGATGACTATATCAAAGAGCAAGAGGACATAGAAGCCAACGAAGTAGAGCATGGCTCCATAGAAATGGACGGTGAGATACCTGATAATCCACTTCGCCCAAGCCCCCTCCCATTTCGGTAAGAGTGAGAAAGCCCATTGGATAGGCCCGAAAATTGTAAGCATACCCAACAAGATCTGCTGACAATAGATAGTTCCCCACCAACCTATTCGGAAGGTGATTAACGCTATCAGCATGATAATCTTATCGGCCAACATAACAAGTCCGGCTGTGGTGCTGGTCATCTCTGCTTTCACGATGTTCTTCTCATCTTCAGCTGCAGCATCGGCATCAGTGACATCTTGCACACTGCTTTGGGTGAGCAAGGCACTGACGGCATTGCTGGCCGCCTTGATAGTGGACATCGGGTCTGCAGCTTCATCACCTAACTGATACATCAGCTGCTGTACGTCCTGCATCCTGTCTTCAACCTGTGCCGCCTCTGCCTCATAGAGGTCATGGGTATAACTGCCTATGGCATTGGGGATGTAACTGAGAAAGTCCAAGGCGCACCAGGTGCTGTGACCTCCAGCTATGCCTGTGTCTGATGGTGGGTACCACCAGCAAAGGATGATACTGACGGCCAACGGCTTGAACAGTTTCATCACATCCAACGGCTCACGCTTGACCATCATCTTGTAGGCCATGTGCGCACAGACGATGATGGCGAAGAGTCCTGCCAATGCCATCGACATCTGTAGAATCCACCAGAACGGCCCCTGACCTCCTGTGAATGTGGCATCGGTCAGAAACTCGTTGGTTCTGAATATTACGTCATCAATCTCTTCTTCAAGGAGGTTAATGCCGAAATCAACAGCGGTACTGTCATTACTCATATTGCTTCTTTCGTTTAAGGATTATTCGATGTTCGTCTGGTACTGCCTTCATAAGAGGCATCACGCCAACGGTTATAGCCAGCTGTCGCATTCTCTCCGACGCGGTGCTGGAAGCGTGACATTGCTTGAACAAGGTGGTCTGCCTGATTCTTGGTAGTCAAGTAGCGCACTCGCAACAAGAGGTAGTCATTGCTCTTGACAATCTCATCATAGATAGCGAGGTATTGTTTCTGACGCTCACTGTTGGGCATATAGGCTTGTCTTGTGGCTTTGATAGCGAAATCATACATCTGGCCGAGTTCAGTCCAGTTGATAATTTCCTCTGTTTTAGCCTTCCCATTCAGGGCGTTTATATTGTTCTTGAAAGCAAGGAGCTTACCTTCAATCTTGTTTCCCTCAGTAACCCATGCCAAATCCACCTGCCTGTCAACGATATTGGCGGCTTCAACCTTGGCACGACCTTCAAGATCTGCCTGGATGCTGTCAGCATACTCCACTTGGGGAATGGATGCTGTATTGGTTGCAATGCGCAGGGTGTTCTTGACAGAGGTAACAGCCTTTGCACCATTCTTGTACCTCCTGTGGAGTACAGTGTAGTAAAGTTCAGGAGTCAGGTTGCCCGCACCCAGTTCCATGACCTGAATCTGACCCTGTTTGGAGTCATCGTGATTGTAAGTCATGGACTGAGCATGGGACTCAAAACCAACACATATGCATAGTATCGAACAAATAACAACCTTCTTCATTATGATTCCTATTTAATAATCCAATATGTTTCCGGCTTCCATCCATCGGTCAAAGGCTTCTGTGGCCACCTGACGGATGGTTTTGGAGCGGTATATCTCTGACTTCCAGTAACTCGTCCTCGCCTGTATGAACTTCCATGTCTGATAATAGGCACTGTTCACAATGTCCTTGATACGGTCAAGAGACTTGTTGATGTTGTCTATCATCAGCATCAAAGAGGCCGTGGTACAACAAACCTGACCACTGGCGTATGCTGCCAACACACAGACGGAGGAATAGAGGTTCTGACATTCTTCGGCAAGATGAACGACAGCCCTGGCGTTGACGGTAAGCAACAGCGTATCGGCAGTCTCTATGCGCCCACGCTGGATGACCTTCTCATTGAAGTCTTCGAGCATTGCCTTGTATTTTCCTATCTTCTCCGACACGTTATCATAGGTACGATAGACATTGAAGCCTGTGCTGACAGTGCTGTACACCAAATCAATGATGTCAAAGGCACGGGTGTATTTGTCAAGTTCAAGGTTGATGTCCCTGTACTCCCGATGGGTGACCTTGCTGGCCTTGTGCAAAAGGGCATTGCTCTCTTCCAAGGTAGCACGGGCAAGAAGGAGGCTTCGCTGCTTCTTGTGGTCATTGATGTAGGCTTCAATAGTCGGAATATCACGAGGCACAATCTGCGCTATGACAGTCTTGGGGCACAAGGTTGTCAGGCAAAGCAGAAGGATGATATGTTTCAATTGTCTCATTGCTAATCTACATTAGGGTTCAACATCGTCATAGTTGTTATTCTCTTCCTCCCAGTCATAGTAGTCACTGCCCCCATTGTGCATCCAACGGCGACGGCTCTTCTCTGCGATATTCATCTTGCGGTTCTTGTCGGCGTTGAGCTTGGGTAACAAATCACGCACCCAATCCCTGACCGTATGCTTATAATGGAGGAATTTCTCAATCGTTGCCAAATCTGTATAGATTTTAGCCAGACGAGCTTCGATGCCTCTGGCTATCTCCAGTCGGTCACTCGCCCACAGGAGGTGCCTCACGCCGTCCGTGTCCTCTGTCTCGATGCCAGGACGACGGCTGTATTCGACACTGACAGTACAGGAGGGATATTCCTGAGCCAGCTCACTCATACGCTGATTGACAATGGCAGCATTCTCCTCATCGGTCTTGGAGGGGTCAAGTTCCATCGTCTCGGCTACAGATGTGTCACTCCAGCTGCTGGTCAGCTCCCAGTCAATCTGCACAATGGCACGGTGTATCTTGATTCCAAGAAAATACTTGGGTCTTCGTGCAATAGAGACTGTTGCCTTGAAAGTAACCGAACCCTTGACACTGCCAACAGTACCATTGCGGATGAAGGTGTAGCCCGTCCATGAACCGTTATCCGTCCATGTGATGCCATAAGCATCTTTCATGGCCTTCATCAGCTGCGGTATTCTCGTATAGTCATCAGTCTGCGCACGCTCGCCCTCCTCGGCTTCAGAAATGGCATTCCTGGTGTCTATGATGCTTTGGTTAATAGCGTCAAGTTGTGCCTGAAGGTCACGAATCTTCTGCTTATTACTGTTGTAAGTGGCCTGATACTGGTTGTACTCCTCGGTAGTCGTTGCCTGAGACATCTTGCGGAGCAATTCGCTGTTCTCCGCATTGAGAGCATCCAACTGGCTCTGAAGATGGGAGGCTTCCTCTTGCAACTGCGTGATTTTCGCCTGTAACTCACCAGTATTTATCTCAGCCTCCCCATTAAGGGTTGTGTACATGGAACATTCCTTGGTATGGCTGCTGGGACTGCTGCCACAATGATTGCATTTGTATGTGGTACTGCCCTTACCAAGCGTACCCCCATCATGGCATGTGATGCTGAAGGTAGCAGATGCTGCTCCTGCTATCTTCTGGGCATTGGAAGCCTGATAGTAATTGCGGTTATCGTAACCGATATAGTATGTATAGTTGCTCTCTGTAGGATGGGTAGAGATATAATTATTGAGGTCTGAGGTATTCTCTATGTCCTGGTGGTCTCCGTTTTCGTTGTACTGGTTAAGACGTGCATTCATCTGAGCCATGAAGGTATTCCAATCCATGCTATAACTGTCAAAGACGGCTTCATAGACCTCTTCCTTTATGTTCCATGACTTTGTGACCTGTATGCTATAGGCATAAGCCTTTGCATACTGTCCGCTTTTCTTCTTGCTCAGGATATAGGCAAGAGGTGAATAATAGATGGAATAGGTAAAGCCGTCACCACTGGCATTCAGCTGACGCACTCTTTCACGACTCCATCCTGCATACCGCTCAGAGTTTTGCAGGGCTGCCTCATACTGAGCGGAACTTGGATAGAAATTAGGATCTTGGGTACTGATTCTATACCATTCCTCCCCATTGATAATACTGTTGTCATCGGTGGGAGGATTATAGTCACAAAGGGTCTCGCTTCCAGCATCCCTGCGATAGATATAAACTCGCTGGGTGTAATAACTGCCTTGTGCGGCAGAAGCCCAGTCATCTATCCATCGAGTGAGATTATAGTCACTCAGGTTGAACAGGTTGCCGATGTTCTCCTGTCCAATGACAGCAGTCAGTACCTGTGTGGCAGAGAGGTCTTTGTATTCCTCATACATGTTCCTGACATTATCGGCAAGGGTTAGCACACTGCCCACCTTTTCCATGAACGTGCCACCAAAACTCGTTCCTTGCAGCAATTGGTTGACACCGTTATTATATCCGGCATTGGCAAGACCAACACCTTTGCTAATGAGGTTGTCAAGGTCGGCTTTCAGGTTCTCTTCAGTGAAAGCTCCCTCGATGTCATCGCCCAGATGCTCAAAAAGCTCCTTCCAGTCTATTCCACCCAGATTAGCCAGATTGAAAACGGCTTTCAAATCCTCGGCTATCTCCAGAAAAGCAATGTCGTTGAAACTAAGAGTGCTATTGGTAACGATATTCTCGAACTGCTGGCACAGTGACTTGACATCATCACAGGTCTTCAACAGGTAACTGCCCCAGTAGATAGCTGTTGAAGGGTCTTCAATCATCAGCTGGGCACAGACAATCATCTTCGGTATGATGCGCCGAGAGACAATCTTATAAATACGGTTGTAATAGTAGTTCTCTTGACGGTCATCCCACAAATTAAGGTTTGTGAGTGCCCTTCTGTCAAGG
>Ga0326514_10000274_pt1 | contig 34824 bp, 36 predicted proteins | sample 3_2548_0518_D_FD_203653 | JGI IMG/M metagenome (GOLD analysis project Ga0326514, IMG submission 203653) | Bovine rumen microbial communities from UC Davis, California, United States - 3_2548_0518 | ecosystem: Host-associated > Mammals > Digestive system > Stomach > Rumen | place: USA... | reverse complement strand
CATGTCAAATAATTAACGAAAAAGACATACCAGTAATTTATGATGAAAGACTTAAAGAAAGAAGTTTAGGAAAATTAGATGGAAAAGAAATAGATAGAAAAGGTAAAGATAAAGAATTATTTTACAACTATAACTATAAATCTAACGATGAAACTTTTGAAGATTTACCAACACTATTTAAAAGAGTTCATAGTTTTTTAGATGAGATTATTAAAAAGAATAAAGATAAAAATATATTAATTGTAGCTCATGGTGGAATTTCAAGAGCAATATATTTTTATTTTAATGAAATACCAGAAGATGGGGATTTATCAGTTTATGTACCTAAAAACTGTGAAATAAATACATATGAGATTTAATATACATATATACATGTTTATATTTATGAAAAGTAGTAATAGGAGGATTTATAAGTGAAAAATGTATTTATAATACATAGTTATAATGGGGATACTGCGTATTCTTTTGCACATAGTATTAAAAAGCTATGTAAAGAAAATAATATAGATTACTATTTTCCAGAATTTCCAATTAGAAGTGAAGCAACTTATGAAAGTTGGGAAAATATATTAAATGATTATAAAGAAAAAGGTATTTTAAATAGTGAATCAATAGTAGTTTCACATAGCTTAGGAACACAATTTATAATAAAGTACTTGGTGAAAAATAAAGTAAAAGTTAATACATATATTAGTGTTGCAGGTTTCATAAATTATAAAGGAAGAGAAGATTTAGAAAAAATATTAATAAGATTTAAACCTACTGATGAAGAATGTAATAAATTTAAAACATTCGCAAATAATATTTATTCAATTTATAGTGATAATGATGAGATAAATTCTATTGATAAATTAGAAGAATATGCAAATAAATTATCAGCAAATAAAATACTTATTAAAGGTGCAGGACATTTTAATCCTAAATCTGGTATAACTCAGATAGAAGAAATAGATAAAATTATATTAGGAGAATGAAAATGGAAGAAGTCTTTGATATTTATACAAGAAATGGTGAATATATTGGTACAGAATTAAAATCTATATGCCATAGCAAAAATCCGAGAGGATACCATAAACCAGTCTGGATTTGGATTATAAATAGTAATAATGAAATATTAGTTCAAAAAAGAGCAGCCAACAAGAAAAATCATCCTAATAAGTGGGATATGCCAAGTGCAGGACATGTAGTTGCCGGAGAAACATCAATTCAAGGTGCAATTAGAGAAACTTTTGAAGAATTGGGAATACAAACAAAAGAAAGTGATTATAAATTTGTTTTTGAATATATTCAAGATAAGTCATTTGAAATAGCACAAGTTTACTTATTAAAAATTAATTTAGATATTTCAAAATTAAATTTACAAAAAGAAGAAGTTTCAGAAGTAAAATGGATTTCTTATGAAGAATTTAAAAAGATGTTTTATTCAAATGAATTTGTTCCATTTGATAATGAATATAAAGAGAAGGTTTTACAAATGATGTTAAGTAATTTTAGTTAATATATAAATATTAAAAACACTGTAGTAAGATAATATGTAAAATTTAGAATTAAAATAAAAAAATTTTAATTAAGGAATAAATTTGAATATGAAAATATAGGAGGTATTAGAATGTTTAATGTAAATCACGTTTCTATAAGTGTAACAGACTTGGAAAAAAGTATTGAATTTTATAAAAAATTTGGTTTTGAAGATTTTAAATCATGGAAAGCAGAAGATGAAAGTATAAAGATAAATATGCTAAAATTAAAAGGTACGGTTTTAGAAATGTTTTGCTATAAGGAATTTGCAGAACTACCTGAAACGGCTAAAGATACATCTACAGACTTGCCAATAATAGGCACAAAACATTTTGCATTAGGCGTTGAAAATATAGAAAAGGCAAAAGAATTTGTTCTATCAAATCATATTTGTAACGAAGTGAATATAAAAGTAGGCAGATTAGGAAAACCATATTTCTTTATAAATGATCCAAATGGAATTTTAGTAGAAATAATTGAAAATGATTAGTAGGAGGAATAATGTAATGAATAAAGTTGTTTTAGTTACAGGTAGTTCAAGAGGTATTGGAAAAGCTACAGTAATTGAATTTGCTAGTAAAGGATATAATGTAGTTATAAATTACAATAGTAGTGATAAAGAAGCAAATGATTTGAAAGATTATGTAGAAAAAAATTTTAATGTAAAGGCATTATCTATTAAAGCTGATGTGTCTAATGAAGAAGAAGTAAAGAATATGATTACGAATACATTAAATGAATTTGGTCGTGTTGATGTATTAGTAAATAATGCTGGTATTGTCTATGATAGAGATTTTAAAGATATAAAAGTTGAAGAATTTAAAAGAACATTAGAAGTGAATGTAATTGGTGCATTTATAGTTGCAAGAGAAGTATCAAAATATATGAAAAAAGGAAGTTCAATTGTAAATGTTTCTTCGACAAATGGAACAAAAACAATATCTCCCGAATGTTTAGATTATAATATATCAAAAATAGGATTACAAAGTTTAACAAGAGATTTAGCATTTCAATTTAAACCTAATATAAAGTAAATGCAATTGCTATTGGTTGGGCAGATACTGATATGAATAAAGACTTACCAAAAGATTATATAGAAGATGAAAAATCTAAAATATATGTTGAAAGGTTTGCAGATCCAAGTGAGATTGCAAAAATAATTTATTTTTTAGCTAGTGAAGAATCTAGTTATATAAATAGTGAAGTTGTTAATATTGATGGAGGTTATTGTTAATGAATAGTAATTATTTTATAATACATGGTAGTTTTGGAAGTCCATTTGTAAATTGGTTTCCATATTTAAGAAAAGAAATTGAAAAGAAAGAATTAGTAGTATATACACCAGATTTTCCAACTGGTGTAGGCTATCAAAATTATAAAAATTGGTCAAAGGTATTAGAAAGTTATATTAGTGCAGGTTTAATAAATGAAAATACAACTATCTATGCACATTCGATAGCACCTATATTTATATGCCATTTCTTAATTGAACATCAGATAAAGGTAAATAAACTTGTTTTTGTATGTGGATTTAATAACTATTTAGGAATAAATGAAGAATATGATAATGTAAACGAAACAATGTATTTTGATAATTTAGAAGATATAAAAAATATGCGAATGAAATTATTTGTTTCTACTCTAAAAATGATCCATATGTAAAATATGAAGTAGAAAAAGAATTTGCTGATACAATTGCAACAAAGCAAATTGTTATAGATGACGGAGGACATTTAAATGCTGAAAGTGGATATTCTGAATTTAAGGAATTATTAAGGTACATATAAAGAATAGAGAAGTGTTTTAATTTTCAATAATTCCTTGAAAACTTAAAATATATATGCTAAATTATATATAAATTGATCGAGTTATATTAAGGTGAAATTTTGAAACAATTTTTGCAAATGTGTTTCGAAATGGAGCCAGTGATGAATCTATTCGAACTATAGAATAGATTCTTTTTTTGTTGTATTAATTTGGAAAAATAAGTAAAAAATATTGACAAAAACAAACAATTGTTTTATAATGATTTTAAAAAATATAGAAAAAATTTAGAAACGGAGATGATATTAATGAAAGATATAGACAAAAATAATATATCATTTGAAGATATTAAACATATTGATGATAATGGAGTTGAATTTTGGTATGCTAGAGAACTTATGCCTATTTTACAATATTCTAATTGGCAGAATTTTGAGAAGATAATTAATAAAGCAAAAAGATCTTGTGAAAATAGCGATATAAATGTATTTGAACATTTTACTGACGTCAGTAAGTTGTCGAAACGTGCTAATAATGCTGAAATCGAAATAAAAGATTATAAACTAACTCGTTATGCTTGTTACTTAATAGCTCAAAATGGAGATAGTAGAAAAAAAGTAATTGCTTTGGCTCAAACATATTTTGCAGTTCAAACTAGAAAACAGGAAATAAGTGAAAAAGAATATAGTATGTTAACAGAGGATGAAAAGAGATTTTATCAAAGAAATTTAACAAGAAAGGGTAATTATTCACTAAATCAAGCTGCAAAAAATGCAGGTGTAAAAAATTTTGATAAATTTCATAATAGCGGATATAAAGGATTATACAATGGAGAAACTGCTGATGATATAGCTAAAAGAAAAGGTTTAAGATATAGAGAAGACATATTAGATAATATGGGAAGTACAGAATTAATTGCAAATCTATTTAGAATATCTCAAACAGAAGAAAAACTAGTAAGAGATAAAATACAAACTGAAAAAGAAGCTAATATAACACATTACAATGTTGGATCAAAAGTAAGAAAAACAATAAAAGAACTTGGTGGAACAATGCCAGAAGATTTACCAACACCTAAAAAGAGTTTAAAGCAATTAGAAAAAGAAAAAAATAGAAATTTAAAAAATATAACTAATTGAAATCCTAAAAAATAATAATAATTATAATAAAATGAAGTATTTAATACAAATAATACCTTTATAAATATAAGAAAGAAAAAATATGTTACAGAAATATTAAATTTTCATTACAAATATATAAATAGTTGAAAATATAAACTGTTATGTTATAATATAAATATGATTATAGAAAGGTGAATGTAATGAAAAAGAAATTTATATCTATAATATTTATATTGTTAATTTTACTTAATATAATTAATTGTTATAATTTAGTTTATGCCACAGATATACAAAGTGAAGACTATGAGTTAGAGTTAGATTATAATGTAGAAGGACCATTATGGTATGTTTTAACAGTAAATGGTCTAGAATGCTTAAATGCAAACGGTGATGGAGGCTTTTATTACTTGTCATTATTAAAAAATAACCAAGATGGAAGTAGAACTATAATTGAAGAAACTATTAATACTGATAATTTAAAAATGAAATCAGAAAATGAAAAGATCTTAAAGCCTTATATTGAAGATGGACATGTGTTAGTAAAAGGAATTTCGGAAGGAATAACAAAGCTTAGATTAATATATAATTATAACGGAAAAGAATGTATAAAAGAAACATATTGGACTGTTAGACCAAATCCAACTCCATACTTTCAAGTAAAACATTCATCTGGTCTATTTAATATAAGAATGGCAGTATTATTAGATAATTCAAATATAGAGATGTCTAATAAAGAACAAAAAAATGTTGGTGTTTATTTTAGTACTTTAACAACTGATTTAGTTACATTTCCAGAAGGATATGATGAAGAAAACTATTTTATTTGTAAATGGACATCTAAAGATGAGTCAATTGTAAAAATAAAAGGCAATGATAATAGTGCAAGTGCAATATTAGAAGCAATTTCTCCTGGAGAAACAGAAGTAAATTGTGTTGTTAAAACAGCAGATGGACAAGGTGAAGATATAATTAAAACAGTTAAAGTTTCTGTATTAAAAAGTGATGAAGAAGAGCCTAAGGAAGAACCCAAAGAAGATAATGATAAACAAAATAAAAATCCTGCTGTTGTAAAAGAAGATAATACTATAGTAAAAGATAGAATATTACCACAGACAGGAAAAGAATATTTTATAATAATATTTATTGTATTATGTAGTATATTTGCAATTTACGTTAACATAAAAATAAAAAAATATAATTATAAATAGTTTTTAGGAGCTATTATACATAAATTAATCGAGTTATATTAGAGGAAAATTTTGAAATAATCTTTGCAAACGTGTTTCGAAATGGAGCCAATAAAGAGATCTTCGAACTTTTTGTTTGAAGATCTCTTTAACATATAAATCTGAAATAACATTGCATATTTTCTTCTTTTTATAAATATACATTAAATATAAAATGAATTGAAAGAAGGAAATATACATGGAAAATACAAAAAATATCTTTAAAGGAGTAGGAATTTCAATTATACTAACAATGATATTATTACTTATTTTTTCTATAGTACTTGCATATACAGATGTGGGTGAAAATACTATTACACCTGTAATAATTATAATAACGGCTATAAGTATCTTATTTGGAAGTTCAATATCAACAAGACATATAAAAAAGAATGGGATGCTAAATGGTGGATTAATTGGTGGAATTTATTTACTGTTATTATATACAATATCTAGTTTATTAAATTGGAAATTTGGACTTAATCTTCAAAGTATAATAATGATTGTTATTGGTAGTATATTTGGTATACTTGGTGGAATAATTGGGGTTAATATAAAGTAAATAAAAATGAATTTGTCGAATTTTGCGATGAAAAGTCAAAGAAAAATCGTAAAAAGAATTGACAAGTTCATTTTTTGCATTTATAATCAAGATACATTTTTAAAAATCTATAATTTTAATTTAATTTCAAAATTTAAATCTTATGTTTAAAATCTAAACAAAATCCAATTTGAAATAAAAATAGTTAGGAGGGATGCCTTTGATTAATCCAAAAAAATATTAAAAATGGTAGCCTTATTAGTCATTATAATAACTTGTTTTTTATTAGAAATTATTTCATCAAAAACAAGTAAATCCTTAAAAATAGAAAGTGAAGTTCCGATATCTAAATGGAGTTTCACAGTTAATAACAAAACAGAAGAAATTCAAAAAATCAATTTATTTGAATCAAATATTGATACTAACCATGAATCCCGATTAGCCCCTGGGACAAGTGGAAGTTTTACAATCTTTTTAGATGCTGCTGAAGCAGAAGTGGATTTAAAATATCAAATAATTTCTGTTGAAGAAATTAATAAGCCTCACAATTTAAAGTTTATATTTAATGAGAAAGAATATGAATCTTTTAAACAAATGGAAGATGTATTATCAGGAACAATTAGTAATAATGAAATAGATAAGACTAGAACATTTCAAATTAATTGGGAATGGAAATACGAAACTGGAAATACAAAAGAAGAAATTGCCCAAAATGACATAATAGACACAGAAGATATGAATAATATCAAAAATTATAATTTTGTAATTTGTGTAAGTGGAGAACAAGTAAAATTATAGATTATAAAAATGTACATATTAAACCTTTATAATAGACAATAAGTGGGGAAATTAGAATTCCTCACTTTTATTATAATTAAAAATTTAGGAGGAATTTATATAAAAGTTAAGAAAATAATTTTTATAATTATCATAACAATTATTATATTTTCTGAAAATAGCTTTGGAAAATATTTTACAAGATTTCAATTAGAAAGTAACAATGAAATAACAGAACCAGTCATATCAATTGAAAATGATGAAACTATTAATATAAATTCGATTAATAATAAAACATATAATTTTAAAATAAAAAATTATAATAATGAAGGAAAGGTAAGTAGACTTAATATAGAATATTATATAAGTATTTCATCAATTAAAGATGTTTCGTTGAAAGTTTATAAAAATAATAATGAGATAAAACTTAATAATGGTAATACGGATAAATATAGTTTAGATAAAAATACTAAGCAAGAAGATGCTTATCAAATAGAAATAGTATTTTTAGATGATTCTGCTAAGGAAATATTTGAGGAAATAAATATGAAAATATATTTTGAACAGAAAAGTATATAATTAGAAGGTGAAAATAATGGGAAAGAAAATACTGTTTCTATTTATTATAATTTTGAGTTTTGCACTAATTATAATATCAAAAGCAAAATATGTAAAGACAAGCGATATAACAATTGCAAAAATAGATATAGATATAATAATTCCTGAAGTTAAGATAATGAATATACAAAATGTTATGTATAAAGAAAATGAAAATTTTAATTTTGATGTGATTATTAATTTAAAAGTTATAGAAAATAATTTAAAAGAAAATAAAATAAATAATATTAAATTTTTAGTTGATAATATAGAAATGAATGATCTTGATTTTAAAATAGCAGAAAGTAAATCAGGTATAATAGAATATGAGGTAAGATTAAAAAGATTAAATAAAAATCAAAAAATTAAAATATCTATACCAGAAGGAATAATAATTGATAATGCTAATAATAAGAATAAAGAAACGATATTAGAACATGAAATTAATTAATATTGAAATTATTTGTAAAAAACAGTTGATATTTTTTTAGTTTTAATATAAAATCTAAAAAGACTTTAAATAGTTTTACAAACAATAAAAATATTAAATTAAGATAACGGAGGAATATCATGAAGAAAATTAAAATTTTAACATTAGTATTAGCGATTGTTTTAGTAACAATGGTAGCTTTTATAGGTATTTATGTACCTATGCAAAATAGAATGGAGAATAAAGTAAAAGACTATTCTTATATGATGGATTTAAAAGGTGGAAGAAATATTATCTTAGAAGTAGATAATGGGAATAAGACTATTATAAAAGATAGTGAAGGAAAAGAAGTAAAAGATGCTGATAATTTGTCAGATGAAGAATTAAAAGAAAAAGGATATGTAAAAGAAGAAACACCATATAATAGTGAAGATTCTTTAAATGCAGATAATTATAAAAAATCTAAAGAAATACTTGTTAAAAGATTAAAAGAATTAAAAGTAGAAGAATATAATATAAAATTAGATGAAGAAAATGGGAATATTGTTTTAGAAATTCCAGAAAATGATAATACGGATTCTGTAGTTAGTGAATTAACACCAACAGGAAAATTTGAAATAGTAGATAGTGAAACTAAAGAAGTCTTAATAAATAATGATGATTTAAAATTAGTAAATGTAATGTATGGTTCTGATAATAGCAGTAATTCTGCAACATCAACAGGCACTGTAGTATATTTAAATATAGAATTTACAAAAGAAGGTGCTAAAAAATTAGAAGATGTAACAAATAAATATATAAAAGTTGAAACATCAAGCACTGAAACAAAAGAAACAGGAGAAGATGGAGAAAATACTGAAACAAGCACAGCTGAGAAAAAAATCAGCTTGATGATTGATGATGACGAAATGCTTTCAACAAGTTTTGAAGAACCAATTAGAACAGGAAGAATGCAATTATCTATAGGAAGAGCATCAAAAGATAATGATACATTAAAAGGATATATTTCACAAGCATCTAACATGGCAACTGTATTAAATAATGGCAAAATGCCAGTAAAATACACAGTACATGATAACCAATATATTCAATCAGATATAACAAATAATGAATTAAGTATAGTTGTATATGTAATGCTTGCTGTAACAGTTGCAGCTTTAGTATTCTTAATCATAAAATATAGAGCAATGGGAGCATTAGGAACGATTTCATATATAGGACTAGCTTCAATATTCTTATTACTAATTCGTTATACAAATGTTAATTTATCAATACAAGGAATATTAGGAATAGCATTAACATTAGTACTAAACTATATGTTTATATATAAACTAGTATCAAAAATTAAAAATGAAAAATTAAAAGAAGTAAGTGTAAGTAAAAAAATAATAGAAACATACAAAGGATTCTTTGTTAGAATAATACCAATAGTTATAGCAGTAATTGTATTCTGTTTTGCAGGATGGGCTACTATTAGTAGCTTTGGAATGGTAATGTTCTGGGGAATAGTTTTAATTGCAATTTATAATGCAATAGTAACAAATTTATTATTTAGGATAAATGATAATAAATAGGAGGGATAAAGAATGAAAAAATTAACTAAAAAAACAAAAGCTATATGCTTAATTCTTGCTGTTGTTATTATTGCAGGGATAGTTGTAATGGCCACAGTAGGTTTTAATATCGAGTTAAGTATGCAAAAAAATAATAGAATAGAATTATATTTAGAAAAAGATTTTGAAATTTCTGATATAAAAAATATAGCAAATGAAGTGTTTCAAAATAAACCAACAGTAATTCAAAAGGTAGAAGTATTTGGGGATACTGTAAGCATAACAGCAAATGAAATTACAGATGAACAAAAACAACAATTAGTTGAAAAAGTAAATGAAAAGTATTCATTAGAACTAAATGCAGATAGTATTGAAATTGAAAAAATACCAAATGAAAGAATACGTGATTTAATAAATCCGTATATATTTGGTTTTGTTTTAGCAACCGGGTTAATATTAGTATATATGATTTTAAAATATAAAAAACTAGGAATGTTAAATATTTTGATAAAATCATTATGCATAATTGTTATTGCACAATCTACATTATTTAGTGTTATAGCAATTACAAGAATTCCAGTAGGAAGATTAACAATACCAATGGTTATTGTAGTATATTTATTTACTCTTTATGCGTTAACACATAATTACGAAAATAAATTGGAAAAAATAAAAGAAGAAAACAAATAAAACATAATTCAACAAAAATGAAACAAAAAGATTAAGTTCTTTATGTTTCATTTTTTTAAATAAATTTCATGAAAACTATACAAAATTAAAAAAAGTAATGATATAATGTGAAACAAAGAAATAAGAATTATAAATTAAAGGGCGGTTAATATAATGGGTAATATAGTTTTATTAGATGATTTAACAATAAATAAAATAGCTGCAGGAGAAGTTATTGAAAGACCTGCTTCTGTTATTAAAGAAATGGTGGAAAATTCAATTGATGCTGGTGCAAACAATATAACTATTGAAATAAAAAATGGTGGAATTTCTTTTATAAAAGTAACTGATAATGGAAAAGGAATTGCACAAGATGATTTAGAAATTGCTTTTGAAAGACATGCTACTAGTAAAATTAGATCAGCAGATGATTTAGATACTGTTACTTCTATGGGGTTTAGAGGTGAAGCTTTAGCTAGTATTGCAGCTATTGCTAATGTTGAAATGGTTTCTAAAACAGAAGAACAAGAAATAGGTTATAAAGTTGTAGTAGAAGCAGGAGACGTATTAGAAAAAGAAGAAGCGGGATGTAGAACTGGTACAACTATAACTGTTAGAAATCTATTTTTCAACACGCCTGTTAGATATAAATTCTTAAAAAAAGATTATACAGAATCAGGTTATATAGAAGATGTTATAACAAGAATTGCATTAGTAAATCCAAATGTTGCAATAAAATTAATAAATACAGGCAAAACTGTAATTCAAACAAATGGTAATGGGGATTTGAAAAGTGTAATATATAGCATATATGGTAAAGACATAGCAAATGGTATAATGGAACTAAGTTATCAATATGAAGATATAAAAATAGAAGGTGTAATTGGGAAACCAGAGATTGCAAGATCTAATAGATCAAATCAATTATTCTTTGTAAATAAAAGATATATAAAAGATAAAACTTTAACAGCTGCAACAGAACAAGCATATAAAGGATTAATTCCAATAGGTAGATTTGGATTTGTTGTATTAAATCTAGAAATGAATCCAGCTAAAGTTGATGTAAATGTTCATCCTGCAAAATTAGAAGTAAGATTTCAGGAAGAAAATAAAGTGTTCCAAGCGATTTATCACGCAATAAAAGATACTCTATTAAAAGGGGAATTGGTTGCAAATACATCAAAGACAGAAACAGAAAGCATAAATAGAATTGATAGATCAGCATTAAGTTTTGAAGAAAGATTAAAGAACTTAAGAGAAGCTAAAAAAGAAAATCAACAAAGCGGAGGCCTTTTTGGATTTAGAAAGCAAAATGAAAAACAAATAGAACAATATACAGATGAAGAAAGTAAAATAAAAACAAATATTGTAGAAGAATTATATAACAATAAAAATAAACAACAAGAAAATAATAGTGAAACAGATAAATTTGCTACAAAAGTTATTGATACTTCTAGTATTACTTCAAATGCAGGAGCACCAGTAGATACTTCAGATGTATTAGAACAACTAAAACAAATGAAAGATAAAATTCAAGATGATTTAGATAAGAAAAATGAAACTTCACAAACAATGAAACTAAGTGATGCAACTGCTGTATATAATTTTAGAAAAGAACTAAAAAACAAAGATATTATTTCTTCTGTTAATAAAGATCAGGATAATAGAATTGAACCAAATGAAGATTTACAAGAAAATGAGAAAGTTAATAAAGAATCCAATGAAGAGGGCATACCGAAAGCATTACAAAATGAAACATATAATGAGGATAAAGAAGAAAGTATAGCTAATAATGAAGTAAAAACAAACCAAGATTCATCTAATTTTAATGAAATGTATGAGAAAATGTTTGGAAGAGCTCCAATAGATGAAAGTAAATTGGAATTAGAAAAAAAGGAGAATGAAAAAATAAATGCAGTAGATATAGTAAAAGATAATGTATCCATATTTGAAACTGAAGAAGAGTTTAAAAAACCAACATATAAATTTATAGGAATTGTATTTAAAACATATATCATATTAGAAATTGATAAGGAAATGTACATATTAGATCAACATGCAGCTCATGAAAGAATTATGTATGAAAAAGTAAAGAAAAATTACTATAGTGAAGAAACAAAAGATTCTCAATTGTTATTACTTCCAGATGTTATAACTTTAACACATAAGGAAATGGAAATAGCTAAAGAAAATATACCTATGTTTAATAAAGCGGGGTTTTGTTTAGAAGAATTTGGCGAAAATACAATAAAACTAACAGGTGTTCCAACAGTATGTATTGATTTAGATACAAAAGAGTTATTCTTAGAAACTTTAGATGAAATAAATACTGTAGCAAGAACCGCTAAACAAGAAAAAGAAGAAAGATTTATAGCAACAGTTGCATGTAAAGCTGCAGTAAAGGCTAATATGGCTTTGACTGTAGAAGAGGTAGACAAGCTAATGGAACAATTACTGCAATTACCAAATCCATTTACATGTCCACATGGAAGACCAACTGCTATAAAGATGACAAAATATGATATTGAAAGAAAATTTGCAAGAAAATAAAAAACGGGAGATAAGTTATGCCATTAATTATAATAATGATTTTTATTCTATATTCTGTTGTTATTGGATGGACATGGAATAATTTGGGTGATGTTGATAAAATAAAAAAAATACTAATAATTGCAGGAGAAATGATAGCTATTTTCGTTATAACATTGATAGCGTATGCTATTTCAAAAAATGGAATTGATTATACTAATAAAGATGTAGAAAGTAGTATAAAAACGGTAATAGTTGCATTATTTACAGGATTTAATTCATTAATAATATTACCGCTTTTAAACAAACAAATAATAAAATTAAAAGAAAAAGAAGCAGAAGAAAAAAGTATTATAAAGAAATTAGCTATTATGTTTTTGATATTTATAGTATGTCTTATTTTTGAATGTGGATATATGAAAGATACACAAAAAGGAATTCTTCAAGTTCAAAAATCTAATTCATATAATCACTCTTCTTTAAAATCACAAACTTAAAAGAAAGGATGTATTTATGCCAAAAGAAAAAGTAATCGTAATTTGTGGTCCAACTGCATCTGGAAAAACTGCGTTATCAATAGAACTTGCAAAACAAATAAATGGCGAAATTGTATCTGCTGATTCTATGCAAATATATAAAGATATGAATATAGGAACAGCTAAACCAACAAAAGAAGAAATGCAAGAGATAAGACACTATTTAATAGATTTTGTTTCTCCTGATGAAAGATATAGTGTAGCGGATTACAAACAAGATGCTAAAAAAGCTATAAGAGAAATTCTAAAAAAAGGAAAAGTACCAATTATAGTTGGAGGTACTGGCTTATATGTTGATAGCTTAATTTATGAAATAGAATATCCTAATATAGAATTTGATGAAAAATATAGAGAAAAATTAGAAAAAGAAGTAGAAGAAAATGGACTTGAGGAACTATATGAAAAAGCAAAAGAAATAGATATTGAAGCAATAAAAAAAATAAGCAAAAATGATAAAAAAAGAATATTAAGGATTTTGGAAATATATCATGCAACAGGAAAAAATAAGACAGAACAGGAAATGGAATCAAGAAAAAATGAAGTTGAGTTCGATTATAAAGTTTATGCACTTAATTGGGATAGAGAAAAATTATATGAAAGAATAAATAAAAGAGTAGATATAATGCTTGAACAAGGACTAATTGAAGAAGTTAAAAATGTATATGAAAAATATAATGAATTTCCTACAGCTATGCAGGGATTAGGATATAAAGAAGTTGTAGAGTATTTAGAAAATAAAATGTCAAAAGAAGAGATGATAGAAAAAATAAAACAAGAAACAAGAAGATATGCTAAAAGACAAATGACATGGTTTAGAAAAAATAAACAAACAATATGGCTCAACGCTGAAGATGAAATACAAAATAATATAGAAATTATTTTGGAGGGGTTGAATTGAAAAAACAGGAAAAAATAGCTAATAAACAGCCTGAAAAAGGAAAAACAACTAGCAATTATATTGGGAAAAGAAATGTAATAATATCTGTAGCAGTGTTTATAATAATATTGTATTTGTTATATACAATATATTTGTTGATAAAACAGCCAACAAATGTATTTACAGTAGAAGAGGGAAAACTCTATAAAGAAGAAACGGGTATTGGATATGTTATTAGAAAAGAAAAAGTTGTAAAAGGCGAAAATTATAAAAATGGAATGGAACAGATAAAAGCAGAAGGAGAAAGAACAGCTGTTAACGAAAACATATTTAGATATTATAGTACAAACGAAGAAAATTTGAAGACAAAAATATCCGAATTAGATATAAAAATACAAGAAATTATGACAAGCGATAAAAATGTGTTAACAGCAGATATGAAAAATTTAGAAAACCAAATAGATGGTAAACTAGAAGATGTCAGTAAATTAAAAGATGTATCAAAATTAATCGAATACAAAAAAGATATTGATAATTTGGTTGCAAAAAAAGCAAAAATTGTAGGAGATAATAGTCCGAAAGGATCCTATTTAAGAGACTTAATAGAAGAAAGAAAATCATATGAAAATCAATTAAATTCTGGAGCAGAATATGTAAAAGCACCAATCAGTGGATTAGTATCATATAGAGTAGACGGATTAGAAGAAACATTGACACCTGAGAATTTTGGTTTAATAAATGAAGAATATTTAGAAAAATTAGATTTGAAAACTGGAAAAATAGTTGCTACTAATGAGGAATGCGGTAAAGTGATTGATAATTTTAGTTGTTATATAGCTATAATAACAGATTCTGAAGAAGCAAAACTTTCAAAAGTTGGAGATAATGTAAAATTGAGATTGCCTAATAATGTTGAAGTTAAAGCAGAGATAACAAATATTTCTAGTGAAAATGATGAGAAAAGAATTCTATTCTTAAAATTAAATAAACAAGTAGAAGAATTAATAAATTATAGAAAAATAACCTTTGATCTTATTTGGTGGGATTCAAGCGGGCTAAAAGTTCCAAATCAAGCTATAGTAAAAATAGATGACTTAGATTATGTTATAAGAAGCAGAGCAGGATATTTGAGCAAAATATTAGTAAGAGTAAAAAAACAAACAGAAAAATATTCTATAGTTGAACCTTATACAAATGAAGAATTAAAAGAATTGGGACTTACAGATAAAGAAATTAATAATTATAAAAGGATTTCTATTTATGATGAAATAATGGTTAATCCAGATATAAGCAAAGTTAATTAATATTACAAAAATATTACAAAAATATTAAAATTTAAAAACATTTCGAAAAAGCATTGACAATATGACAAAAAAAGTAGATACTTATAGCATGAAAAACAAAGGAAGTAAATTTAGGAGGTTTTTTTATGTCAGGAGCATTAATGAACAAAGTATGGGATCTATTTGGAATGGATCAAGCTGAGCCAGAGGAATATGAAGATGAAAACGTATATGATTATGAAGAAGAGGAAGAAGAAATAGAAGATAAAAAATTATTTGGTAGAAAGAACAAGGTTGTAAATATGCCACAAGTAAACAGCAATGCAATAAAAATGGTAATATCACAACCTACAACATTTGAACAATCAGACGAAATATGTGCTTTCTTAAAAGAAAAAAGATCTGTAATTGTTAATTTGGAATATGTTAATAAAGACGTAGCTAGAAGAATAGTTGATTTTATAAGTGGTGGAGTATATGCTTTGGATGGATATATTCAAAAAGTTTCAAATTCTATATTTTTAGTAGCGCCATCTAATTATGAAATAACAAATGAAATGGCTAGAGAAGAGATGAAAAGTAAATTGTCTGTTTCATGGTTAAAAAATAATGGAATAAACTAATCTATACATGCAGAAAGGAAAGGGATCAAAGATGATAACACCATTAGATATTGAAAATAAAAAGTTTTCAAAACAAATGATGAATGGGTATAGTGTAGAAGAAGTTGATGATTTTTTAGATGATTTAACAGCTGATTATACTAAAAATTATAAAGAAGCAACAGAGCTAAGAATAAAAGTTGAAGAGTTAACACAAAGTTTAGAACACTATAAAAGTATAGAAGCTACGTTACAAAACACATTAGTAATGGCTCAAAAAACAGCTGATGATATTAAAAACGTTGCAAAACAACAAGCTGATCAAATAGTAAACGAAGCAAAAGGTAATGCACAAAGACAAGTTGATGACTTAGACAGTGAAATCCTAGTTAAAAGAAGAGAACTTGATGACGTAAAAAAACAATTTGATATATATAAAGCAAAAATGGAATCATTATTAATTTCACAATTAGAATTGATTAAAGATATTAATAAAGATGATATATAGATAAAAAATACAAAAGATAGCTACCTAAAAAATGGTAGCTTTTTTGTATTTTTTATAGAAAAATATTACAAATTAGCAATAATATTACAGAACTGTTAAATATATGTTACATTTCTATTAATACTATTGACCACAGACAAAAAAAAGAATAAAATATATATATCATAAAAAGAAACTTTATTTAGAAAGGTTGAATATGAGAATAATATCAGGAACAGCAAGAGGAACTAATCTTTATACATTGGAAGGAAAAGAAACGAGACCAACGTTAGATAGAGTAAAAGAATCACTTTTTAATATTATACAAAATAAAATTCAAGATAGTATCTTTTTGGATTTATTTTCAGGAAGTGGTGCAATAGGATTAGAAGCAGCAAGTAGAGGCGCAAAGAAATGTATTCTTTGTGATAGATCAAAAGATGCAATTAGGATTATAAAAAAAAATACAGAAAAAACCCATTTAGAATGTAAAGTTAAAATTTTCAACAAGGATTTTAGTAGTTTATTGAAAAATGATATAGAAAAAATAGATATAGTATACATTGATCCACCATATAAATCAGATTACATTTTTGAATCTTTAAAAATAATTACTGAAAATAATATATTAAAAGAAGATGGATTAATAATATTAGAAACTGATGAAAAAGATAGAATTTTAAATCAAATTGATAAATTAAAAATTGAAGTAATTGATCAAAGGAAGTATGGTCGAGCACATCTTATTTTCTTAAAAGAATTAAGATGAATTGGAAAGGGGTTAAACCATGGAAATATTTACATTATTAGAAACTTTAGAGGAAATATTAGAAAATAGTAGAAGTGTACCATTTTCTAACAAGGGCATTGTAGACAAAGAAGAAATGCTAGATTTAATAAAAGAAATAAGAATAAAAATGCCAGATGAATTAAAACAAGCAAAATGGGTCAAAGAAGAAAGACAACGTATATTGGTTGAAGCCCAAAAAGAAGCTGATGGAATTGTAAAAGAGGCGGAAAATAGAATTATAGCTATGATTGATGAACACGAAATCACAAGAAAAGCTTATGACCAAAAAACAGAAATAATTGAAACTGCAAACGAAATGTCTAGAGAAATTTCAAAAGGAACTAAAGAATATGCAGATAGCATATTAGAAAATACAGAAAATACATTAAATGAAACATTAAACAAATTAGGAACTAATATGACAGAAGCAATGAATCTATTACAATTATCTTTAGAAGACACAATAAAGACAATTCAAAATAGTAGAAAAGAATTAAAATAGAAATTTTACAAAAGTCAGATTTTAGAAGTCAGAAAATATCGATGGCTTTTGAAGTCTGATTTTTTATGTTTTAGAAAGGATAGTAAAAATGGCAAAAAAAAGAAGATATAAAAAAAGAAAAAAAGCAGCATCAAAATTAGATTTAACAGTAGTAAGTTTGATAGTGTTTAGTATACTTTTAGCAGTGTTAATATATACAAAATCAGGTGTTATAGGAATAAAATTAAGCGAGATACTTCGGTGGCATAATGGGAGTTATGCAATATGTACTTCCTATTGGAACTTTTGCTATTGCAATAAAACTTGCTGTTGACGAAGGCGAAGAGTTAAAAGGTAAGCTAATACAATATGGAATTGCTATTATAAGTTTAGCAATCGTATTTAGTGTATTCCAAATATCTGCAGGTGAATTACAATCATCTAAAGAATTATCAGAACTTGTGAAAGATGCATATTATGTAGGTTCTCAAGGAAAAGGAGGAGGAGCAATAGGAGCAGTTGCAGCAGTACCGCTTGCCAAACTTTTAGGCGATGTAGGGGCCGTTATACTTTGTGTTGGAATTGCCGCTATATTACTAGTATTTACTTTTGGAATTAATTTATCAGAACTAATAAATATCTTTATGGCAAGAGTAGAAGAAAAAAGAGATGAAAGAATAGAAAGAAAAATAGAAGAAGATGATGATAAAGAAACACCAGCTGAAAAGAGAAAAAGATTAAGAGAAGAAAGAAGAACTAAATTAGAACAAGCAAAACAAGAGAAAGCTGAAAGAATTGCTGCATCAAAAGCAGCTAAAGCTCCTATGGATAATCAAATAAAAATCAACTTTGGTGGAAGAATTGTGGATAACGCAGATGAAAAAACAGGATTAAAGAAATATAATCATGAAGGTGAAGACTTAGAACCGTTAACAAAACAAAGTAAAGCACAAAAACAACATATAGAACCAGATGTATTAGATAGTAATTTATTTAAAGATGTTGAAGAAGAAAAAGAAGAAAAGAAAAAGGCTGTTTTACAATTAGAACATGCTCAAATAGTAGAAGATGAACATTATGAATATCCTCCAGTAGAACTTTTAAGTAAACCTTCTAAGAAAGCCCTAAAAGGTGGAGCTAGAGCTTTAACAGATACAGCTACAAAATTACAAAAGACATTATATAGTTTTGGAGTATCTGCAAAAGTTGAAAATGTATCAGTAGGGCCAGCAATTACAAGATATGAATTAAAACCTGCTGAAGGTGTTAGAGTTAGTAAAATAGCTAATCTTGCAGATGATATAGCACTTAATTTAGCTGCTGAAACAATAAGAATCGAAGCACCTATTCCAGGAAAACAAGCTGTTGGAATAGAAGTGCCAAACAAAGAAAAAGAAGTTGTACATTTTAGAGAAGTTTTAGATAGTGATGAATTTAGAAGTAATAAATCTAAGCTTACAATTGGTTTAGGAAAAGATGTTGCAGGAAATGTGCAATTAGCTGATATTGCAAAAATGCCACACGTATTAATTGCAGGATCAACTGGTTCTGGTAAGAGTGTTTGTATAAACACAATTATTACAAGTATTATATATAATTCAAAACCAAGTGAAGTAAAATTTGTTATGGTTGATCCTAAAGTTGTAGAGCTTTCAGTATATAATGGAATACCACATTTATTAATTCCTGTTGTAACAGATCCAAGAAAAGCTGCTGGAGCTTTAGCATGGGCGGTACAAGAAATGGATGATAGATATAACAAATTTGCAAGCAAAGGTGTACGTGATTTAAAAGGGTATAATAAGGCTATAGAAAAGGAAAATGAAGCAGGAAAATTACCACAAATAGTAATAATTATAGATGAGTTAGCTGATTTAATGATGGTTGCTAAAAATGATGTTGAAGATGCAATCTGTAGATTAGCTCAAAAAGCAAGAGCAGCGGGAATGCATTTAGTAATTGCAACACAAAGACCATCAGTTGATGTAATTACAGGATTAATTAAGGCAAATGTACCATCAAGAATAGCATTTGCAGTATCTTCCCAAGTTGATTCAAGAACAATATTAGATAGTGTTGGTGCAGAAAAGTTATTAGGAAAAGGAGATATGTTATTCTTCCCTGCAGGTGCACCAAAACCATCAAGAGTTCAAGGAGCATTTGTTTCAGATGATGAAGTAGAAAAAATAGTAGATTTTATAAAATCTAATGGAACAGCAACTTATAGTGAAGATATATTAGAAAGCATAGAAAATAGTAATAAAACGGATAAAGAAATTGCACAAGAGAAAGATGAAGATGATGATACAGATCCATTCTTAATGGATGCAATCCAAACGGTTGTAGAAACAGGACAAGCATCAACATCATTTATACAAAGAAGATTCAAAGTAGGATATGCAAGAGCTGGAAGAATTATAGATCAAATGGAAGAAAGAGGAGTCATTTCCGGATATCAAGGAAGTAAACCAAGAGAAGTTTTAATGACTTTAGACAGATGGAATGAATTAAAAATGGGAACACCAACAACTGAGGAAGACAAGGCTGATCAATAATTGCGTTTGGATATTTGCTACGACAAGAAAGGAGAATAAATTTGCAAAAGAAAAGTGAAAAGATTATAGATATTATAAAAAAAGACTATAACAACAAATTAGAAGCAGTACTTGAAAAAAAGTATTTTGATGAAAATGTAAAAAGTATTCTCCTAAGTATTTTGTATAAAATAGAAACATCATATAAAGATTATAAACATGTAAAACAAGGTGTAGAAACAAAAGAAGAATTTATAGAAAGAATAATTAATACTATAAAAGACGAATGTGATGAAATAAAAGTAGTAAAACCTTTTTCAGAAGAGAGCAAAATAATAGGAAATAGGACATTTTTAGTAGAAAAAAACAAAAAAAGAATAATTTGTCACAATATAGAAAGAAAATTACTTTATTGTATAGCTAAAATTGGAAAAAAAGAAAAAATAATTCCTGATAGTTATTTTATAATTAATGAAACTATATCAAACTTAATAAATACAGGAAATAATATAAATACAGTAGAACCATTAAGAGATTTTAATGGTTATTCATGGACAAGTATACCAAGAGAAATTGAAAGTATTGAACATAATTTAATATATCAAAATTTAGTTCTTTTAGTTGGTAATGACTTCTTAAATAAATGGATTCATAATAAAGAAGTATTAAAAGATTACTGGGAAATTTTTAATAATACAATTAGTAAATTATATGATGAAGAAAATGCAGAAGAATTCATTGATAAGCTAAAAAAGATATCGGTATTGCTAGAAATAAAATTTGATAATAAAAGTAATGAAAGATATAAAAAGTTAAAAAAGGAAATTGAAGATAATTTAAAGGAAATTGAAGATAATATAAAATATATTGAAAAGATAACAAAAGAAAAAAGGGAGCTTACAAAACAAATTAGAAATATTGATGAAACTTTAAATAACAAAGAACTAATACAGCAAGAATATTTATCGAGAAATGAATTGTTACCTTTAGAAGAAAAAATATTTAGTATAAGAATTCTAAAAAAATTAATGATAGAAGAACGCGAAGAAAAAATAGAAAAACTTGAAAAATTAAATGAATTATTAAAACCTAAAAATTTCGTGAAGTATAAAAAGCAGTTAAAAGAAAAACAAGAAGTTTTAAGGATCCTTGAAATAAAAGAAATTCAAAAAGAGATTAATAAAATAAAGCTAGAATTACAAAAGATATTTTTAAAGTGTTTTGAAATAAAAATTGATAATTGTACAAATAAACAAGAATTATCTAAAATTATATATGAATTTAGATATTATTCTATGTTACCTTATAATGAAAAAAATAGTATAAATGATGAAAAAAGGCTAAAGGAAAATATAACTTATTTAGGAACAAAGATATTACAAAAAGCACATAAACTAAAACTTATACAAAAATTATCTAAAAGAGAGGATTTAGATTATGAATTATTAAAAAAAGTTTTTAACACGAGAAGTATAAGTTTAGAAGGGATTGAAGTAAAATTATTAAAAGAAACAGATGGATTTTTTGTACAAGTTTTTGATGAAAATAGTATAGAAGAAAAATATAAAATTACAGGAATAGAAAATATAACTAATAAAGATTTTGAATTAAGATATAATAAAAAAGTTAAAATATTTTACTAGGAGGAATTAATTAAATGAAAATTACATTTTTAGGAGCAACAAGAACAGTTACAGGTTCAAATTATTTAGTAGAAGCAGCTGGAAAGAAATTTTTGGTTGATTGTGGAATGTGGCAAGGAAATAGTGAATTAGAGATGCAAAATGCAGAAGATTTTGAGTTTAATCCACAAGAAATTGATTTTATGTTATTAACACATGCTCATATTGACCACTCAGGAAGAATTCCAAAATTATATAAAGAAGGGTATAGAAGTCCAATTTATGCACACAAAGCTACATGTGATTTATGTACTTTAATGTTACCTGATAGTGGACATATTCAAGAAATGGAAATTGAATGGAAAAATAAAAAAAGAAAAAGAAAAGGAGAAAAAGAACTTCCACCTCTTTATACAGCAGAAGAAGCATTAAGATCAATGGAAGTATTTAAACCTGTTCAATATGATGAAATTGTAGAAGTTACTCCAGATATACATTTTAGGCTTAATGATGCTGGTCATATGTTAGGCTCTAGTATTATAGAGTTATGGGTTAAAGAAAATGGAGAAGAAACAAAAACTGTATTTACAGGAGATTTGGGAAATAATGATTTACCATTACTAGATTCTCCAACAATGATAGATAGTGCAGACTATCTAGTTATGGAATCTACTTATGGTAGCAGAAAGCACTTAAGAAATGATGAAAAAGCAGAGATGTTCTTAAATATTGTATCTGAAACATTAGATAATGAAGGAACAGTAGTTATTCCATCATTTGCAGTGGGAAGAACACAAGAAATATTATATGAAATAAACAAATTAAAAGAAGTAAAAGATGATGACGAATTTAGAAGAAAATATAAAACATTAATGAAAGCATCTGTATATGTTGATAGTCCCCTTGCAATTTCTGCAACTGAAGTATTTAGAGAAAATACAAATTTATTTGAACCAGAAGTAATTGAAGCAATGGAAAAAGGAGATAATCCATTAGAATTTCCAGGACTTAAATTTACAAGAACAGCAGATGAATCTAAAGCGTTAAATGAAAGTACGGAATCTAATATAATAATATCTGCAAGTGGAATGTGTGAAGTTGGTAGAATAAAGCATCATTTAAAACATAATTTATGGAATCCAAAATCAACAATTCTTTTTGTCGGATATCAAGCACCAGGAACATTAGGCTATAATATTGTAAAAGGTGATAAGACAGTAAAAATATTTGGAGAAGAAATAGCAGTAAATGCAAGAATAGAATATATTGAAGGATATTCTGGACATGCTGATCAAGATGGACTTATGAATTTTGTTTATTCATTTAGAACTAAAAAACCTAAAAATATATTCTTAGTACATGGAGAACCAGAGGCACAAGATGTATTAAAAGCAAAGATCGAATCTGAAACAGGAATTCCAGTAGTTATTCCTGAATTTGGTGAAACCTATGATATTAAAGAACAAATTGAAATGACAAATAAGATAGAAAGAAAAGTTACAAAAACAATAAGAACAGAAATAGTAGAAAGATTAGAAAAATTAAAATCAGAAATTTTAGATATGGATGGATATGTAAGACAAGATATTAATAATGAAAACTTAAGAGATGAAGATATATTTAGAATTAATGAGAAGATAAAAGAGTTAGAGAAACAAATTTTGAATGTAATTGAAGGATGATTTTTTAGTTAGTGTAAGATAAAATATTTTTATTTGCTCAAGTTATCCCACTGATGCTGTAACAATGCTAATGCATTTAACAGCATTCAGCGGTCCCCCCGAGAACTTTCGCTTTAAATAAAAATATTTTACCCCACACTAACTATAATATGAATGCAATAAGAAAAAAAGGAGAAAAGTTTTAAAATGGATAACAAATATTTAAATGAAGCAATAATTGGAAATAAGCAGATGCTTGCAACATTTACATCTAAAGGCGAACTTCAAAGATTATATTTCCCTAGTAAAGATAATAGACAATATATAAATTTCTTTCATACAGGAGTAAAAATAAATACTTCAGATTTAATTTATTTACATGATGATATAAATAATGTATATAAACAATATTATGATACAGATACAAATGTCTTAAATACAGAAGTTACAAATACATATTTTAATTTAAAAATGGTACAAACTGATTATGTTTTAATAAAAGAAAATGTATTAGTAAAAAGATATATTTTCTTAAATGATGGAAAAATTGATTTAGATACGAAATTCTTCATTCATTCAGAATTGTTGTCTGATAGAAATAATTTAGTAAGTTGTAAAGTTATAGATGAAGGAATGATGCAATATGCACATGACTTTGCGGTATCTACTTTTGCAAAAGGACACAAAATTTCAAGTCATCAAATAAATGGTAATAAAGAGACAATTAAAAGAGGAGAAATTAAAGATAAAGATTATATTGGAATGTCTAAAGATTCTAGTATTTGCTATGATTTAGGAACAATTAAGCCTCAAGAGAAGAAAACATTAGAAATTTGCATATTAGTTGATGAAAATAGAAATTTATCTGAGATGGAAGATGAAGTAGATAGAATAACTAAAATTGATTTAAATAAAGAATATAATGAAACAAAATCATATTGGAGAAAATATGTAAAATCTCATAATGGATTAAATTTAAAAGAACCTAAAAACAGTTATGAAGAAAAAGTTTTTGAAATATATAAAAGAAGTATTTTATTATTCCCTCTTTTAACAAATACAGAAACTGGTGGAATGATTGCAGCACCTGAAGTTGATGAAGATTTTACTAACTGTGGAAGATATGCATATTGTTGGCCAAGAGATGCAGTGTTTATTACTAAGGCAATGGATATATTAAAGATGGATAAGGATACAGAAAAGTTTTATAAAGTATTTTGTAAAAAAACACAAAGTAAAAATGGTATGTGGGAACAAAGATTTTTTACAGATGGAAAACTTGCTCCTTGTTGGGGATATCAAATTGACGAAACAGCAAGTGTTGTATTTGGGGTATATGAACATTATAAATATACTAAATCAGAAAAATTCTTAAAAGATAATTTAAAAATGTGTGAAAGAGCTATAGATTTTTTAAAAAAATATGTTAAAGATTGGCTTGGAATAGAAGGCAAAGAAGAAAGAGATAAAGATAAAGTTCAAGAAGAAATAGAAAACGGTATAAATAGACAAGGACATAAATATCACGTAAGTTATGATTTATGGGAGATGCATGAAGGAATTCATCTATATTCAATAGCAAGTATATATTCGGCGTTTGATTGTATCTTAAAAATATATAGAGCTCTTGGAAAAAATGTTTCTGAATTTGAAAATAACAGATTAAAAGAAGAAAAAGTACAAAAAAATGAAAGAGAAATAGAAAAAATTCAAACAGAACTAAAAAAATATATAAATAAGAATTTATATGATGAAGAAAGAAAAACATATTTAAGAAATACAGAAGACAAAAAAATGGATATAAGTATTTTGGGTGCAGTTACACCATTTAAAGTATTTAAACCAAAAGAAAAGAAAATTCTAAATACAATAGAAAACATAAATATGAGAATAAGAACATATACAGGAGGATATCAAAGATTTGAACAAGATCATTATATGAATGGAAATCCATGGCCAATAGCGAATCTTTGGATGACATTATATTACATAGAAACAGGAGAAAAGAAAAAAGCAAAAGAAACATTTGACTTTGTAGTAAAAACAGCAGGAAAACATTATTTCTTAGGAGAACAAATTGACAACTCAACACTAAAACCAAACTGGGTAATAGGACTTGGTTGGTCACATGCAATGTTTGTAATAGTACTTGAAAAACTTTATAGGTAATGATTGATTGTGGGTAATTGGGGACAGTCCCCAATTACCCACTGCTTAATCGTGAAAATATATAAAAAATACTTGCAATATAATTGTTTTTAGTATAGAATGGAATTGCCTAAGAAGATTTAGGTAATACTATAAAAAATAAAGGTGTTTAAAATGCTTTAAATACCAAAAGAGGAGGAATTTTTTATGTCAGTAAAAATTGGAATTAACGGATTTGGAAGAATAGGAACATTATCTTTCCAAGCAGCATTAGAAAAAGAAGGAGTAGAAGTAGTAGCTATAAATGATCCATTTATAACAGCAGATTACATGGCTTATATGACAAAATATGATACAGTTCATGGAAGATTCAATGGAACAGTAGAAGAAAAAGATGGAGCTTTAGTTGTAAATGGAAAAGCTATAAAAGTATATAATGAAATGGACCCACATAACATTCCATGGGGAGAACTAGGAGTTGAATATGTATTAGAATGTTCTGGTGTATTCACAACATTAGAAAAAGCACAAGCTCATATAGATGCAGGAGCTAAAAAAGTAATAATAAGTGCACCATCAAAAGATGCTCCAATGTTCGTAATGGGAGTTAATAACACAGAATATGATCCAAGCATGAATATAGTATCAAATGCATCTTGTACAACAAACTGTTTAGCACCACTTGCTAAAGTTATTAATGATAACTTTGGAATCAAAGATGGTTTAATGACAACAGTTCATGCTACAACAGCAACACAAAAAACAGTTGATGGAGCTTCTAAAAAAGATTGGAGAGGTGGAAGAGCAGCAGCTGCTAATATAATACCATCTTCAACAGGAGCTGCAAAGGCAGTAGGAAAAGTTATTCCAAGCTTAAATGGAAAATTAACAGGTATGGCATTTAGAGTACCAACAGTTGATGTTTCAGTAGTAGATTTAACATGTAACTTAGAAAAACCAACAACAATGGAAGAAATTTGCAAAGCCATGAAAGCTGCATCTGAAAATGAATTCAAAGGAATAATTGAATATGTTGATGAACCAGTTGTATCATCAGATTTTGTAAATGATGCACATACATCTATATTTGATGCTACAGCAGGAATTCAATTAACAGATACATTCGTAAAATTAGTAGCTTGGTATGACAATGAATGGGGATATTCAAACAAATTAGTAGACTTGGCATGCTATATAGCTAGTAGAAACTAAAAATAATAATGAATAAAATAAATAAAAATAAAACAGAATACTTGAAAAGTATTCTGTTTTATTATACAATAAGCTATATAAATTCAAGGAGGAAACAAATGAAAAATATATTAAAAAAAGAACAAGGAATAACGTTAGTTGCATTAGTAATTACAATAATTATTTTATTAATTATATCAGGAATAACAATAGGTTCGTTAACAAGTAAAAAAGGATTAATTAATGAAGCAAATCAAAATACTCAAAACGCACAAAAAGAAACTATAATAGAAAAAATTGAAGCTGATTTATATAGTGAAAAAACAATAACAGGTAAAATACCAACTAAAGGAAAATTAATAGAAATTGCTGGTAAATATGGGACTGTAGAAGATGAAAAAATAAAAATTCAAGACGCAGATTATGAAATTAATTTTAGTGAAATAGAAGGTTGGAAATAAAAAGGTAAAATATGCAAAGAACACTTGAAAAGTGTTCTTTTTTGATATAGAATAAGAGTGTCTTAATAAAATTATTAAAATAGGAAATAATATACAAATAAGACAATAAAAGGAGGAAAATATTATGAGTAAAAAAACAGTAAAGGATATCGATTTAAAAGGAAAGAAGGTATTAGTTCGTTGTGACTTTAATGTACCAATGGATGAACAAAAAAATATAACAGATAACACAAGAATAGTTGCAGCATTACCAACTATAAAATATTTATTAGAGAACAACTGTGCAATTATACTTTGTTCACATTTAGGAAGACCAAAGGGAGAATTTAAACCTGAATTTTCATTACAACCAGTAGCTAAAGAACTTTCAAAATTATTAGATAAAGAAATTATAATGGCAAAAGATGTTATAGGAGAAGATGCTACATCAAAAGCATCTAACTTAAAACAAGGAGAAATATTATTACTTGAAAATGTTAGATTTCATAGAGAAGAAACAGATAATGATGCAGAATTTAGTAAAAAACTAGCAGGACTTGCAGAAATATATGTAAATGACGCATTTGGTGCAGCACATAGAGCACATGCCTCTACAGCAGGAGTGGCAGCATATTTGCCAGCAGTATCAGGATTTTTAATTGAAAAAGAATTAAAATTCTTAGGAAATGCTATATCAAATCCAGAAAGACCATTTGTAGCAATATTAGGAGGAGCGAAAGTTTCAGATAAGATTGGAGTAATAGACAGTTTATTAGAAAAAGTTGATACATTAATGATTGGTGGAGGAATGGCATATACATTCTTTAAAGCACAAGGATATGGAGTAGGAGATTCTATTTGTGAATTAGATAAATTAGATTTAGCTACAGAATTAATGGCTAAAGCTAAAGAAAAAGGAGTTAAATTCATGTTACCAGTAGATACGAAAATAGGAAAAGAGTTTAAGCCAGATACAGAAAGTAAAACAGTTCCATGGACAGAAATTCCTGATGGATGGGAAGGTTTTGATATAGGAACAAAAACAATAGAAATGTTTTCAGAAGAATTAAAAAATGCAAAAACAGTAGTATGGAATGGACCAGTAGGATTATTTGAATTTGATCAATTTGCTATAGGGACAAGTTCAATAGCAAAAGTATTATCAGAAATAGATGCAACAACAATAATAGGTGGAGGAGACTCAGCAGCAGCAGTTAAAAAAGCAGGCTTAGAAGATAAAATGACACACATCTCAACAGGAGGAGGAGCTTCGTTAGAGTTTTTAGAGGGTAAGAAGCTTCCGGGAATTGAATGTTTACAAGATAAATAAAATGGAACATGGGGACAGTCACTAAATGGTTCATATTTATCGAAAAAAAATATTAATATCACTTTCAATACCATTGCTTGGAGTAATAATAATATTAACATATATTCATAGAATTAAGAGATTGAATAAAGTCTTAAATTAGTTTAATTAAATAAAACAAATTGAAGGGAGAAATTATTATGAGAAGAAAAGTTATAGCAGGAAATTGGAAAATGAATATGCTTCCAGATGAGACAATAAAATTTATTGAGGAGTTCGCACCACTCGTAAAGGATACTAAAAATGAAGTTATTCTTTGCGTTCCATATACAGATTTATTTTACGCATTATTAAATGTGCAAGGAACAAATATAAAAATAGGAGCGCAAAATATGCATTTTGAAGAAAAGGGTGCATATACTGGTGAAGTTTCACCTCAAATGTTAAAAGCAATAAATGTAGAATATGTTATAATAGGACATTCAGAAAGAAGACAATATTATAATGAAACAGATGAAACTGTAAATAAAAAAATAAAAGCAGCATTTAATGTTGGTTTAAAACCAATAGTATGTGTTGGTGAGACACTAGAAGAAAGAGAAACCGGTAAAACTGCAGAAATTATAACAAATCAAACTAAACTTGCGTTAGAAGGACTATCAAATGAACAAGTTGAAAATACAATAATTGCTTATGAACCAATATGGGCAATTGGAACAGGAAAAACTGCAACAAGTGAAGATGCAAATAACTCAATTAAAGAAATTAGAAACAAAATTGCAGAAATCTATGGACAAAACACAGCTTCTAGAGTTATAATACAATATGGCGGAAGCGTAAAAAGCTCAAATGCTAAAGAACTATTTTCTACTTCTGACATTGATGGTGGCCTAGTTGGAGGAGCAAGTCTTAAAGCAGAAGAATTTAGTAAGATTGTAAATTTTGAAAAATAATAGAAAGTTTGAAAAATAATTGCGTTTTGGCGTTGTTAAACTTCATTCGAAAATCCTGCGACGTGCAAAAAGCACGCCTCGGATTCTTCTCATTTGTTTGCCTAGCCAAAAGCACAATTCTTTTCCAAATGATTTGTGTCTATAGAAAGGAATGAAATTAATCATGAAAGACAAATTAACAATGCTAATGATATTAGATGGTTTTGGTGATAATCCAAATGAAGATGGAAATGCAGTAAAACTTGCCAATACACCTAATATTGATAAACTAATGAAAAAATATTCAAATGTAGATATATTTACAAGTGGATTAGCTGTAGGCCTTCCAGAAGGACAAATGGGTAATTCTGAAGTTGGACATACAAATATTGGAGCAGGAAGAATTGTTTATCAAGAATTAACTAGAATAACAAAATCAATCGAAGATGGAGAATTCTTCTCTAATCCAGAGTTTATTGCGGCAATTGATAATTGTAAGAAAAATAACTCAAAACTTCATATATTAGGATTAGTATCTGACGGAGGAGTTCATAGTCATATAAGACATTTATATGGATTATTAGAGATGGCAAAAAGAAGAGATTTTGAAGATGTATATGTTCACTGTTTCTTGGATGGAAGAGATACTCCACCAGCATCAGCTGAAAGTTATATAGTTAAATTACAAGAAAAGATGAATGAAAAAGGCGTTGGAAAAATTGCAAGTATATCTGGAAGATTCTATGCAATGGACAGAGATAAAAGATGGCAAAGAGTTCAAAAATGTTATGATGCAATGGTTAAGGGTGAAGGAATTAAAGCAGGAAGTGTTGTAAAAGCTATAGAAGATTCATACCAAAAAGAAGTTTTTGATGAATTTGTAGAACCAACAGTAATTTATAATGGTGAAGAACCAGTAGCAACAATAGGAAAAAATGATTCAGTTATATTCTTTAACTTTAGACCAGACAGAGCAAGAGAAATAACAAGAGCTTTGGTTGATACAGAATTTAACGAATTTGATACTAAAAAAGATTTAAATTTATATTATGTATGTTTTACAAATTATGATGAAACAATGCCAAATGTTCATATAGCATTTAAAAAAGAACAATTAAAAAATACATTTGGAGAATATATTAGTAATTTAGGATATACACAATTAAGAATTGCAGAAACTGAAAAATATGCGCATGTTACCTTCTTCTTTAATGGAGGAGAAGAAAAACAATATGAAGGTGAAGATAGAATTTTAGTTCCATCTCCTAAAGTAGAAACTTATGATTTAAAACCAGAAATGAGTGCATATGATGTTACAGATAAAGTATTAGATGCAATTAGTCAAGATAAATATGATGCAATTATATTAAACTATGCAAATACTGACATGGTAGGTCATACAGGAAGTTTATCAGCTGCTATTAAGGCTGTAGAAACAATAGATGAATGTGTTGGAAAAGTAGTGAAATTGGTTGAAGAAAAACAAGGTAATTTATTAATTACTGCAGACCATGGAAATGCAGAACAAATGATAGATTACAAAACTGGAGAACCACACACAGCACATACAACAAATCCTGTACCACTTATATTAGTAACAGCCAATGAGAAACTAAAATTAAAACAAGGTGGAAAATTAGCAGACTTAGCACCAACAATGCTTGATTTAATGAATTTAGATAAACCAGAAGAAATGACAGGAAATAGTTTATTAGATAAGGAATAAAATATATGCTAAATCATACTAAAAAGATAAAAGAAATATATGAAATAATTCAAAAGATGATATTTTATATGATTCCAGAAAAATGGGATAAATTATATTTATATAGTTCTGTAATTGATAAACAAGATGGAACACAAACTGGTGAATTATACTTCTATTATATTCCAAAAGGAATAATAAAGAAGAAACCTGTAAATGTTTATGAAATACCAAGTAAATTTAATGTTGATGAAACAGAATACTTAAAACTTGTAAAAGCTTTGTATGAAAAAATAAAACAACTTAGAGAACAATTTAGAAAATCAGAAACTGGTAGTTTGTGGACAAATATAACTATTATAATAGAAAATTATAAATTCAAAGTAGAATATAATTATGAAGATTTATTGCATAGTGCTTTTAATAGTTATGAAAGACATATAATATGGAGATATAAATATCTAAACATAAAGCCAGAACAAATGAATAAAAAAGATAGAGAAATTATAGAAAGATTTTTAAATGGTGTTCAAATTTTATATAGAAAAGAAAAATATGAAGCTGGAATATATATAAAAGATATTGAAAATGTTGTTGCATTTAATAGAGTAATTGAAGAAAATCAGGAAGTTCAGACCGAAGATAAAAAAAATAATAATAATTTACAGCAAAATCAACAACCAAAAGAAGTAAAAAAGACAAGAAAAAACCAAATATTATTAGCAGCAGACGAAATAAAAAAATTGGAGAAAAAAACAGATTAGTATATTAATCAAAAGATAAAAGTTTAAAAAGGGCGGAAATTAAGATTCTGCCCTATGATAATGTTTTAGTTATTAATTTTTAGGCAAAACCTAAATTAAAATAAATGTACAATAAAATTTATAATCGAAAGGAGCAATTAAAATGATTTATTCAAAAGAATTAGAAGGAATGTGCCAAGTAAAAAAAGGAGTAGACCATGGACCAGCACCAATTCCTGAAGAAGGAAAATGGGTAAAAGCAAAAGATATAAAAGATATATCTGGGTTAACACACGGTATTGGATGGTGTGCACCACAACAAGGAGCATGTAAATTAACATTAAATGTAAAGGATGGAATTATTCAAGAAGCATTAATAGAAACTATAGGTTGTTCAGGAATGACACACTCAGCTGCAATGGCAGGTGAAATATTAACAGGAAAAACTATATTAGAAGCATTAAATACTGACTTAGTATGTGATGCTATAAATACTGCTATGAGAGAATTATTCTTACAAATAGTATATGGTAGAACACAAACTGCATTCTCAGAAGGAGGACTTCCAGTAGGAGCAGGATTAGAAGACTTAGGAAAAGGACATACATCACAAGTTGGAACAATTTATTCAAGTTCTTTAAAAGGTCCAAGATATTTAAATCTTGCAGAAGGATACATAGTAGAATTAGGATTAGATAAAGACGACCAAATAATTGGTTATAAATATGTTCATCTAGGAAAAATGATGGATAATATCAAAGCTGGAATAGATGCTAATGAAGCAATTGAAAAAGCTTCTGGAACATATGGAAGATTTGACGAAGCAGTTAAGATTATTGATCCAAGAAAACAATAAAATTGATTGAAATCAGCAATCTGCACATTTTTATACAACTATTCAAACTTTGACGTACCAACGTACGCCTTCAGTTTGTCTATTTGCATAAAAATGCACATCTCACTAATTTGAATCAATTTTAATTAGAGAATATAAAAAGGATTAGCAGATATTTGTTTATTTATAGTAAGAGGAGAAATAAATATAAATGATACTTATTTTAGGAGTTTTAGATTTTATATTGATTATTACTTGTATAATAATTATAATAAAAAAGAAAAAAAATTTGAGAATAATGGCTAGTATTGTTTTAGCACTACTAATAATATGTAATATTTTAATGGGTATGAATATTTATGATCATATTAGAACCTCTAAAGAGATGAGTGAACAGATAAAATATAATAGTGAACGTGGTTTAAAATAATAAAAGGAGGAATAAAAAATGGCAGTAACATTTGAAAGTTATGAAAGAAGAATAGATCAAATAAAACCAGTTATGGAAAAATACGGAATAAAAGATTTTGAAGATGCATTAAAAATATGTACAGATAAAGGATTTAATCCATATGAAATAGTAAAAGGAGTACAACCAATTTGTTTTGAAAATGCAGCATGGGCTTATACTTTAGGTGCAGCAATTGCAATAAAAAAAGGATGTACAAAAGCAGCTGATGCAGCTAAAGCAATAGGAGAAGGATTACAAGCTTTTTGTATACCAGGTTCTGTTGCAGATGATAGAAAAGTAGGATTAGGACATGGAAACTTAGCTTCTATGTTATTATCAGAAGAAACAAAATGTTTTGCATTTTTAGCAGGGCATGAAAGTTTTGCAGCAGCTGAAGGAGCAATTGGAATTGCAAAATCAGCTAATAAAGTAAGAAAAGAACCACTAAGAGTAATCTTAAACGGACTTGGAAAAGATGCAGCACAAGTAATATCAAGAATTAATGGATTTACATATGTAAAAACAGATTTTGATTTCTTTACAGGAAAAGTAAATGTTATAGAAGAAATACCATATTCAGATGGAGAAAGATCAAAAGTTAGATGTTATGGTGCAAATGATGTTAGAGAAGGTGTAGCTATAATGCATATGGAAGGTGTAGATGTTTCTATAACAGGAAACTCAACAAACCCAACAAGATTCCAACACCCAGTTGCAGGTACATATAAAAAAGAATGTATTGAACAAGGTAAAAAATACTTCTCAGTAGCTTCAGGTGGTGGAACAGGAAGAACACTTCACCCAGACAATATGGCAGCAGGACCAGCTTCTTATGGTATGACAGATACAATGGGAAGAATGCATTCAGATGCACAATTTGCAGGAAGTTCTTCAGTACCAGCTCATGTTGAAATGATGGGATTAATCGGAATGGGTAATAACCCAATGGTTGGAGCATCAGTAGCAGTAGCTGTAGCAGTAGAAGAAGCTATGAAATAAAAAAGAGTAAATGGGAGGAAACAGGAACACGGTTCCAGTTTCCACAAAAAAATAAAAAAGTGGAAATATTTCATATTAATATAATTTTAGTTAAAGAAAGAATATCAAAAAATTGGTATTCTTTTTTTGGATGAAAAAATACAAAAATATATTTTAAATTTATTGACATTTGATTAACCTTATTATACTATATACATGGTAGGTAAAAACGTAGTATTAAAATAAGAATAAAAAAAATACAAAAGGAAAAAATATTAGAAAAACTTGGAGGAATACAAATGAGAGAAAATGAAAGTTATTTAAAATCAAACAAAGCGATAACGTTAATTGCATTGGTAATTACAATTGTACTAAATTGCTCGTACCTCGCAATGGAACGAATGTATAAGAAAGAGAAAATATTGAAAATATATTAAACTGTATATGCGAGAGTAGTTATAAACAAATTAAAGCAAATTAAAAGGAAAGATAAC
>Ga0326514_10000273_pt1 | contig 34964 bp, 36 predicted proteins | sample 3_2548_0518_D_FD_203653 | JGI IMG/M metagenome (GOLD analysis project Ga0326514, IMG submission 203653) | Bovine rumen microbial communities from UC Davis, California, United States - 3_2548_0518 | ecosystem: Host-associated > Mammals > Digestive system > Stomach > Rumen | place: USA... | reverse complement strand
ACCGGGATACACCACGAAAAACAGATTGTTGATGATATCGATTATCTCCGCCCTGTCAGGCTTATTAAAAATATCGGTGGCATCAATATTCTTCGTGCCGTCATAGTCCGCAAGAACCTTGCTGACCAATGCTCCGATCTCTTCTCTTTCATTACGAGCCATTGCTATACGCCCTCTTTCTATTAGCTGATTAAAAGTTTATTTTATGTAAGCCTACTTAGTCAATATGTTAATTCCCGTCAGGTCATTGATCACTTCGCCTGCGATTATAAGACCCACAACCGAAGGAACAAATGCCGTCGAACCCGGAATATCCCTTCTTTCCGTACACTTCCTTGCAGTGCCGGGAGGACAGATACAGTGCTGCCTGCAGCTGATAGACATATCTTCCAAAGGTCTTCTCGGCTCTTCCTTGGAATATACGACTTTCAGTGAATCTATCCCTCTCTTGCGCAATTCGCGGCGCATTACCTTTGCGAGTGGACAGATGGATGTCTTGTAAATATCTGCGACCTCAAACCTTGAAGGGTCGATCTTATTCCCGGCACCCATTGAAGATATGACCGGCACACCTGCCTGCTTCGCCTTCTCTATAATTGCGATCTTTCCGGCAACAGTATCGATCGCATCGACCACATAATCGTACTCGCCGAAATTGAACTGATCCTGTGTCTCAGGCAGGAAGAATGTCCTGTATGTCATGACTGCGCAGTCAGGGTTTATGTCATGTATGCGCTCTTCTGCCACATCGACCTTGTACTTACCGACGGTCTTTCTAGTGGCAAATATCTGGCGGTTGATATTGGTAAGGCAGACTTTGTCATCGTCAATAAGATCCATCGCGCCGACTCCACTTCTTGCGAGCGCCTCGACAACGTATCCTCCGACTCCGCCTATCCCGAAAACCGCTACACGCGAAGACGCAAGCTTCTGCATCGCATCAACACCATAGAGCAACTGCGTTCTTGAAAACTGATTCAACATTTAACTCCGGAACTCCTCCAGCCGTTTATTTTAAAACCGCCCGGGATCTCTCCCGGACAGGACAATTATACCATCTTGCCGACTTCCGCTCTTATCATGTTGATCACCCTATTTCTTTTATTTTTTCCAGTCTGATCAGATGCTCTTCATCAGGTGTGGTTATGCCGTTTTTATAATGGTAGCCCATCTTCAGATAGAACGGCACGCCTGTTATGGATGCCGGTATCTCAATGCGTTTTGCACGAATGAAATACTCATCCTTTTCGAGAGTGTCGATGATCGACCGTCCGACACCTTTTCCCTGATATTCGGGAAGCACAAAGATCGTAAACAGGCTGCTCTCATCATCCTTGCCCCAGTACGGTCCGACAGCTCCGCACCCTATTATCTTCTCATCATCACAGACAACATAAAAATGGGTCCAAGAAGCTCTGCCCAGTACGGCATCAGGTGTCTCAGATGCTATAAGCACATCCATAAGCTCAGCCGGATAATCTTTTGTATTAGATATCCGGATAGTTGTTCTGATAACCTCTGATACTGCCTGTGCATCTTCGTCTTTGAATCTTCTGATCTCCATTTTCAATGGCCCTCCTTTGTGAAAAAAAAAAGGCCACTTATCCTGTGATAAATGGCCTTGGTGAAACTGAATTAAATAACGGATTATCTTTGAGCAACAACAATGCCATATGATCTCATGTCATAAGTGGTTCTGCACATACACATTGTTGTCATCTTATTAAGCATTGATTCCGTCTCCTTGTTTGGAGGATATATTACAACTTGGTTCAGTATCCGTCAATCAGGTCCCGGTTATCTCATATGCCATAACGGATCATCCTCACGCAACTCTGTCCTTGAGCTGGTCGAAAGCTTTTCTGGCAACCATCTTTACATTGGGATCTGTCTCAGAGAATGCGAGCTTCTTGACATATTCCTCGCAGTTCTTGGCATGGATCGCAGCAGCAGATTCACATGCGGTTGCTCTTACCATTGCCGAATCATCGCGCAAAAGCGGTATAAGGGCCATGCCCGAATCGTAGGTGGGGATCATTCCCAATGCCATTGCCACGGTAATTCTTACGTCTTCGCTGGGATGATTTAAATACTTGATAATGGCATCAAGTTTTTGCTTTGATCCCAGCTTTAAGATCTTTTCTTTCAAAGCGTCTGTAAGTGCCATAATCTGTTCCCCCTTTGTTTTTCTTAATTAAATTATAGGAAGGGGAATTAGACATATTAATCAATACTTAATTAAATCTCTGTAAACTTTTTCGATAAAAATTGTTTATGTGCAGTCTCTCTCGTATATCAATTCGGACTGGTCATGACTTTCGATATAGATCGTCTCTATAGTCCCACTATTATTGAATAAGACTTTTGCATAAGATCCGTCAGACAGACTCCAGACATAATAAACAATACCTGAGCCTTTCATGCCGGGGAGTCCGATCTCCTCCATGATCTTATCCAAACCGGTGTTTGGATCAAGATTCTCAAAATATTCTCTGGAGATCATCGTTCCGACATGGCCGTATTCTGGAGCATATTCTGCAACCCTGTATTCAAAAGGATTACTAAGAAGGTCTTCTATCTCCTTTTCGCTTACACTGCCGGCATGCGCTCTCAAATCATCATCCGCACCGGAAAAAACATAGAAGCATTTCAATCCTGAACCGGATATCATGCTGTAAACATCGTCTGTGACTTTAAGAAAATACACATTGTAACCTGATTCTTTGTTTCTCAGGCTGTTTACGGCATTCACGAGATCGGTAGTCTTTGTATCCTGTTTTACATATACATAGAAACTCGGAGTCACTTCATGATCGCTGTTAAGATATTTCTCAAAAGAAGATGAAGTATCTGTATCAACAAATTCAGTATAAGTCATATTAGCTCTGTGCGACCGGCAGTCTCTTACAACATAGAACTCATCAAGGCTTTCGCTTATTGAGTCCTCGATTATCCTGTCCATATCAGCCGCATAGTAGTAATGGGCATATGAATCGGATCTCAATTTACCGGTCCAGTCAGAGCTGACCAGGCAAGTGACACCTTCTTCGGAGAGCGCTCTGTACACATGGTCGGAAACCGGCTGCGACTGGTATTCTTCATTCTCATTCGCGGATATGTCGAACGATAATCCGTACTTATCCAGGAGCTGGTTTTCGAGTCTTTGCACTCTGAACCAGTCTGTATTAACAACAAAAAACGCTGCCACACAGAACATAAGTATTATCAGGAATATGCAGATAACCGTGCTTACCCTTTTCTTCATGTAAAATGTCCCCCCGTTTAAATGCCTGATGCTTTATATACAAATTATTCAGAAATAATGTTGCACTGCAAAGGAGACACGGACATGATTTTGGACAGGTAAACGGCGGAAAAAACATGTCCGAATATATGAATTCTCGAAAATCCATGTTTTCGGACATGTGCAGAGTCTGAAAAACATGTCCGCCGTCTTCACTGCTCAGGAGGTATCGCTCCTCAAAGAACTTCTGCCGGAACTTCCCGAATTTCGAAAAAGATATCGTTATCGTAGATGTTCTGCCTGGCCATCTTAGATCAGTACTCCCATTGAACTTCTCTGGCTGTTCCATATACAAATATATGTCCGTCGCCTACTGTAGAAAAGACTGCTGCAGCCGGAGGTTGTATGCGGCTTTCATCGGCCATTGGATCTTCACCGAAGGTCCTGATATCAAGTTCCTTATCGGTTGTATCAGCATCGATCCATACATATTCTGTTCTTTTCGTTATATTTGTCTCAGGATCGTACCAGTAGAGCACGATTGCGTAATCAAAATCCGTATCCTTCTTGTGGAATTCAGTCTCTTTGATACAGATATCACGGACTTCTCTAAGCATCTGGTTTACCTTCTCAATCTGCTCATCAGTACAATCCTTATCAACATAAATAAACAAAGTTTCTCCGGAAAAATTATAACTTTCCTCTCCTTTACTGTCCGTGCAGTCACCGAAATTAACAAAGTCAAATCCTTTGCCCTCGGCAGTCTTCTCAAATTCCTCCTGCCAGTAATAATGGACTGCGCTATCGTAATAAGTATCAACATAGTAGTAACTGCCTGTACCGTGAACAAAGCTTCCGTCAAGTGAAGCAGTATTCTCTGAGATCATTACAGTAAAAGTGACATCACGGTCCTTACATTCATATATATAACGGTCACCTTGCTGATCAACGAGCTTTACTTTCTCACCGCCTGTCAGTTCATCAACATGCTCATCAATGTTATCTACATGTTCCTGATAGTTCTTTCCTTTGGAGTTCCCGAAAAAGCATCCGCCAAGGCAAACCGCAGCCATAACAACTGCACCTGATGCAAGTATTTTACCGGATATGTGTTGTCTCATATTCTTTTCCTTTCTGAAAATCATGTTTACTTCATTCGGTCTTGAGAAACGGATACCGGGGATTACTTATTCCAGTCTATTTCTTCAGATGATACAAAAGTACTCTTGGATGCAATATCTTTAAGAAGTACTATCGTCTTATCAGGATCTGTGAATATTCTCTCATCATCCTTTCCGAATCTGATAAAACTCTCCCATTCACCCTCTTCGACATACGCTTCGGCAGGATCTTTGCAAAGTTCTTTTGCCTTTTCATTTATGTCCGGAATAAGATCTGACGGAACCCGGTATTTTAATGTGCTGTCACCTTCTCTGATTTCAACAAATGTCTCTCCGCCTTCAATCCGGAAGGAGCTTGTCCTTTTGTCCGGATAAACATTTCCGATAACAGCAGCAGGTGTGTTGTCAGGTCCGGGATAGATCTGGTGCGTTATTGAATTCAATTCAAAATCTTCATCCGGTTCCGGATTGGGATTGCAATAGTTGATCAGTTCCTGCCTGCTTAACGGCTCACCCGATACGGATCTTAAGTCTTCCAGCATCTTAAGAAGAACTTCTGCATCCATGTCGTAATAGCTGTGATCCGACGGTCTTTCGCCCTGCACTTCAACTACAGCCGCGATTTCGCTGCCGTTATATGACGGCTCGAGCGGAAAGAATCCGCGGTGCTTTTCGCCGCATTTACTTAAGACATCATCAATAAACTTTTTGGCTGACTCTGTTGAGACAGCATAATTCTCACCGTCAAAAGTGAGCAGATAGATACCGTCTTTTACTTCAGTAAACCTCTGGTCACTGTTAACGGGAGTCCCGCCTAATGCAGTATTAGCCGTAAAATATTCCGGCATATTTCTGTAAGCAAAATAAACATACATATCACCTGTTCTCCTGAGTTCCGTTTACAGATTTCCGTCACATGATCTGAATTATATTTCCCTGAGGATCCTTCACATAGTGATGAGGTGGGATGGCGCCGCCGCAGTGAGGACATTCGGTGTGGATTCCGATGATATAAACACCGCCGCAGAAATTACATGACTCCTGATAGACCGCGTTCAGATTGCACGGGATCGCGTTTTTGTATTCATCCGGTACCTTGCGCGGTTTGTTGGTAAACACTACCATAGCCGCAAAGCCGCCCATCATCATGAACATGAACAATCCGGCGAACAGATTGCCCGTATCAACGATCATGCCCATCATAGTCGGAGTGTATTGATCAAAAGTTGCTGCTATAGCTTCATCGACAGAATATTTGTCGCGCTGAAGTAGCCTTGTCTGAAGGGATTCGTTGAACTTATTTGCACGGGACTCTGTCAGGACCGGATCTGTCCTGTCTCCCTGCATACCTTCCCAATACCAGTCGTTGAATCCGTTATCCTTAATATCTTCGGAATAGACTATGAGCCAGTGAACCTCATCCGGGAAACGGTTTACATAGACGTCGTAAGCATATGCCTCAAGGCTCTTGTAATCCTCATTCCAGTCACTGTTGCTGACTGTAATTACGGCCGGCACAATACCTGTCACATCATAGAACTCCTCCATCGAATCTTCGAGACGGTCCTCATCTTCAAAGATTCCGAGATTATCCTCGATGATGATCTCCGGATCCTTTTTCTTGTACTCTGAGTATTCGATCCTTTTCGGGAACGAGAAAGCTGTAAATGCCAGGATCAAACCAAGCAGTGAAAAAAAACCAAACATGCCACCGATGACAATTATCGTGGCAAGATTAGAACGGTCCGGCTTTCTGATATCGTAATTTGAATAGATCAGATACGGCTTGTGATCCCTGTAATAAACATACCTTTTTGCTCCCGGAAACGGCTGAGACGAAGTCCGTCTGCTGCTTCTGCTGCTTCCGCCGCCGCTGCTGTGGCTGGAGTAACTGCTGTGTGATCCTCCGCTGTGGCTTCCTCCTGAATGTGATCCGCCTCCCGATGAATGTGGCATATTCCCCTCCTTATTCCATATCACAGATATAATCAATATTTTTTAATTATACCAACAAAATAGCCTGAATGAGTTGTATAAGCATCAGACCCGGAAAACATTGCTGATTGTTATGCATTATTCAGCTGCCGATAATGAGGCTGCAAACGGACTGACAGGTGTCGATTACGAGCCGGTCGCTTATCTCGGGTCACAGGTCGTCTCAGGATTGAACCACTGCTACCTTGCAAAAGCCACTGTTGTCACCGTGTTTTCAATATCATTTATGAAATATGAAAACAATTTTAAACAATTTTTTTACATTTGCCTGATAATATATCTGCATAAGCAATCACTTTATATTTAATTAAAGAGGAAAAAGAATATGGATGTACAGGCTTTTGTTGATAACATCGACACCATGACATGTGTCATTTCCGTTGAGATGAAAGAAGACGGGAATTATGGTGATATCCGCCTGGTTGCAGGAAACGAAGCTTATGTTCAGTCGATAGAGACCGCATGGGACGGACCCAAGCTTATGAGCAACAAGTTTGTTCCTAACAGCCTGTATCAGAATTATTTCCCGAAAGATCTTAATTTCGAGACAGTCTGTTACCGTGCAGCAGTCGAGAAAACCCCTATTCACACTTATGTGCATCCGGACAGATTCGACTTCTGGTTCGACCTTTATCTGATCCCTTTAAAGAGCGAAGGCAATTTGCATTACTGCACATATACACAGGTGGTAACCCAGAAGGCAGACACCAAGAAGATGTCGAACCTCTCACAGGATATCGCTGCTGATGTTCTAAACACATGCATCAAGCTCTCCAATACTTCCGACTTCAGCAGGACGCTTAATGAAGTCGTCAAGGATGTCCGTGAGATCTGCGGTGCCATGATCTGTTGTATCCTTGCGATCAACCCTTTGGAAAAGACCTGTAAAGTTCTGGCCGAAGATACGGAGTTCAGCAAAAAGGAAAAGACTATGCAGTCTGTCCTTGATGAAGATCCGGACTTCTACGAAAACATCGCAGCAAAGTGGGAAGATACTATAGGCGGCAGCAACTGCCTCATTGCGAAAAATAAATCCGACATGGAGTACATCAAGGACAGGAATCCTGTCTGGTATAACTCCCTTATTACACACGATGTTGAAAGCATCATTCTTTTCCCTCTGAAATTCGGGCAGGAACTCATAGGCTATATCTGGGCTACGAATTTCGATACGCAGAAAGCAGATCAGATCAAGGAGACTCTGGAACTTGTTACATACTTTGTCTCCTCTTCGATCGCAAGCGATCAGCTTATAAGAAGACTTAAGATCCTGAGTTCCGTCGATATCCTGACAGGCGTTCTGAACCGTAACGAGATGAACGAGCGAATTGACCGCGTGGTTTCAGGCGAAGACCACATCCGGAATCTCGGTATCGTATTTGCAGACATCAACGGTCTCAAACGCGTCAACGACGATCAGGGTCACTTCTCCGGTGACCAGCTGCTCAAGAAGGCTGCAGAGATCTTAAGAACTGTATTCAAGAGATGCGATATTTACCGTGCCGGCGGTGATGAGTTCATGGTCATCGTTTCCGATACAAATGAAGCTGAACTCGAGAGCCTCTGCGCCGAGTTAAAATCAAATGACCTTGGATTCGGGAAGTCAGGCTTCGCAGCAGGTTCATGCTATGTCTATGATTCGCAGGAGATCCGCAAAGCAATGCATCTTGCTGATGAACGTATGTATCAGGACAAGGCGAAGTTCTACGAAGATCATCCTGAACTTAAGAGATGATCTGAATTGAAAAGATAATCAAAAAAAGTGGGGCGTCTGACAGCTCCACTTTACTTTTTTCATCCGGTTATCTCTATCTCATATGTATTAAGATGGAACTCACCGGATTGTCCTATACTGACATTGGCAGTTCCCGTTCCGTATTTTGTTATCGTCTGATCCGCTTCGGCTTCGGAAGGAGTCATGGAATAGTATTTATCCAGACCGCCTTCATAATCCAGTTCGTTATATGCATCCATATCGATCTGATAGACCGTGAAATATATGGTCTGTGTGCCGTCACTGTTGTTTACAGCATGATCAGCATTCCCGAAGAGTGTATATTTCTCACCGTCACCTGCCATGAACCAGATCTTGCCGTCTTTATAGTAAGGGCCGAAAACCATATCAGCAATTTTATCCGGCGGTTCAGGAAACTTCTGACAGTCTTCCTCTTTAAGCAGATAGCTGAAATATTTGCCGGTCACTTCACATGCCTTGTCGAACGGGATCGTAGCATAAGTGAGCTCACCATAGTTTTCAAACCTGAAATCACTGTAATCATTATCTTTGGTGGTGAAGTATACAAACCGCAGTATTTCTTCGATGTCCGGTTCGGCCGTATTAAACCTGCCGGCACCGTTCGTTCTGCTGAAGCCATACTTGCAGAATGCGGTTATAAAATTATTGGCATAAGTCTGACGGTCGCCCTCGAAATAAATAATCTCTGCTTCAGATGTCTCTGATGCTTCCGTCTGTGTTACATCCGTTTCCTCTGTAACAGTTAATCCTGTTTCTTCAGTTGCGGCAGAAGTTGCCGGAGCATGCACAGTCACTTCAGGCTTATTTCCTGATGTGCAGGCTGCAACGGAAGTCACAATCACTCCGCAAGCCAGCAGAAACGCACACATCTTCTGTATTTTCATTATATTTCCTCCTGATTATCCTCCGTGCCTTAAAATCGGGCTCAGAATGGTAAGCATATTATACCCGTTTACAAAAATGTCAAAGCATATTCATGCTATACTTTTTATATTGTTATACGGACAAAATATTTTCACCATAAAATATAGGCTATACGGTAAGAATTTCGGATATATAAGGAGCAGGCCACGTTTTTGCGGAGATATCAAATATGAAGAAAAAGATCGCATTATTCACAACAGGCTGGGGTTATGAGATCCTCACACAGTTCCTCTCAGGAATGATGAACGAGCTTGGCGGTGACAACGCCGATATCTTCCTGTTCCTTTGCTTTGCGGCTTTTGCAGACACCCCGGCAAGAAGAAAGGGCGCGCTGAATATCTACAACCTGCCTGATCTTCACGATTTTGACGGTGCAGTGATTTTCGGCAGCGGACTGGATTATAAAGACACAGTAGATAACATAATCTCAAGATGCAATGAAGCCGGTACCCCCGTTATTATGCAGGGTTCGAAAAGAGAAGGCTTAAGCTATGTCGGCTCTGATAACTATCAGGCGGTAAAAGATCTCTGCGCGCATGTGATCAATGAACACGGCGTCAGGAATATCACCTTTTTCGCAGGCACAAAGGATTCACACGATTCCGAATTAAGGCTTCAGGCTGTCCGTGATTATCTCAAAGAGAATAACTGCGAAGATTATCTGAAAGAAGTTTTCTATACCAACTGGGAGAACGCAGCCGCTGCAAGACGCATCAATGAGATACACAAAAACGGCGGGGAAATGCCTGATATCTTCATCTGCGCCAATGACGGACTTGCCATGACATGCTGTGTCACGCTCAATGAATTAGGACTTGATGTGCCTGGCGATGTCCTTATTACCGGCTTCGATTATATTGACGGAGGCAAGATCTTCGATCCTTCGATCGCATCCGTAGACCAGTGCTTCGACGAGATGGGTGCCGCAGCCATAAAGGTCTGGCGAAAACTGTCTTCCGGTGACGAAAAAACCGTCACTGAGATGGTGCCCTGCAAATTCGTTCCGGGCGAGAGCTGCAACTGCTACGAATACAGGAACAGTGACAAACTCAGAAGACGCATGGGCAGAGAAGCATATTCTCTCCGTTCCAAGACCACATACTTCAACCGCAAGCTCGACATTATCGACTCAACGATCCTGTCATGTCTTACCTATCTGAATCTGAAAGAGAACCTTGCTAATCTCTATGCCAATGATCACGATTACGAAGGTGATTCATTCCATTTGCTTTTGGAACCGAACTTCGGCCTTTCGATCTACGACTCCAATATAAAGCTCAACACCGACAAATACAGCAAGCACATGGAAGTGATCTACTCCTCCGAAAACGGAGTGCAGTTCAAAGGCGAATCATTCAATTCACGTGAACTGATACCGGGATATACAGATGACGGACCTAATCATTTTTATGTATTCCTCCCCCTCCACGAAGGAGAATCCAATTACGGATATCTGGTCTTCAGAGACTGCATGGAAGAGTTCGGCAATCACTTCCTTCACAACTACTACAACCGCATGTGCCTGGCTTTGGAGAAATTCCGCTACGCACTGACACTGGAGCATATCAATCAGCGCCTTCTGGATCTTATGGGAAGAGATCCCCTGACCAACGTCAATAACCGTATGGCATATGAAGATAAGGAAAAGCATCTTCAGGCAGAGATCAACACCGAACCTGATCTTAAATTTGCCATGGCAATGTTCGACGTAAACAGCCTCAAGCTGATCAACGATTCGGAAGGTCACGAAGCAGGCGACGAGTATCTCTTAAGGGCATGTCACCTGATCTGCCAGGTCTTCAAACACAGCCCCGTTTACAGGATCGGCGGCGATGAATTCGTGGCAGTATTGAGCGGTGAAGATTACGATAAACGTGATGAACTTATGAATCTGTTCAACGAGAGAATGAGTCCTTATTCCGACTCTCTCCCGCTGCCGCCCGATTATGTATCCATCGCCTGCGGTATAGCCGCATACAACAGCAGTACTGACGAAACAGTTACCGATGTCATCAGGCGTGCAGACGAAAACATGTACAAGGACAAAGCTGCGAAAAAAGCCTGACCGGCATGTGTTTCATTTCCAGTGAGAGAGCATTGAGATCCACTTATCGTACTGAACACGTCTGTCGCTGTCGTCGAGATTCTCGGGATTGGGCATATGACCTACGAGAAAATCCAGAAGATCATCTTTGGTCTTATATGTAAAATCGCCGTCTGTATAACACCATTTGCAGTACTCTTCGTTGAAATATCCGTCAGGTTCCCTGCTGATATTCTCATCTTCTGTCAGAGGCATTCCGCAGCACTGGCAATAGAGCTGTCTGGGGCTTCCGAGCAAAGTGTTGATCGATACGTTGAACTCTTTTGAAAGGATCTTCAGTGTCTCGGTGTTAGGCTGTGTCTCACCTGTCTCCCAGCGGCTTACCGCCTGCCTGGTAACCAGCACTCTTTCGGCAAATTCCTCCTGGGTAAGATTATTGTCTTCACGTATTTTCTTAAGTACATCTTTCGTTTCCATGAGCGTACTCCTTTTCGATTTGATAGCTCAATTATGGATTTGATCTTCCGCGAAAACAAGCAACGCTTTGTTGCTCTTCAGGAAGTAATGTCACATCTTCACGCTGCCGAGCTGGACACCTTCGATGATGTTCCTGGCGAGAAGCAGATATGCGATAACGACCGGAACAGTCGTGAAGAACATCGGCATGGTGGTCTCACCCATTGCATAGTTCAGGACAAGAATGGCAGGAAGGGTTTTCTTTGCATCCTCCGTAATAAGTGATTTTCGTTAGGTCCGTTACGGCAACCGTTGCGAATTATATCGTAGGGCAAAGCCGATCAACATTCAGGGGTATTGCCTGCCCCTTTTATCTTATGCCAGGCTTACATTTGTTTTCTTTGTGCTGTTCAGTCCGTTAAGGAAATTCAGCATCAGCTTGTTGAAGATGTCATGCTTTTCTATGCTGCAGACATGACCGCACTTCTCGATGAAGCAGAGTGCGGAATCGCCGATCTTCTTCTGGGTCCTCTTCACGCTGTTGACGAAGAAATAATCCTGCTTTCCGGATATCAGCAATACCGGCAGTTTGTTTTCTTCGATGACTTCAATGTATTCCTTCAGCTTGAACTGTGTCCTGAACAATTCGCTGAGCCACATCCTGAATGCCGAAGACTTCATCCTTACTGATTCTCTGATAAAGAAATCTCTGGACTTCTTATGGTTCTTGCAGGGCATCATGATGTTTGCGAACATCGGATAAAAGAACTTCTTAGGGATGATGTACTTGAATCCTTCAACTACGGCCAGCAATGTCTTGTAACCGATACCGAGATTTAATACAAATCCTGCGAGTATAATCGACTTCACCTTCTCCGGATACGCGAATGCGAACTCCATTGCAACCAGCGTTCCGAGTGACAGTGAAATGATATTTACTTTTTCGATGTGCTCTTTTTCGAGAATACCGTTAATGTCATCAGCTGATCTTCCGAGCAGATGTCCGTGCTTCTCGAAACCGGATCCGCCGTGTCCTTCAAGATCTACTGCGATCACATTGTAATCGTGCAGATCGTCTATCTGATACTTCCATGTCCTGATGCTTCCGCCTAATCCGTGGATCAGAAGGACCCATTCTGTTGAGTTGTTGTCATATATCTTGTAATTCATATTTGCCTCCTTCGCTCTTATGCAAGCCGGAAAACAATCTGATGTTGATCATCTTTTGTTCTTAGCCGCATATTATCTGCTTCCATGTTCTCCCGATATAGCGAATTAAGGCAGAATTGCGGTATTAGTTTGATTATCAAAGTATTTTTGAACAGGGTGTTAACGAAATGAAAACCGAAATATCTGTGAATCGTTACAGCTTTAGTGAACAGCGGTTTTAAGTTCGCAAAACGCCCATAATTCTACCCATACGAGAGTGCCGGAAACGCTTGACAAGTACCCTGGAGCGTGTATACTCTGTATTACAAACACTAATACAAAGCATACAACGTATTGCGTTATGAAAGCATGCGGAAAGAAGGATAGTTATGGATAAGAAGAAAGTAATTATATTCACGGCAGTCACAATGGCGATTGCGTGGACACTTCAGACGATCGGCTCGATTTACAAGATCAGCAATCCGGGACAGACCGGGACTACGGTTTTTCAGGCATCCCTTGCCATAAGCATGTTTGCCCCGTTTGCTGCGACTTTGGCAGCACGCAGAAATCTTAAGGGCATTGGCTGGAAACCCGGATTCAAAAGGAATTTCAAGTGGCTTGTTTTCTGCGCATATGTTACGGTTCCGCTTACATGTGCCGGCGGCCTGCTGTTCTATTTGATCTTTCCCGATCTGTTTGATGCATCCGGTTCCCTCCTGATCGAAAAGAACATGGAAGCGGGAGTCGATCTGGTGGCAGAACTCGGGAAATCAGGTCTTGATATAAAGACATATATGCTGATTCAGCTTGTTCCGGCTGTCATTGTAACGCCCTTTATCAATGTCATTTCGGCAATCGGAGAGGAGACCGGATGGAGAGGCTTCCTTTATCCCGAACTTAATAAGAGTTTCGGAAAGGTAAAGACATGGATCATCGGCGGCCTGCTCTGGGCAGTATTCCACTTCCCTGCAATTCTTATAGGAGGTTATGAATACGGAACCGGTTATATCGGATGCCCCTGGTTCGGACTTATCGTGTTCACGCTGTTCTGCATCGTTTTCGGAGTAATGGAAGAGATCGTATACGACAGGACAAAGTGCATCTGGTATCCGGCTCTTCTTCATGGTTCGTTCAACGCTATGGCAACCCTCCCTCAGATCTTTGTCAACGCGGGCGAAAAGGATCTTATGGATAAATATGCAGTATTCGGACCTCTCGGAACAGGACTTATCCTAATCGTTCCTTATATAATATTGGCTGTAATTATGGGGATCTGTGCAGTCCGAAAGAGCAAGGGGGTCGTGTCATGATAATCAAGATAGATGAATATTCAGATGTTCCGATCTATATGCAGATCAGAAATCAAATAGTGATGGGCATATCGAGCGGTGAACTCAAAGGCGGGGATCAGCTCCCGACAGTAAGAGCTCTTGCACTTGAGATCGGTATCAACACCATGACTGTCAGCAAGACATATCAGCTTCTCAAAAGCGAAGGCTACATCATGACCGACCGCAAGAATGGTGCGAGAGTCAGGGAGAATATCGCGCAAAGCGGCGTGATCAGCGATGAGAACAAAACTGAACTCCGCCGCATAGTATCCGAAGCAAGGCTTTCGGGCGTTTCAAAGAACGAACTCAAAAAGCTCATCGACGAGTTTTACTGATCAATAAGGAGATAGATTTATGACATGGGTCATTAAACTGGTATTGTTTATTTGCATTGTACCTTCTGCGGTATTAATGTTTGCAATAGGTTTTCCTAAAAATCCGGAAAAGAAAAAGATGATCTTCGGCGTCCGCGACAACCCGAAATTCCATGAAGACGGACCCGCAGTAAAAGTAAAAGCAATCGCATCGTCCTGCCGCAAGAGCGCGCTGATGATCACTGCTCTGGTATGCCTTTTGAGCATCATCCTGATGTTCCTGCCTGCAACAAATCTTACTATGCTCGCATGGATACTCCTTGTTTTCGCAATGCTCCTGATCGCTGTTCCGTTCGGAAAAGGCAACGTTGAACTCAAGAATCTCAAAAAGGAACTCGGCATCACGAGATCCGGCATTGTCTACACGGACCTTTCAAACGCAAATGTCATCCACAGCTTAAAGCTACCCTGGATCATCCTCCCCAATGCGATAGCTCTGGCCGGAGCAATAGTTGCCGTGCTCATTGACTTTGGAGTGTTCGGAATAGTTCCTGCTGTCGAAAAGTACGCTCTTACTATATTGAGCCTGTCACTTCTTTTCGTTGCCGTACTATTCGTGCCGATCGCAATTATGATGGACAATACAAGGAACATGGTAATCTCAAAGGACAGCAACATCAATGCAAACTACAACAGGGCAAAGAAAAAGACATGGGCAGACCTCATGATCGCCATGTCCTGGACAAATGCTCTTTTCCTGACAGCTTTTGCCATCCTCTTTACCTTCGTAAATAACGATATCATCACACTTATCGGGTTCCTTTGCTATATGGTGATCATCATGGCAATCGTCGTGATCGGCGCCAAAAACCAGAAAAATGTCGAGAACAGGTACGAAAGGGATACCGATCTTGAACTCCAGGATGACGATGACAACTGGATATTGGGCATGTTCTACTACAACCCGAACGATACGCGCATCAATGTCGAGAAAAGATTCGGCTATGGCGGCACGGTAAATATCGCACATCCGGCAGGCAAAGTGATCATGATCGTTTTAGCGCTTCTTGTGATCTTCTCCATAGCATTTGTCATATGGAGTGCGGCAACGGGTCATTTAGAGAATATCGGTTCAGGGATATAGTCAAACTTTGGTAAAGTCACCAAAACAGACAGAAATACACCAGAAATCCCTTGTTTTCGAGCCCTGCGATACTTATAATCGCCTAGTCAGTGCCTATAAAAGACATTTGACATATTATTCACTTTTTGGAGGTTCTATTCATGAATAGACAGGAATTAGTTGATGCAATGGCAGCTAAGGCTGGTATTTCCAAGGCAGCTGCAGACGCAGCAGTTAAGGCTTTCATCGATACAGTTGGTGATGAGCTCCAGAACGGCGGTAAGGTTCAGCTCGTAGGTTTCGGTACATTCGAGACAACACAGAGAGCTGCAAGAACAGGTCGTAACCCTCAGACAGGTGCAGCTACAAAGATCGCAGCTTGCACAGCTCCTAAGTTCAAGGCCGGTAAGGCTTTGAAGGATCAGGTTAACTCTTCAAAGAAGAGCAAGAAGTAATTTTTCTGATCAACTGAATACGGGTTAAACTAATTATCCCGGTATGCTTGGGCATATCGGGATAATTTTTTGCCGAAAATAAGCCGGTGTTCAGTTATTTGATGGAGCAGCTACCGCCGGAAGTATCTTTTTCTCGATAAACTCCACTCTGTCAAAGATCCTGGGCTTGAAAGTGCCGGTCATCGTCAGAAGGTGCTTTACGGTTACTTCGAAGATCGTCTTTTCGCCTCGCCTGACCTCATAATCAGGGAAGAAATCCATAACCTTCTGGTCCGTGCTCCTGATATATCCTTTATCGATCGCAATGCCTGCAAGAAGAGACATCACGCCCTTGGTAACGGAATTAACGTTCACGGAATCATCTGTCTTATATCCGCGCCAGCAGTCATCGTAAACAGTACTGCCTGATCTGACCGCGAAGATCTGGCAGATATTGCTCTCGTTGCCTGTGCTTTGTTCAATAAACTTATGAAGTTGTTCTTTGTTCATATAATGCCTTCTCTTTATGTAAGATTAGGACGTCCTGAATAGAAGGCTAATATGATTAAAAATTCTTTTCAAGTACTTTTTTGTCTTGAAATAAAGCAGGTTAAATTACTGGTATTCTCAGATAGTATCCAGCTTCGTGATGTTGGTATATCCACTGGCTTTTAAAGCCGACATGGCATTATCAAGAAGCTCACTGTTCCGGCATGAAACTACTACAGGCTGATCCAGATCGGAATAGACCGGAATATCGCCCTTCCTGATCTGTTCCTGAATAAAAATCTGGTTTTCAACCGGGTTGCCGTCAGCATCGTCAGATGCATGTGTGAAGAGGATGATCAAGGTATCATCATTTATCGGAATTGAATCAACAGTTGTTGCCGTTGTCTCGGCCGTTGCAGACATATTCGAATAAAAATAAAATGCAAAAAAGCCTATGATAAACGGTATCGCAAATGATGCCAGAATGATCAGCGCGATCTTTGTTCTTTTGTCCATGTTTTTCTCCCTTATTCCTTCCGCCGCTTATTTCAACAATTCCCAAAAACTGATGGCGCTGGCGGCTGCGACATTCAGTGAATCCACGCCGTGGTACATAGGTATCATTACGCGGTAATCGCTTGCAGCTATGACTTCCTTAGGTAATCCCGTCCCTTCGGTGCCAAGCATAACTGCGAGCTTTCCGTTTGCGCGGATATCACTATTATCCACGCTTACCGAGTCCTCTGTCAATGCCATTGCAACGGTTTTGAATCCTAACGACTGAAGCCTTTTTACAAGCGTTAATCCTTCGGATTCCTCCCTTGTGGCTTTTGCCCACGGAATCTGGAAAACAGTTCCCATGCTGACTCTTGAAACCCGCCTTGTCAGCGGATCCACGGATGGGTGCGTAAGCAGAACTCCGTCCATTCCGAGAGCTGCCGCAGAACGGAAGATCGCGCCTACATTGGCGGGATTTACCACATCGTACATTACCGCGATCCTCTTTTTGCCCTGACAGAATTCTTCTGTCGGAGTCTCAGGTTTGCGTTTTAATGTCATCCAAAGGCCTCTTACGAGATGGTATCCGATAATGCCCGTCACGGTCTCGCGCGGTGCCGAATAAACCGGCATTGATTCCAGCTTTTCCCTGCCGCAATACTTTTCGACGGCCTCGAAAACAGGACCTGCCTCGACATCCATACGGCCTGTCTCCACAAGCATCGACAAAGGCTCATATCCGGCCTCCAAAGCGCGCAGGATCACGCTTGCAGTCTCGGCAAGGAATATTCCCTGTTCCCTTAGCTGCGGCTCTGTGGCTCTTACAAAGCTGAAAAGTTCCGGAGCGTTGATGTCATTTATCAGAGTAATGTTCATGCGTCTGCCCTGAGAACTACATCGATCAGGCCGCCGGCTTTCGGCTCCCTGCTGATCTGTGTGCCTACTCCCATGTTCCTGATATCAAGATCGGAATCTTTTGTGTCTGCCGTTATATAAAGAATAACGCCGTTACCGGTATCCACGAAATAGTATTGTTCTCCGCTTCCGGAAGTTTCGACCCAGTACATGTGAACCTCATATTCCAATTCATCATCCCAGTCCGAATAGAAGTCATATCCGGAATCTTCCTCTTCTTCTGCGATATCCCTAAGACCTCTGAGAAAAGCATTGACCGCATCCATCTGTTCTTCACTGATGTCTGTATCTATCACAAGATCAATTACCTTAACTCCGTAAAGGTCATCTTTTTCGTCAATGACAACAAGTCCGGCAGCATCTGCCAGATCATCAAAATCATCCTGATAGTAGTCGAAGATCCCGTATTCATAGTCGATATTATAGTAGTATTTGCCTGTGTAACCACCTGAACTGCCGTCAATAGTGAACGGTTCGGGCTTTACAGTGACCATGAATTCGATTCCCCTGTCATTATCTTCGAAAAGGTATTTATCGTCACCGAGTTCTTTTACGAGCCTGACATCCAGTCCTGTCGTCTTTCTTACATTGTTCTCGATCGTTCTCTTGCCCGGCTTCGGCGGCTTGAAAGGAAGGCAGGAACACAATGATAATACGGTAGCCATACAAAGCACTGATGCAGCGGTCTTAACCAAAATTCTGTTCTTCATTTTCTCATACCCCTTATTTTTTAAATCCGAGGAACTCCTTAAGTCCCATAAATTCCATCATGTATTCTTTGTCCAGGCCGTAGCGTCCCGAGAACAGCTCTTTGTTCCTGTCAAGAAACTCTTCGAATGTTCCATTCATATCTTCCGGCTTGAAAAAGAAAGTTTTCGAAGCACCTGCCGAGCGGTTGCCGGCTTCCACAAAAGCGGAGTAACTTCCGAGAACATGTGTCCTGAATTCAAATCTCTCAAGACTCCATCCGGTTAATTCCGCACAATTATGAGGCCTTACGTCAAAGACCTCTTTGACACCGTTCATGAATTCAAGGTGTCCTTCATGATCTTTTACTATCTCCTGTACGAAAAGCTCACCGTCCCAGCCGTCCGCACACCTGTCGGTCTTGCCGTTATCCCGGGTATAGTATTTGACGAATTCCTTTTTGCCTTTTACATCTTCTATTGCATAGCTGTAATGCTTATCGAGACGCTTCATGGTTGCCCACGGATACCTGCGCTTAAGTCTCTTTAAAGCCTCTCTGACATATTTATCGGCATCATATCCGAGATAAAAGAATTCCTTGCAGACTATGAGCGGCACCTTGACCTCGTTCTCGCTGAGGCCGCCGTGCATTGCCTTCCATGGTTTTTCTTCGGCAAACATGATGGACAGGTCATCCGTCGCGATCGCAATATAATCACCGAGCATATCACGGAACTTCTCATGCTCTTTCCCCGTGCCGAAAAGCCTGCGGTCCAGAACCTCCTTTTTGGTAAGGAGATCAAACCGGCCGTCATAGACCTTTTTGAACTCCCTGACGAAGTCTCTTTTCCTGCCCTTTTTTACGAAGAAATTCACGACTCTCGGTTCCAGTGACGGCAATCGTTCAAGGCAGTCTTTGATAGCCGGATGATCGTCCAGGCGGGATATCTCTGTGTCGATATGACCGTGGTCAGCCGTCACGATAAGAAGTGTGTCCTGCATCTCTGATGCGAACTTAACTATCTTTTTCTCAAGATTTCTCACGCATGCTACTGTCTCTTCGGCTTCACAGCCGTATTCGTGGAGCACGTCATCAGGTGAGATCCAGTATGCGTAGATATACTTGCGTTCCGGCTCTGCGCAGAGCTTTTTCACGCGGTTTAAGACCTTTTGAAAAGTATCGGGATTGGGCTCTGCAAAAGGCGACACCGTATATGCTTTTACACCTTTTTCGATGAGCCGGTCCTGAATGCTCTTAAAAGGTGTCAGCGTCCCTGCAACATCAAAATCTGCCGCAGGCTCTGTGGAATACTGCTCCGTGTTCAGGAAGACGGTCACATTTTTACCGATGTCCTTATAGTAATTATCCCAGCCGAGCCATGCGTGCTCACAGGGCTGAAGTCCCGTCATAAAAGAGGTTGTGGCAGGAACCGTTGATGAGAGAAAAACCGAGTCAACAGTGCTTATACAGTGCTTTTGAAAAGGACTTCTCCATTCGAGATCCCTCATCATGATATTTCTCCCGAAACCGTCCAGAACAAAAACGACCACATTCTTATACTTGCGGTCAAGATGAACATCCAGATCCGGAAGTGTATCGCCCACAGTCTCAACACCGAAATACTTAAGTATCGAATTCGGAATATTGGCTATACAGTTCTTGTAGTCTGTAAGTGTGTTGGCAATGAACATAAACGCTCCTGAAATCCCTAAAAACTGAACTCCTATATTATATCAATAAAACTTGCGTGTTTTAGCGGAAAACCGCTCTTTTGGGGCACGTGGGAAAAGGTACTCCGGAAAAACAAAATATCATTTTTATGACATTTGCTCGTCAAAAGTGCCGATAATCTCAAAAAGTTTGTAAAGAAATATACGGATTTTTTATATATTCCATTTTGACCTTGTAGTATCATTCTGTGGCAGTAAAAAAGGTTATTTTTATTAGAAGAGGATTAAAACATTGGGTAAGAAAAAGGCAATCATCATAGATGAGAAGACTCCGCTGCTCCTTCTTGCGGGGCCTATGTTCTTTGAGCTCTTCCTGAACACGATGGTAAACAACGTGGATACGCTGATGCTGAGCCACTATGACCAGTATGCCCCGGGTGCTGTCGGAAATGCCAACACCATAATGTTCATGATGAACATCCTTTTCAATGTTATCGCCACAGCGACAAGCGTAGTCGTAGCACAGTATCTCGGTGCAAAGCAGTTCAACAAGATGAACATGATCTACACGCTTGCTGTAGCAGTCAACTTCGTAATAGGTGTTGTTCTGAGCGGTGTTTTCTGCGCTGCAAATCCTCTGATCATGGACTTCCTCCATGTTTCAAACGAGATGCGCCCCTACTCGATGATCTATGTCTACATCGTAGGTGGTGCGGGATTCCTGACAGCATTATTCAACGTAATGCTCCAGATCCTCAGATGCAACGGTCACACCAAGATCGGCGTGTGGGTCACGGTAGGCATCAATATCGTCAACATCGGCGGTAACTACCTCTTCCTCTACGGACCTCTGTCATATCTGAACCTTGGTGTTGCAGGTGTAGCGATCTCCACTGTCGCAGCAAGACTTCTCGCAGTAATCGCAGTGTTTGTCTTCTTCTTCGTTATGAAGATCGGTAAGATCTCACTCCGCTTTCTTAAGCCCTTCCCCGGTACATTACTCCTTAAGATGATCAAGATCGGTCTTCCTACCGCAGGCGAGAATCTTACATACAATCTCTATCAGACAACACTTCTTTCCTTCGTAAATGCGATGGGAAATGATGCTGTTAATGCCAGAGCATATTGCAATACGCTCATATCATTTGCGATGATCTTTTCGAATGCATGTGCCATGTCAACCCAGATAATCACGGGACATCTTGTTGGTGCCGGCAAAAATGAGGAAGCTTATAAGAGAGTATTCAAAACATTGAGAACATCAATGCCTATCACGATCGCACTTGCTTCCATCAATGCACTCTTGTGCAGATATACTCTTTTGGTATTTACGGATAACCCGAATATTATTGCGCTGGGGCAGACGATCATGATCGTTGATATCTTCGTCGAGATGGGCCGCTGCCTCAATATGACTTTCGGAAGCAGTCTCAAAGCTGCCGGCGCATATGTATTCCCGCTCATCATGGGCATTCTCTTCAACTGGGGTCTGGGCCTCACGACAGGTTATTTCGTCGGTGTTGCAATGGGCGTAGGAGTTGCCGGTATCTTTGCGGGAACGGCTGCAGACGAATGCATCCGCGGTCTTATCGTCATGTACTACTGGTACAAGAAAAAGTGGATGGGCAAGTCCGTCGTCGACAATAAAAAGGATCTCCTTTTAAGTCACAAGCATCGCGGCGCGCTGTCATCAGGTTATCATTCAGGGAAATAACATTGTTACATTACATCAAAAAGTGGTGTCTCATATATTCTGAGACACCACTTTTAATTGGTTTCAATTACCGGTAAAAGGAATTATCAGTCGTTATCTCTGGAAGACTCGTAGATCTCCTTGCATGCCTTGTAGTACTCATATGTTGTATTTCTGAGACGATATGAAAGGTTCTTGAGAATCATGTCGATCTTGGCAGGGCTGGACTTGAAGATACCTTCAAGATCTTCAGGGTGGATGATCTCAACCTGAGTATCGTTAGCCTCAACAACTGCTGTCTCGTTACGTGCCTCGCCTGTGAGCATTCCGAGTTCACCGAAGCATCCTACGGGTTCAATCGAAGCGAGCTTGATCTCGTTGTCTGCACCGTAGTTTGTGAAGATGTTTACAGTACCTGCGTGAACGATATACATGCACTTGCCGACTTCACCCTGCTTGTAGATGATCGTACCGTAAGGATATGTTGTATTGTTGTCGTTCTTAAGACCGGATACTGCCTTCTCTGCTTCACGGAGCGACTCGGCACTCGGTCTTTCAAGTCTGAAGTTTTTGGCTGTGAGATAGATTGACTGCTGAGCCATCTTTGCAAAGAAGCTGTCGTAGTGGCTGCTTGAATTTACCTTACGGACATCATCAAGAACCTTCTTAGCCTCGTTGTAGCTCTCGGTCATTGTCTTGATTCTGCTTCCGAGAAGCTTCATGATCTCAAGGATGTTATTAGGATTCTCTGTAATGTATTCATTCAATTCTTCAGCAGCGATCTCATCGACCTGAACATCACCTGAGGCAATGACTGTTCCGTTGCGGGGATAATTCTCGATAACGGCCATCTCACCGAAATACTGGCCTTCTTCGAGATCTGCGATCTTTACTTCGTCAGCCTTGCCGTAATTCTGATAAACTTCAGCCTTACCTGCCAGGAGCTTGAAGAATGTATTGCCGGAATCGCCTTCCTTGATGATGATCTCACCATTGCTGAATGACTTGTTGATTGTGCTCATGTTGTAACCCCTTTCGATCTTTCAGATAAAAACAAAATAATCTTCATGTTTATACACAAACGATTGTATTTTCTAACTAACTTTTTGTCAATTATCTGATAAATATTATAAATATATTGCTCAAATAACAGACTGCATTCATCCTGAACACAGTTTTCAGATCAGTATGTGATCACCTGATGGTCAAATGTGTTCTTGAGCCAGTCTCCGCTGCTGTTGTCGGATGCCGGAAATACGATGGTATCAGGATCCCCGTCGGAAATATATCTTTTGCCGTTGTTGAGCTGCTCGAAATTCATCTGGATATCCCAATCGACGCCATTGTTATCGTAGCCTCTGATCCTTCTTATCGCCGTGTGATTATAGTCTCTTACGAACGGTGAATAAGATCTTGTCCACGCACAAAGAAGAGTAGCCTTTGTGGTGTATGCAAAACCGTCATATGTGCCGGAGAAGATCCTGTCGAACTGGGGCTTGTCAGGGCCCATGGATTCAGGCGAACCGAAAGGCAATGCAACGATATTGACGTACTGTCCGGGAATTATCTCATCGAGTTTTTTGTACATCGCGCCGACCTGCTTTTCGATCTCATCGGCACCAAGATCACCGAGCTTAACGTGATCTCTTGTATGGTTGCCGATATCGTAACCATTATCGACCATCCACTTCATTACCTTGCGGTCATCTTCTTCACCGTTGCCGAAAAGCGATTCATTCACAAAGAATGTTGCCGTGACATTAAAGTCAGGATACTCACCTTTGATCTTCTCCAGGATCCCGATAGCACATGTTGAATCGAATATCGGGGAACCGTCTGCATTCCAGCCTTCAAGAACAACATCCCTGATGCCGTCATCAAAGGTCAGGATAACAGGACTGTATCCGAATTCGACATCGATATAGCCGTCAACGAAATCGTCAAGTCTCATCATGCGGTAGCCCTGCTCATAGTAAGTGCGCAGGTCATTCTCGAATGCTTCGGAAGTTCTGTTGTAGCCGTCCACGTCAACATTGCCGCCGGTATAAGAAGTCTCGGCATTAGTCATTCCGTAAACCCTGTGATACATAAGGATCGGTACGGAATTGAGTTCGTTGACACCGGCATTTTTGTACTCGTCTGCCGTATGTGTGATCTTTACGGAAGTCTCGGCAGCAGTCGCTTCAGTCTCAACGGTTGTCGGTATCAAAGAAGGGTCAATTGTTGTCTCTGATGTTTCATTATCATCTTTAGAACAGGATGCAAACGAAAACATCATTGCCGCACATAATGCAGCACTGATTATCTTCGAAAGTTTTTTCATAGATTTACGATCTCCCTCTGACGTCCAAATTAAGCCCTTGCGGCTTTTCTCTTTTCGCATTCAGGACATTTCGTCATCGGTGTAAGGGACAATACGGATTCTTTCTTGTATCCGCACTTTGAACAGATATATACATACTTCGAGAAAACACTTCCCATAGTAGTACTTACAAGCCATGTGCCTTCAGAATCATCTTCTGCTTCCGGCTTTTCGATAACTTCTTTTTCAGCATATTCAACTTCAGAAGGCTCAGCCTGGATAACAACGGAATCTTCCTCCCACCAGGTCCTCGGCTTGGGTTCATCAAATACACATCCTGCTTTATAGAAAGGGCAAGTATAACATTTGTCCGTGTCAGAACACAGTCTTTGAATACCTTTTAATAACTGATCAATTCTCTGATCTCTGTTTTCCATACTCATAAGCTGTACTCCTTAACGACATTAACAATAGTATATTGCGATTAAGAAAACCTCGCACGGATAAGACAATTATAACACCCTGCAAACCAATAGTTTAGGGGGGATTATCTTATAAAGTGAGTGCTCTGCCATTCTTCTTTTGCGGGAAGGCCGTATTTCTCTTTCGCCATGGCAATGCCTCTCATGAGGAACACCATGTTTGAAGCTAATGTCCGCATCGTCTGAAGACCTTCTTTGTCCTGCTCGGCCTCGCCCTTTTCGCGCCCGTGAACGCTGTTCCAGTACTGGCTTGAAGCGACCGGCATATTGTTCATCATGAAGTATTTATTCAGCACATCAAAAGATGCAGAACATCCTCCGCGTCTTGCAACTACAACAGATGCGCCAACCTTCATGGTCGTATCGAATGTCTTACTGTAGAAAAGTCTGTCGAGACAGGCGATCAAAGTGGCATTGGGCGAAGCATAATAAACCGGGCTTGCAACAACGAGACCGTCTGCTTCTTCAAATTTCGGCGCGATCTCATTCACCGCATCATCGAAAACACACTTGCCCCCGGTTCTGCAGGTATTGCATGCGATGCATCCTCTTATATCCTTGTTGCCGATCTGAACTACTTCGCTCTCTATACCTTCTTTATCGAAGATCCTTACCATCTCTGCAATGGCGATGCTTGTGTTGCCGTCTTTTCTGGGACTTCCGTTGATAATGAGTACTTTCATTTCTGCCTCTTCCGCTTCCCGTTAAGGTTACCAGGGAAGACTGTATTTTCCTTTTGCGATCCTGCTTTCGAATTCCTCCACTGAAAGAGGCTTATCGAAGAAATATCCCTGGGCGATCTCACAGCCGTTATTCTTCAGAATACTTACATGCTGCTTTGTCTCAACGCCTTCGGAAATACACTCCAGGCCAAGCTGGCCTGTCATCGATACAACGTGCTTAAACATTATGCTTATAACGCTGTTTTCATCAGAAGGATCATCGGGCAGAAAACTCTTATCAACCTTGAGTGTTGTCCAGGGAATATCCTTAATGAGATTGAGTGAGGAATAACCTATACCGAAGTCATCAATCGAAAGATAGAATCCCATACTGCGGAGTCTTGTCGCCATTCTCTTAAGGTCTTCGAATTCGACTTCAGATGTTGATTCGGTAAACTCAACATCGATCAGTTCGTGAGGAACGGAATAGCGGTCAACTATCTCTGCGATCGTTTCGGGAAGATATGTATTAATTATATGTTTGCGTGAGAAATTGATAGAGATCCTTATAGGCTCTTTGCCTTCGTCAGCCCAACGCTTCATATCACGGCAAACGCATTCGAGCATGTGAAGATCAAGCCTGCAAATATCACTTGTCTTCTCAAGGATGGGAATAAACTCTGCCGGAGACACTACCCTGTTTGATTTGAACCATCTGCAGAGAGCTTCTGCTCCTACCAGCCTGCCTGTCTTAACATTAACCTTCGGCTGATAGAATGGCCTGAACTCATTCTTTTCGATAGCCTCAGAGAACTGCTGCTGAATCTTCATGGTCTTATCCCTGTTCTCGACGAATGACTCATCGTAGAAAACGATATTATCCATACCGCCGTTCTGTGCAACGCGGTAAGCGGCAATTATGCAGCCCATGATCTCTTCAACAGCCACGTGCCTGTCTTTCGGAATACGGAAAAAACCGGCGCTGGTATAAATATTCACACCTATTCCCTTAGGTGTATTGACTTCTGCTTCCGTCAGATAATCAATAACAAATTTGGTCTTGTTGCTGTCGCAGATACCGACAAAGTTGTCGCCTCCGAGACGCACCATAAAACCGCTTTCACCGATTATCGACTGAAGCTTCTCAAAATGCGCTTTCATAACGATATCGCCGATCGGTCTTCCGAACTCCTGATTTATCAGTGAAAAATGTCTGAGATTATAACGGAATGCAAGTTTACCTGCGGCTTTTTCTTCACCGACAAGTTCTTCAATATAATTGTTCCAGTTCCGGAGATTCGGATAACCGGCATCATCAAAATAAGCCAATTCATAAACGACATCCTTCATTCTGTTTCTGCTGATAAAACTCAGGACCGTTCTCATAACAAGATCGACTTTTTTGTACTCATCTTCATTCAGAGGAGTCTCATCCGGGCACATATATGCCTTAATAGTAGCTGTTGTCATTACACTGGTAACAACACGGAGAGACATTATCTCGTTGCCTTCTTTGCCGTTATCAAAACAACAGAGAGTCTCGCCCTTGCCTTCTCTCTCCTCCTGCTGATTTCTGTAAACTCTCGTAACAGCCTTGGAAAGCCTGAAGATATGGCATATCTCGATAAGGATATTCTCTATAAGATCAACATCGATTATCTTTGTATCGGTCATTGCCGAAACAAGGCGTGCATAAAGGACATTGAACCGGTAATCTGATTCTGTCTGAAAAGGCAGCGCACTATCAACCGGGACCGCAGTAAAATTTGCCGTTCCAACCTCTCTAGGTTTTCTGCTCTTATTGTCAGGTACCCGATTTGCCATAAAAACACCCACCCAGGCACAGATAAAAAACTTTGTACCTTTACCCATTATAAAGGCGCATATGCAATAAAGATAGTGTTTTTTCAAAAACGTGCCTGAAAACCAGTATTTGCGGACCCTGAAGAGCCATTACGGCATGAAAACCGGAGCATGGCAAGCCTGCATACTGTCATCAGGAAACACCGCTTAAAAGGATTGCCGAAATCGTATCCATTTTGGATCAAAATCGGCAAAACAGCATGTGAGAATTACCGGTTTTTGATATATATCTGCCTGATATCGGCAATTTTGAACTTCAGTTGCCGATTTGATCGGAATACACATGCGTTATCGGCAATTTTCCAAATAGGATTGCCGATTTTAGAAAGATTTGCAGCTGTTATCGGCAATAACATCAAAAATAATTACTTTGCGTTTTCCGGTTGCATTCACTCACTTGAAAAGCATTACGAAAACCGAATTTGTTTACGACAAAAACAGCAGAAAGAGTTGTCGTGATTTTCAAAAACCGAAGCAATAAGACAACGACCTGCAAACACACAAACCGGGAGTTTGAATGATAAACCCGAGTCAGTTGGATATGCCCTTTGCTGCCTCCTGATATCCGCAAAGTGCAGCGTGCTCGCGTTTGTAAAGGCCGTAATCTGCAATATTGTCCGCATGAAACCGCTCGTAAGATCCGAATATCTCAACAGCTTTTTCTACCGGGAGCCACGCATTCTTATATCCTGCCAGAGCCTCGCCTTCCGTCAGATGAACAACCCCTGTGTCCTCAACCGGTTCACAGATGAAATAGTGATTGATATGTCTCCAGTCAGAAAAGAGTTCCTCTATCTCAAGATATTCTTCCAGAGCTCTCACCTTCATTCCGGTTTCTTCAAGCATCTCGCGCTCGCAGCATTGCTGAAAGGTTTCGCCTTCTTCGACACCGCCGCCCGGAATGATGTACTTGCCGAAAACCGTTTCATAGCTTAAGAGTATTTTTCCGTTATCAACAAGAATACCTCTGCATGCATGACGGAGGTGTTCCACGTGACCAAGATAGTCATCGTTGATCAATTGAAGTTTTCTCATATTATCCCCGCTAATATTTATTCAGACAGTTTCTTCCACTTGAAGCAAAGCATCGTAATGTCGTCGAACTGGCTGTTTCCTTTTACGAATGCGTCGATCTCAGTTTTGACATTTGCAAGTATGTCTGAAGAAGTGCTGTTGCTCCTGCCTTTTAAGCAACCGAGAAGACGTTCATCACCGAATAGATTGTGTTCATGATCTTCAGCCTCTGTAACACCGTCGGTGTAGAGATATAATATATCGCCATCCTGAATCTCAGCGGTGTTTTCCCTGTATTTAATTCCTTCCATGCCGCCTAAGACAAAACCGTTTTTGCACTTCAGGAACTCCGGTTCGTCTTTGTGGAGAAGAACGGGAGGATTATGGCCGGCACTGACAAACTTCAATTCACCGCTCTTAAAATCAAGGATACCGACCCATAAAGTTACGAACATTCCGGCTTCATTTCTGGCGCAAAGTGCGTTGTTGGCAGCGGTTACTGCATCCGAGATACTCGGTATATCCCTGATGCAGTTTTGAAGGATTATCTTTGAAGATGCCATGAACAGTGCAGCCGGAACACCTTTGCCTGAGACATCGCCGATTACAAAAGCAAGATGTGCCGGATCAACATAGAATACATCGTAGAAATCTCCGCCGACTTCTTTCGCGGCATCCATTGACCCGCTGACTTCTACATTTTTGCAGCCCGGATACTCATCGCCGATCATTGGAAGAAGTGAATGCTGGATTACATTGGCTACTTCCAGTTCCGACTTCAGGCGGCTTCTTTCGAGAGCAAAGTTATGCTGCTTTTCGGTGTAATTAATTATTATGATCATCAGGGCAAAGCCCAATGCATTTACAGTTATGAAAGGAATAGCGATGGCCCTTACGATCCCGGCAGCCGTCTCAAAAGGCTTTACCATTATCAGAACGACGCAGAGATGGAACACTTCCATCAGCGCACCCAGGATGAGCGCCAGCGCTGTCTTCTTGATATATTTGTGCCACTTGATGGAGACAAAGCCGCAGATAAGTCCGATACTGACCGTCGCAACGATGCATGCATTTGCAGTGACCCCGCCCATTGTAAAGCGGTGAAGTCCGGCAATGATACCGGCGATCAGGCCGCCTATAGGACCTCCGATAAATCCTGCAAACATCGGGCCGATATCACGGACTGATATGACCGCACCATCCAGTTCGAAACCGGAGATATTGCCGTACATTCCGAGCACACCGCCCAAAACACCGGTGATGATATAGTAGAGCCATTTTTTATTTGAATCTCTGAGATCTGATACTACATCACTGATTCCGATGAATGAGGCAACAACCAGAATAACCGCTGCCGTTCCTATCATTCTCGAGAAAATAACACTCATTTCACCAAACATAATCCGAAAAGTTTCCTCTTGTCAGCTTTTCCTGTCAGCCGGCATCGTTCCACCCGCCATGCTTTGATCATATGATTATTTTAATACAATCAGATTAACAACTTCTCCGTTTTAAGTAAAACATTATGTAAATAAATAGCCGGAACACAACTGTGGTGTTCCGGCTATTGTTGCTGATCTTGTTTCAGAGAGGGGTACAAGAATATCAGCTCATATTTATTCTCCAAGGAGCTTATAGAGAATACGGTATAGTTCTATTGCCTCATCCTTTTCGAGGCGGATGCATGAACCGACTTTTGAAGGAATGGTTTTCGCTTTTTTATAGAGCGCCCTGCCTTCGTCTGTAAGCGAGATCACTACTACTCTCTCGTCTTCTTTGCTTCTTTCTCTCTTAATGAATCCCTGCTTCTCGGTGTTCTTGAGCATGGGGGTGACCGTGCCGGTATCGAGCATTAATCTTCTGCAGAGTTCACCGACCGTGATGCCGTCCTTCTCCCAAAGCACCAGGAACATAATGTACTGGGTGTATGTAATACCGAGAGGCTTTAATACGGGAGTATAAAGGCTCACTATTTTTCTTGAGGCCGCATAGAGCGGGAAACAAAGCTGTGAATCAAGCTTCATCGATTCATCGATCTTCATTTATGTTCACCTTTCTCAGATAAGACTTTCAACAAACTTTCTGACTTTCTTCATGTCGGCTGTGGGTTCGAATCTCTTAACGACATTGCCTTCCCTGTCGACAACGAATTTTGTGAAGTTCCACTTGATATCAGGATTGTGTTCATAGTCAGGATCATTCTTCTTAAGCATAGTCTTCATCGCGATAGCTGCAGGTCCTATGCCGAAGCCTTCAAATCCCCGCTGTGACTTAAGGTATGTGAATAGCGGCAATGCATTCTCACCGTTGACATCAGACTTCTTCATCTGTGGGAACTGCGTGTGATACTTGAGCTGGCAGAATTCGTGAACCTCTTCGTCTGTTCCGGGAGTCTGACCGTTGAACTGGTTGCAGGGAACATCTATTACTTCGAAGCCCTTGTCATGAAGTTCCTCGTACATCTCCTCGATAGGCTTGTAGTGAGGCGTGAAGCCGCAGCCTGTTGCAGTATTTACTATAAGAATGACTTTGCCTTCGTAATCTTTAAGAGAGATCTCTTCTCCCTTGGGTGTGGGAACTGAATAATCGTAGATAGACATTTTGCTGTTCTCCCTTCGTCTGTATTTGACAAAATTATATTGTGTCAAATACAATTTGTCAATCTGTTTCATGTGTTTAATATCAATTTTCGGTGGAAATGAAACCCCGTGTGCAGATTCTAAAAAGAAAACATTACCCGGATCCGGTTTCGGGTAATGCTTTCAAAGGTATATTAAATCAATAAAAGAATAATTACTTGCTTCTGTCCTCGCAATAGCCGCAGTCCTGACACATGCAGATATTCTCTTCCCTGTTAAAGCTTATTGCTTCGGAGTGGCATCTCGGACAAACGGTGAAAGGCTTTTGAAGCTGAACAGGATCCGGTCCGGGAATACTGCTGCCGATATTTTTGAGGATGTTGCTTCTGCCTGATGCAGAGACATTATTCACTCCGGCCGGATAGCGCGGACTTATTCCTCCGGAAACATTACCGAGATCCTCGACGTTCAATTTCTTATCCATGTCATTCATTTTCCGTTCCTCCCTGTCTGATGCAATACTGCTTATGTATCCGATTATAACTTACACATAAAAACAGAGTGTGAACTTAAAGTTTCATTTTATGTAATGAAAAAATAAACGCTCATTTCACCTTCGCCGCGGTTGGCCCAAAGTGCATATGGAATAAGCTTGAGATCAACGGGGTCCTCCCTGACATCCGAATAATCCCTGTATAGTGTGCTTTCGAAAAACTCAGCACCTTCGAATGATCTTCTGGCGGCACTGACTTCAAGTGAGACACTCTCAAATCCGAATTCAGAGTCTGTCTTCTCTTTTATATCGACAGGCCTGCTGATAACGATGCTCTTCAGGTTTTTGCCGTTGTCCTTTTCCTCTGCACAATAAACAACAGGGCCTCTCATGAACGCTATCTTCTGGGCATCTTCAGATACTCTGGGATCAGCGAAAACCGCTCTCGGCTTCATCTCAAGCTCAAGGCTTACGTGGTGCAGATCATCTTTAAAACCGTCTATATAAAGATATCCTTCATCCAAGGTCCCGTCATTAAGAGAACCCGTGTCACAGGTATAATTATCCGAAGTCCAGCCGGGTATCCTTAAGGCAAGTCTGAATCCCGTACCGGCGGCTCCCTTTACATCAATACCGACTTTACCGCTGTTGGGATAATCAGTCTTAACCGTGATCTCTATCTCCCGGCCGCTTATATTCTTTCGGATCTTTGAACCCATATACAGATGGACGAACAGCGTGTCATCACTCTCACCGTATGCATAAGCGCCAACAGAAGACACGAGCCTTGCTATATTCGGCGGACAGCATGCACATCCAAACCACTTCTGTCTTACGGGCTTCACGTGTTCCTTGCGCTCATCTTTTTTGCAGGCTTCAGGCAGGACTTCCAAAGGATTAACATAGAAGAAACTCTTGCCGTCCAGTGCCATTCCGCTCAGGATACCGTTATAAAGCGCAAGCTCCATGATGTCTGTATACTTGCGTGACTGTTCAAGGCTGAACATTCTTCTGGCGAAGAATACAAGACCTATTGAAGCGCATGTCTCCGCATAGGCGGTATCGTTCGGAAGATCGAACGGGAAAGAGAATGATTCTCCGATATGTGTTGCACCGATTCCGCCTGTGATATACATCTTCTCATTTACGATGCTGTCCCAGAGAGCTTTGCAGGATCCAAGAAGTTCCCTGTCACCCGTGATCCTTGCCATATCAGCCATTCCGCTGTAGAGATATACAGCTCTGACGGCGTGTCCCACTGCTTCCGTCTGTTCTCTTACGGGGATATGTGCCTGATGGTAATAGTCGGGCCTGCCCTTCATCTCGGGGTGTTCATTCTCGAAATAAAGCGGCTCCTGACCTCTCTGATCTATAAAGTATTCGGCAAGTTCCCTGTAACGTTCCTCGCCTGTTGTCTCGTATAACCTGAACAGTGCCATCTCGGCGATCTCGTGTCCGGGATAGCCATGGATCTTTCCTTCCTCCCTGCCGAAAACACCGTACACATAGTCGGCAAATCTTTTCGCTGCATTAAGAAGCTTATCCTTGCCTGTAGCTTCATAATATGCGACAGCACCTTCTATCAGGTGTCCCATACAGTAAAGTTCGTGGTGGTCGCGAAGATCCGAAAAGCTCTTATCCATTCCGTTGATTATGTAATAGGTATCCAGATATCCGTTCGGGAGCTGGGCAGCGCAGACAGTATCGATGGCACCATCAGCGATCTTCTCGAGTTCCTTATCAGGATGAACGGCAAGACTGTATCCGACTGCTTCTATCCACTTTGAAAAATCACTGTCCTGGAACAAAAATCCGTAGAACTCATCCTCTTTTGCATCTTCCTTTTTGTCAGGGAAAACGGCGAAGCCTTTGTATGTGTACCTGGGCGGTTCGAAATCCCTGCCCAGAGTCCTCATCTTTTTGCCGAGCAGTCCGGCAGCACGGAAATTGTGCATGCAGAAACTCGGTGTCGCTTCGGGTACACGGTCATTTAAGATCTCCCACTGATAAGGAATTACTTCCTTCCTCACAAGTTCTGTCTCACGTGACCAGAAGCTGTCTTCAACAGTTACTCTTTTTATATCCAGCGGGCGGATTTCCATAAGCTAAGACCATAGCCTTTCCTAATCAAAATAAACAAAAACTGCGCCGGAACAGGAGGTCCGGAACACTTTGAATTATATAGTATGCGGATAACGGAGATTATGATTATTCTCATTATTTTGTTTAAAAAGCAAAGAATTCTTTTTATTTGGGTAAATCGTTATTAACTACCACCTGATATGCTCAAAAAGTGTAAATGTGAAAAACGGGAGGCAGACTGTGTCTTTATACAGACTATATCTGCAGGATCGGCGGCGATGAATTCCTCGTACTGATGGTTCATATAGCAGGTGATCCGAAGGTCCTTTTTGCTGCCCTTTTTCAGAAATCTCATAGCGTGATATGAATTGATATTATATAATCAATTCATATATATTTTGCCTGAATACAGCAACCATATCAGAAAGGAAGTATGCATATGAGTATAGTTGAGAAGTCTTTCAAAAATGGTGAAGTAATAGTCAAAGAGGGTGACAGCGGTAACAGCTTTTTCCAGATAATCGACGGATCAGCACTCGTTTATGCCGAATCCACAGGAAAAGATGACCAGATAAAGCTTGCAACTCTCGAACCGGGAGCGTTTTTCGGTGAGATGGCAATACTCGAGGCATATCCCAGAAGCGCATCCGTAATCGCAAAGGGCAATGTAACGGCAATAGAGATCCCCGGTGATGAACTGAATTCATTCTTCGAAGAAGATCCTAACAGGATCAATGATCTCATGATGCACCTTGCAAACGGGATCGAAGCAATGACTGTGGATTACGAGGAAGCCAAGAACCTGCTAAGTGAATTGCGCAAGTCAGAAGATGCAAAGAAGAACAAGTCATTGTTCGCAAAGATCAAGAAGCATATCGACATGTATCAGAGCAACAAGAATACGATCTCAGAGCCTGATACCAAGGAACTCAGCGCTGCCATTGCCGCTCTGAAAGATGACGGATACGGCAGTTTCAAGGCATACAGAAAAGGCATGATCCTCTTCAAGGAAGGTGAGATCGGCGATACTATGTACATCTTAAAGAACGGTACCGTCGGAATGTACACCAATTACCGCAAGAGAGAGGAAGAGAAGGTCGGTGAAGCACAGGCAGTCACATTCATTGGCGAGATAGGCATGATCACCGATAAGCCCAGAAAGGCTTCCGCTGTTTCTGAGAGTGACGATACAAATGTCGAGATAATCTATAAGAGCGATCTTGAGACTATCTTCCGTTCACAGCCCGAGAAGATCATCCTGATCCTCCGTTATCTCTCTTACCGCTTAAGACGTCTCAACAACGACTTCCTCGGCGCGTGCAAAGAGATTACTGAGATCTACAACAAGAAGTAATATCTCTTTAAAGTCATTTCAGCTGTTCGATATTCTTCCTCACACGGGGAAGTCCTGCTATTGTGCCCGCAATTCCCGTAACTGCCAGGATTGCCATGACAACTGATATCGTAATGACTGCATTTGACGACAATAAGAACAGTCCGTATGATGCGCCTCCGATTATGAGCACAGCAACCATTTCTGCAGCAAGATTGAAGAAACAGTTCAGATTTCCGCGAAGTGCACTGAGCTCATCAGACCACACAGTATAAGGTGATATCGAATCCATGATCACACCTATCAT